>QWCF01000005.1_pt1 | contig 311715 bp, 313 predicted proteins | sample 1972521 | NCBI WGS metagenome assembly QWCF01 (sample SAMN09866715, study PRJNA288562) | Human oral metagenome isolate term4_saliva, whole genome shotgun sequencing...
TGAGGTGCTTTTTTGTTAGTTGAAACGATTGATGAATATCGAAAAATCTGTTCTTGTTGTTAATTGAAAATTCGGATTAGATGTTCCATCATCGTATTGGAATACCTGCTGAATAGTGGTAGGTTTTGTTAGTTCAAAAATGAAAAATCCCTGATAAAATAGAAATGAACCATCACCATTGTTGGAAAGTTTTGAAGAGTGTTGTATATTAGTAAGAATATTTCCATCGGTATCTTGTATATAAGATTTGATAGAGTATATTCCTCTACTACTAAAATAGTTACTAGAAGATTTTCCTTTTGTTTTTTTAGGGTCAGCAGAATATTTGTATAAATATTTTCCTGCTGGTAGTATAATAGAGTTATTCTGAACGGAGGCATTATCGATATTATTAGAAATTTCATTAAAGGATGATAATATATTTTTGTTTTTACCTATATTTTCAGGAATTACAATAGTATTAGCAGGTATATTTATTGATAATTGTTGAGATCTTCCACTTTTATGGAGTGTGAGATACCATCTGTTTTTCATCCAAACAAAAAATCCTTTTTCGTAGGTATTACCGTAATTATAAATTAAAGTGCCATCTATATTTTTATTATTTCTAATATCATTGGTGAAATCTACAGGAGATGTTGGATCGTCTAATTTTTGTAGGTCATATTTAGGAATAAGTATTCCACGATGGGAAAAATGAGTATCTAACGATGCTGAAGCAACAGGAAAATTTACTGGATTAGGATCTTCAGTTGTATTGGTTATTCCTACTGATTGGGCTGAAATATGATATCCGGCGAAGATTGTTAATATAAGATATTTTATATTTTTCATTTGTATTGTATTTTTAGTTAATGAGAGAGAGTTCCTTTTTCAATTTGCATATTAATATTTTTAATAGTGATTTTTCCTGAGTTACCTGTAGGAGTTCCAGTGAAATAGCTACCTCCATTGGTTTTAACGCCGTCTATTGTAGAGTCGTTTTCGTAATAGATGTAAGGAAATAAGGTAACTTCCTTCTCTGTGATTGAGAAATTAAAGTTACAATAGATACTATGTGTATTATCATTTTTATTTGCTCTGGATAGTGCTGTGGTATAGATAGGGGTTCCATATACTTTATCGCTGGCATCTCGTAATTCCAAAACATAGTTATGGGTATATAGGTCCGTACCTCCCACACCACTTGTCGTTACATTTGGTATAGCGGAATAATCGATGCTAATATTGATATCTAAAGTAATAACATATCCAGAGTTTCCTATAAGAGTAATTCCTCTATTATCTAGTACTGCTCCGATTCTATTAATATATATATTGTAATCTTGATAATTATTTAGCAAAGAAGCCTTAGTACCGATAGGGAGATTATCCAAAATATCAAAACTTGTGGAATTTTGTAATAACATAGAGCTTATGGTATTAGATTCATCGGCGATCTGAGACCACATACCATTTCCGCCATTTTTGGTTGCTACCCAAATATATATTCCTTCTGGGACAAGCTCTGTACCAGAGTTAAATACCATTAATCCATTTACGGGGTTTAGGATGGGAGTATTTTTGTCTGTGATGTCTGTAATGGATACTACAGGTAGTTGAATTCCTTTATTATTAGATATTACCTCCAACCCAGCATAGCTTTTAGGGGTCAAGTTATTAGTATTTGTAGAATTTATGATTACCTGCCCATAGGTGGATATAAATCCAATGAATAGAGAGGTACAAAAAAATATTCTTTTCATAGTTATGTATATTAATTATCTCAAATATTTAATTTTTATAAAAGACCCTTTTTTAAGAATCGTTACAGGATTATTGTAACTACTATCTTGTCTTCTACCTAATCTAATATATATTGAAGGATTACTATTGTTTAATTGAGTGATATTTAAAATAAATATTGATGAAATACTATGGGTAGCTCCTACTTTGGCGATTACAGATTCTTCCTTTCTTATAACATTTCTTCCAATACTTCCGTCATTAAGTCCCATATTATAGGTATCAAGGTTAATAAAATATCCCATAAGATGTTCTCCTGATGCAGCTATTGGCTTAGAACAAGCTATTCCATTACATTTATTAGTATCGTAGAAAGAATAGTCCGTATCTTTTTTAGAGGTAGTAATATTAAAAGTTACTTCCACTAAATAGGTACCTATCTGTTTTGGTAGCACTACTTCTACTTTATTGAGTTGGGTCTTTGCCGAAACTCCAGGTAGATTAGATACGGGTTCCTTAAATAGGTTAGTTTGTATATGAGGATAATCTCCGCCTTTTCTGAGTGCTATATCAACAGCATCTTGCAATAGTGTGAAAATGGCAAACTTAGACGAAGTATAGGAGTCAGCAACTTCGTGCCATTTCATTTCTGTTTTATCAAATAAATAAGGATATTGATGTAATTTTTTATTGGTGTTATAGACCAAAAGTCCATCGGCATCATTGTCTGTACTTTCTATGCGAATTGGTGTGGTATGATTATCCAGACTCTCAAGTTCTACTCTTGGCAAAGCCCATCCGAGGGCATTTTCCGTAATTATATTCACCGTTGGGATGGATGTGTATCCTGAGCCTCCATTGGTTATTTTTACAGAAGTAATCCTTCCCTGTCTATCAATCGTGGTAGTAGCTGTCGCCCTTTTTCTCTCTGCGGTTATGCTTGCTCCGCCATCACTTATAAATAATGTAGGTGCCTTAGGGTAGCCGAAGCCTCCGTTGATAATGTTAATACGAGTTACTGTTCCATTACTTATTACTGCTTCCAACTTGGCTTCCTTCCTCTTGTTTGAGATAGAAGAAATATGCAGTGCAGCACTCTCGTTAGGTGTATCGGTGTTGATACCCACTCTTTGTTGTCCAAAAACTATTTCGGTGAATAGTATGACAAATAAATAATTTATTTTCTTTTTCATTGTGGAGGATTATTAAATTAAAGTTACTACTATAGTTTATTGATGACAAATATATAAAAAAATAATAAAAAATAATAAAAAATAATAAAAAATAATAAAAAATAATAAAAAATAATAAAAAATAATAAAAAATAATAAAAAATAATAAAAAATAAAAAAAGCAGAAATTTTCGCAAAACATGGAAAATCTGCACAAGACACAGGTAGCGCCGAAGGGCAAATTGCACTTTTTACTTTTAGAATTAATCACCTTTCTGGACACTTGAAAAATAACCACAAAGATTTCAATACAGAAAGAAGTTTGGTAAAATTAGTAGGTAAAAGAAAAAGATTGTTAGATTATCTTAAAAAGAAAGATATTGCAAGATATAGAGCAATCATCGCAGAATTAGGATTAAGAAAATAATTCGTATTAGAATAGCAAATAGGCAACTCAATTTATTGGGTTGCCTATTTTTATGCTTTCTATTTTCTACTAAAAATAAGGAAAATGTTTATATTTGCTAATAAATTTTACTAAAATGAATATCTTAACTAATAAATTTAATACAAAATACGAAACGGTACCTTTTGGAGAGATAAAAGAAGAGTATTATTTACCTGCTTTTCAGGAACTTGTAGAAAATTCTGAAGTAGAAATAAATACTATTGCTAATAATCCATCGGATCCAACATTTGAGAATACAATAGAGGCTTTGGCTTATTCTGGCGAGCAGTTGGATAGGGTATCAAGCCTATTTTTTAACCTAAATTCTGCAGAAACAAATGACGAGATTCAGAAAATTGCTCAAGAGGTTTCGCCAATCCTTACAGAATTTAGCTCTAAAATTTCTCAAAATGAAGTCCTTTTCCAAAGAGTAAAAAAAGTTTTTGATAATAAAAATATTTTGAAACTTAGCGAAGAGCAGGAAACTTTGTTGTATGATACTTATAAAAGTTTTGTTAGAAACGGAGCTTTGCTTGGCGATGAAGATAAGAGAAAATTAGAGAAAATAAATATTGATTTATCTATGAAATCTTTGCAATTTGGACAAAATGTATTGTCTGCGACGAATCATTATTTTAAGCATATTATTGATAAAGAGGAGCTTATTGGTATTCCAGAAGCTGTGTTGGCACAATATGCAGAGGAGGCTAAGGAGAGAGGATTGGAGGGATATGTCATTACTTTGCACTATCCGAGCTATCTTCCAGCGGTTACCTATGCTGAAAATAGGAATCTTCGGGAGGAGTTATTTTTAGCCAATGGAAAAAAAGCATTTGATGGTGGTAAATGGGATAACCAAAGCCTTATAAAAGAGATAGTTACTCTCCGACAAGAGAAAGCAAAATTATTGGGATATACTAATTTTGCAGAATATGTTTTAGAGGAACGGATGGCAGAAAATTCGCAGAAAGTTTTCGATTTTTTATATCAGTTATTGGAAAAAGCCACACCTTTTGCTGAGAAAGAAATTACTGAATTGAAGATCTTGGCAAAAGAAGATGGTATCGATGAAATAAAAAATTATGACCACGCTTTTTATGCTGAAAAATTGAGAAAATGTAAATTTGACCTTAATGATGAGGAACTAAAACCTTATTTCCAGTTGGAGAAAGTGCAAGAGGCCGTTTTTGATTTGGCAAAGAGATTATTTGGGTTGAAATTTTTGGAAGTTAAAGATATTCAAAAGTATCATAGTGAAGTGAAAACTTATGAGGTCTATGACGATAGTAATGGTAAGGGAGAGTTTAAGGCGGTACTTTATACGGATTTTTACCCACGAAAGGGGAAGAGAGCAGGGGCGTGGATGACAAGCTTTAAGAATCAATGGAAGAAAAATGGACAGAATTCTCGTCCGCATATTTCTGTGGTTTGTAATTTTTCTAAGCCTACAGCAGAGACTCCGAGTTTGCTTACCTTTCAGGAGGTTACCACTCTTTTCCACGAGTTTGGCCATGCTTTACATGGTATTTTGGCTGATACTCAGTATCCTAATTTGTCGGGGACTTCTGTGAAGTGGGATTTTGTGGAGTTGCCTTCTCAGTTTTTGGAAAATTATTGTTACGAACCAGAATTTTTGAAAACTTTTGCAGTTCATTATCAAACTGGAGAGACACTTTCAGATGACAAGATTGATAAGCTTAACCAATCTAAAAATTTTATGGAAGGTTATCAAACATTGAGGCAGTTGGGCTTCGGACTTTTGGATATGGCTTATCATACAGAACCAGAAGCTGTTGTGGATATTAAACAATTTGAAGATGAACAAGTATCAAGATGTACACTTTATCCGATAAACCCCAAAGTAGCCATTTCGCCGAGTTTTTCGCATATTTTTCAAGGAGGATATTCTGCGGGATATTATTCTTATAAATGGGCAGAGGTTTTAGATGCAGATGCTTTTCAGTATTTTAAAGAGAATAGTATTTTTGACACCGAAATTGCTCAAAAATATAAAAAATTATTATCTCTTGGAGGTACCAAAAATCCTATGAAATTGTATAAAGACTTCCGAGGGAGAGAGCCAAAAGTTGATAGTTTATTGAAAAGGGCTTTTGGATTATAAAATGATGAATTAAGAATAAATATTTGATAATGAGATCTTTAAAAGTAGTTTTTTTTGGCACGCCTGATTTTGCAACTCATTCTTTAAAAGCGATTCATCAGTCCCATCACGAGGTCGTTGGGGTGGTTACTACGATTGATAAAGCGAGCGGAAGAGGGCAGAAAATGAATGAATCTTCTGTGAAGAAATATGCATCTGAACAGGGGCTTACGATATTTCAGCCTGAAAAATTGAGAAATCCTGAGTTTTTGGAGGAGATAAAAAAATTGGATGCAGATGTCTTTGTTGTTGTGGCATTTCGTATGATGCCAAAAGTTCTGTTTTCTATACCAAGATTGGGTACATTCAATCTCCACGCTTCATTGTTACCTGATTATAGAGGGGCGGCACCTATTAATTTTGCAGTGATAAATGGTGAAACAAAGACGGGGGTAACGACTTTTTTCATCAATGAAAAGATAGATGAGGGGAATATTTTACTTCAACGAGAAACTCTTATTGATGAAAACGAGAATGCTGGTACTCTGCATGATAGATTGATGGATATAGGGGCAGGATTGGTTGTAGAAACCTTAGATAGATTATCTGAAAATAGTATCAAGGAACAGCCACAACCATTTATGGAAAATCCAAAAAATGCTTTTAAAATATTCAAAGAGGATTTGAAAATAGATTGGAGTAAAACGGCAAAAGAAGTATATAATTTCGTTCGCGGTATGTCGCCTTATCCGTGTGCTTTTACGAATATCAATATTGGTAATGCGGAAAAAGGCTTGAAAATATACTCTGGAAAGTACGAAATTAAAGAACATAATAGGTCTTTTGGAGAGATGGATATTTCTAAAAATGAGTTCAAAATCTATGTGAAAGATGGATTGTATTATCCAACAGAAATCCAATTAGAAGGTAAAAAGAGGATGAATGTGAAAGATTTCTTAAATGGTCTTAAATAGTAAAATATTGATTATGAGAAATCTAATACTCTTGTTTATGTTGGTGATAGTAAATAGTTTTTCAGCTCAGGACTCTAACGATATTAAGGCAATACAGTCTCAAATGAATACGAAGGAACTAGATAAGCTGAGTAATATTTTTAAGGAAAAAAATATATCAAGAGCAGAACTCAAAAGGCGTGCAAAAAAAATGAAAATTCCGTTTTGCGGTAAGTCAAACGGAGTATATTTTGAATTAGTTGGATTTGATATAAAAGGAAAACCTATTTACAACTCGGAGATGAAATAGATTTTACGATTGCTTTTTATTCTTTTAAAAAAAACAATGGTAAAAATCATTAAGAAAACAATTGGGGCTGAAATAAGCCTTACTTTTGCACAATAAAAAATAAAAATATGGAAGCAATTGTAATTATAGAAAGGGGACAAGATGGGACTTTTGATGTGAGAACTGCCGATGACATGCCAGTGGATTATATGATTTTAGGGCAAGGAAATACGGTAGAAGAAGCCAAAAAAGACTTCTATTCTTGCTATGAAGAGATGAAAGACGTGTATAAAGAGCAGGGCTTGGATTTTCAAGAAATTACCTCATTCAAGTTTCAATATGATACCGCTTCTTTTTTGCAGTATTATAGCAAAATATTATCATTAGCAGGTTTAGAACGCTTGACGGGTGTCAATCAAGGACAATTGAGCCACTATCTCACAGGAAGGAGAAAGCCCTCACAAAAGACCATTGATAAAATCCAAATAGAACTGAATAATTTTGGAAAAGAATTACAGCAACTTCATTTAGTTTAAATTAACACCTAAAACAATCTCCAAAACTTTTGGTCGTTCTTTGGGTAGTTTGCTCTAATTGTTCAAGCTCACGAGTAACCGAACCGATGATGTCTTCACCCACGACCCTTAAATTTACCTGATATGTTACATTATTTGACATTTTTTTAGTATATTTGTTAAAAGTTTTGATATGAAAGCTATCTTAAAAGCATTATTAATTATAGGAGGAATACTATTATTAGGTTTTCTTTCTATTTATCCTCCTACAGCTGTCATTGTTTATACTCTATTGACTATTTTAGGAATATATTGGGGGTGGATAGAAAGTAAAAATAGTTGTAGTAGAGATGATAAATAATCTGTCTTACATTCTGTAATTTTTGTTGAAAGTTTTGATATGAAATTAAAAATTATTTTTTGGACAGTCTTTATTTTAGGGTTGATTTTCTATACTCACATTGTATTAACTATTTTAGCGATAATTGTTGTGATACTTTTTGTTATTGCTATGATACAATTTGCTATCAGAGTTAATAAAGATTGTGGGTGTGGTGATAATGACGATTTATAATAGCTCTTCTACTTCTCTATTAAAAGTTTTTAGAAATGAAATCTTTATTAAAAGCATTATTAATTATAGGATTGGTGTTATTCTTTTTAGGAGTATTACCAGTGATTTATCCACCTTCTGCTTTTGTGATAATCCCTATTGCCGCTTTACTTTTTTATTGGGCATTAGATATTGATGGATGTAACAAAAAAGATGATGATTTCTAATCACCCCCAAACAATCCCATAAATAATTCTGCTTGGTCCATTAAAGCACTTACGGCTTTTATTTTGAGTAAATCTCTGTTTTATATTTCTTCATCGGCTTTTACCTCACAGTTATTATAGATGATAGTTTTAAAGTCTTTCATAATAAGTCATTATCTCACCCCAAGATACATTTTTAGGTGCTCTCTGTCTTATTTCATCTTCTGCTATAAAGTGTCATAATGATTAATTTTTCTACCAAATTACAAAAAAGAGCATTTTTATTCCATTCTTTTGTCTTGATACAAAATTTAAATTATTTAAAGGGTATCCCCAAAGCATAGGAACCAAAAGTGATGGAATTGCTGTCTTTTTTAGCGACTTCTATGCTGTCCTTTAAGAAGCCTGTGGCGTTGAGTAAAGCTCCACCTGTACGATAATCAGGCTGTTTTCTATCTTCCCATTTTTGGAAAGATACATCGGTAAAACCACCTTTATCAAAGCTTTCTTTGAAAAAGGCGAGGCACTCCCTTTCGGCAATGATAAACACGCCTTTTTTAATTTCTTTGCCCAAAGCTATAAAATCTGGTGTAGGAAAATTATGTTCACTCATTAAATTAGTATTAAAGTAGGTTTAATCTTTTTTGTCTATATAAAATTTAATTGTATATTTGCAGTGCGGGAGGCGAGTAATCTCCTACCGCTACCACAACAAATCCCTGACTATGGTTAGGGATTTGTTGATTTTAGACTTTCCAATTTTCTAATAATGGAAATATAATCGTCTAATAATTCATCTTTTGTAAAAGAAATAGCCTTGTTTCCATTGACAAAATAGATTTCATGTAACCAGTCTTTATCCTTAAAATTCATTATTTTACCTTTTAAATTTTTAGTAATTTCATTTGCTTTCCAATCCTTAAAATTAGTAATATCATATACAATACTATGGTTTCCTTGTTTTTTAGCTGTTTCCAAATTACTTTTAATACTCGTATAAGAACTTGTTTCTTTTCTATCCGCTATCTTTCCACCTATCTCATATTCTGGGTTTTTATGCCCTTTTACAACATTACTATCAATATGCGCCCTAATTTTAACATCAATACCAAGTTTATCTACAATAACCATAGCAGTTTCCACATTAGGGATAAGGTCCTTTTCATCGGCAAAGGGGCTTACAAATACTTTCTTTTTGTGTTTTCCGTGATAGGCGATTTCCATCGGCATATTGTATTTCATCAGCTCAGCATTTATTTTTGCTTTGTGGTCTTTGTTTAGGAGCTTAAAGAAAGTCCCTTTGGAGGTCAAAATTTCTTCATCAAGGGCGGTATTTCCGTGAAATTCAGGTTTTACAGTTTTATCTTCAAAAGTCCCTTCCGATACTTTTTCTGCAGTGTTCATCACGGTGCAGCGGCATCGCCACCCATTGGGTGGATAGTAAGTTTTCCAAAAGGGGTCATCAATGGGTTTTACTACGCCATTGAGGGCAGCATGTTCTGGACGCACACGGCTATCTCCCACAGTTCTATAAACGAGATTGGGATAATATTCTTTTTGTTCTAAAAATTTATTCCAAAGATGAGCCATTTGCGCTCCACGCTTGGCGGTTTGATATTCGGCTTGTAGGTAGTTTCTATTGAATAAAATATTGGCTTTCTTCACATCCTGCATAAACTGATGTTCGGGCTTTATTCTTCCGTTTTTATCTAAAATTAAACTATTGATATACTCCAATTCAGCGAGTGTTTTTGCAGATGAAAATTGCCAAAGATTCTTCTTGAATTTTTGGATAAGTGACTTTGGCTCTTTATAATCATAATCCACCCATCTTTGCCCAAATTCTTCCTTTACAGGCTGGGAAACATCATTATAAATTTGCTCTATCAAATCTTTATCCAAATCCGAAGGCCTAATGTCTCCATTTTGAAGCTTTTGGCTAATTTCTTCTATCAATTTTGTATAATTTGAAAGGTCGAGAGCCAAAGGCTCTGTTTTATCACAACATACATCATGATAAACACTCTCCATTTCCCTAAAAAAGGAACGAAGAAATAAAAATTTATTCAGATTTAATCGGTGTTTCATAGGTTATATTTTCTTTAATTCCCAAAATTGGAATGCCCGTTTTACGCTCAATATATTCAGGGTCTATATGGAATTGAGTACCGAATTTTACCACCAAATCGGCTAATTTTGTGGCGTCAAAAACTTCTGCATTATCCCACTGAAAATAATGATTTTGCAGCGGAGCATATATGGGAGAGAGTTTGATAAGCCTTGGAATAAGCTCGTGATTGATGATATTCTGTAAGAACAGTTTATCGCTTTCAAATCTATCCTTTGCCAGTTGGTATTGTATCTCTACTGAGCCTACAAAGCCTTTTTCATCTGTCAGTCCTGTGCCTCCTAAAATTCTTTTAGATATTTCGGAGTTGGCCCTTTCAATGAGTGTATCAAAAACCTGCTGGGCATTGGTAGTGGTGATATTAGGAATTTCAAATTTCTCTGCACCACGCCCAATCATAAAATTAGCCGCCTTAAAATTCACCGCCATATCCCAAAGTTCGCTTCCCCGTTTTTCATCTTCTCTATCAGTGGTAATAAAAAGAGGAGGAATGCCATATTTTTCCACAAAATCAAGCCAAGAACCTAAGGCTAATTTTTTAGCCAGAATAATAGGAGCCATTTGGGAGAGTATTCCTAAATCTCGGTTTTTGCCAATTTGGAGATAATAATTAGAGTAAATTCCGTTTCTATAATCCCAACCGCTATCCTCCCCATTTTCTTTGGTGATGATACCTTTGATGGTATTAAAATTAGGGGCAGGAATTTCTACTACTTCGGAGAGTTCTCCTGCTTCGTTGGTTTTGAAAATCTCTAAAAGCTTTGTACCTTCATACTGAGACCAAAGAGTAAGGGAGATAAAATCTTCAAACCACGAACGCTGAAACAGCCAAGATAAATCCTCATTTTCATCCCCTTTATCATTGACAATTTTGAAATTAGATCTTTGTGAGTGTAAAATTCTACTTTCAATCACGGAGACTAAATGGTTATCTAATTTAAGATTTTGATATAATTGATAAAGGAATAAACGATTAGGGTAGTTGCTATCCGAAGCGAGTAAAACGGCCGTTCTCCAATCTTCAAGGGTTTTGGCCTGTATGGTTTCTTGGTTGTGTGTTATAATGGTAGATAAAGCTCCTAATCGACTGTTTTTATTTGCCGCAACGATTCGTAGTAATTTCTCATCGGCATTTTTTAGAAAGAATCTCTCGGCTGTTTTGTATATTTTTTTGAACATTAGATGTAAAAGTTTTTGTTAGACAAATTCCCGCTTTGTAAGGAATCATTATTTTTTCTTTTGCTATGAGGTATTTTTTCTGGTAAATCGGCGAGTGTCATTTTTCCATTATTGAGTTTTTCCAGCGTTTCCATTGCCCAATTGTAATCTTCTTGATAACCATTATTTACTTTGCGATAGACATTTCTTCTTATTGCCTCGTAGATGATGATTTTTGTGATGATTTTTGTCAAAACTCCGTTTTTTATGGGTTTTTCTCCGAAAATAACAGAAATATCATAGTATCTTGATAAATAAGTTTTTACAAGGTCTATGGTTTCTTCTTCTAAATTTTCAATGCTCTGCTCAAAATCTTGGGTAGATTCTTTAATAGCTCTTTCAAAAGCATGGGTGTATAAATAGTCAAGGGTTAAATATTTCATATAATTTAGGTTATAATAGGTTGTAATAGATTATAATAGATTATAATAGATTATAACAGGTTATAAAAAGATGATTTTTACCATCTGTGAATGCCTTTCATTTTTCCCACTCGGAAAGATGAGATTTTACCGCCAGCCCCTACATAAGCTTCCAAATCTTTTATGGTAGAAATCATGGCATCGGGAAAGTCATCATGCACCTTGTAATTTGGTTCAATTCCTTTGAGTTGTGAGAGTCCAATTTGAATGTCATTTTTATATTGAATTTTCTTATTAAAATAAATCCGGCTATTTTGGAAGTAAGGTTGCATAGTAAGAATCCTTTGGTATTTATTTTGTTTGGGTAAATCTTTTTTAAGAATGTTTAATCTTACTCCTGTTTCTATTTTGGTTTCTTCTAAAATCCGTTGGAGTTCATCATTCCAAAATTGGGATTCATATTGCCAAAAAATTTGAACACTTGTAGGAAGCCCTTTTTGATAATCACACATCCATTCTACGGCTTGTTTCATCTTACTTTGCTTACAATAGCCATCTATTAAATAAAAATCTCTACCTTTTAGACCCATTACAGCAATAGCATTATAATCACTGGTGGAATTTCCTGCATAGGCGACATCCCAATGAGCGATAATCATCTCGTAATGGTCTATTCTGGGGATATTTTCTGACCATTGGAATTGTTCATCTTTAAAAATCACTCCTTCTATATGTGGCGAATTGTTATATTCGGCATTTGCCGCTAATGCCCCAATGCCATCAGCTCCTTCTACCAATTCACGGAAATAATCTTCTGAATACTTGCTTTTCCAAGTCGGCTCAAAAGTTACAGAGTCATAAGCATTGACTTGATGCACCACCCATTTAGGGTGTGCCTCTTGGAGCATGGTCTGTATCATAACAGGAGCGAAGCGGTTATTGGCTTGGATAAATCTTTTATATTGCCCATCCATTGTAGGGATAAGGTCTCTGTCAATCCAATCGGCAACGGATTTTTGTCGTTTAGGATTTTTGTTAATATCCTTGTCTTCCAAATCATCAGCAACGATATGAGAAGGTCTTTTATTTTTTACTCTTAACCCTCTGACTGATTGCCCCATACCGAGAGCTTGACCAATAAAACCTCCTTTGGTGATAAAAAATCCCCCTTCCCAAGCACCCAATTGTTTTTGCTCTCCGAAATCTGCCAAGATTCTTGGATTGGCTTCAAATTCAGCCCTAAGGTCATCTAACAATTGCTCTGCTTTTTCTTGGGAGTTGCCAATAATCACTAAATAAATAGGCTCTCCACGAAGCCACAGCCAAAAAGGAATAAAAATATCATTCCACACGGATTTGGCTAAGGCTCGTCCCCACTGACAAAATCCCTTGAAATTAGGATTTTTCACGACCTTTTTTGCCCAATCTAAATGAAAATCGGCACACTCAGCATCGGCATAATGCGGAAAATACCGCTCTACCATTTTAGCAATATCCTTTTTACAGGCTTCTATATTTTCTTTTCGTTCTTCTTTGGTTTCAAAAGCAAAATCAGAACCTGCACTTCGGGCAAAGGCTAATTTCTGTTTATAGCGTTCTAAGGCTAATTTATCTTTTGTTTTCATTTTATGATTTTATACCTTGCTTAAATATTCTTTAATATGCCTTTAATCTTGCGAAAAATGGACTTTCTTTCATTTTATAGGTAAATGCTTATCCAAAAGTATTTAGACTAATTTATGGGCAATATCTTCTAAATGGTTTTCTTGAAAATCCAAAGTTTGCAAGTAAAGGGGTTCATTGGCAGTTCTTAATGCTTCAAAAATCCGCTCCATCACTTCTATGTAAAGGGCAAGAGTGATTTTCCCTTCTTTATTAAGGTTTTCAATGCGTTTATTCCACTTGGAAATGGCATCATCTATGGAGGCGGCTTCTGCTCTTAATACTTCTAATTCCGTCCTTAAAACTGCTTTCTTTTCTTTAAGTTCTTCATAATCTCCAAGCTCTTCCATCTCTTCATAGGCTTTTCGGGCAATTTTTTCTTCTTTGACCAATTGTATTCTTCTATCGGTTAAAGAATCTACCACGAGTTGCGTTCGCTCTATTCTTTGCGGTGAGCCATTGGCTTTGGCATCACGGAGTTTTTTCCAATGCCCATCTTTTATCCACCTTTGTACGGTGCGAGAATTAACCCCTGTTTTTTGAGCAATTTCTTCTGGAGACTTATTTTGATTGATATAAAGTTCTTTTGCAATTTTCTTTTCGTTGTCTTTTGCCATAGTGTTAAAATCTTATTGCAAAATTGATGGATAAGCATTTAGAAATAAATTTTTTATCCCAAATCAGTATGAAAATCTTACCAATTTGGTATCTAAATCTTACCAATTTGGTTTGCCGTTTTTCATAGGGATTTTAGGCTTTGCAATTTTGCCATAGAAATCAACGGAAATGAAAAAATCAAAATTCATTATAGAGGCTTACGAAAATAGGAATACCCACTCGGTCAATATTAAAATTATTGATTATATCGGTGGGTATGATAATCGGGCATCCGATATTCGCTCGATTGTAGAACAAGCCCTTCAAAATGGAATTAAAAAGGCAGAAGTTTTTATTTCTTCTGGTGGCGGCTCTACGATTGAAGCCCAAGCGATGGTTTTAGAGTTAAGAAAATTTGATAGTGTTCATATTACCGTGGGGGCTCTCGCTGCAAGTGCCGCTACCTATCTTTTAACACAGTTTCCCTCTTCTGCTTATCCAGAATCTCAATTAATGATTCATAGACCAACCATTGATACTTATGGTACAGTAGAGGAAATTAAAGCCGATTTAAAGCTTCTTGAAAATACCGAAAAAATATATAGAGAAGCTTATGCTAAAACTTTTAATAAGACGGAAGCAGAAATTGATGAGTTATGGCAAAATGACTATTGGATGACCGCCAAAGAAGCTTATGAGCTTGGTTTGATTAAAAATATTATCTCTGCAGATATAGAGTGGAGTAAGGAAGTTTTTGACCAACTTACCGCCTGTGGAGCTCCCAAAATCCCAAAAACAAAATTAAATTCAAAAAATAAAATGGACAAAAACAAAATTATTTCGGCACTTGGTTTAGCCGCAGATACTACCGATGAACAACTTTATGCTGCAATTACTGAAATGAAAAGTAAAGCCGATGTTAGTGCAAAACTTTCAGAGCAATTAAATGAAGTTCAAAACCAAAAAGTAGAAACTCTCGTTGCGAATGCGATTCGGGATAAAAAAATTACCGCAGACCAAAAAGAAACTTATGAAAGTTTAGCCAAAGCAGATTATGACGCTACGGAAAAAGCCATTGAATCTCTACCGAGTATCTCAGCTTTAAGTGGGCAGGTAAATCCAAACTCTACCACGACTACCTCAGAAAATAGAGACAATTGGACTTATCAAGATTATGCAGAAAAAGACCCCAAAGCCTTTGAGAAACTAATGGAAACAGACCCCGCCAAAGCTATGGCAATTTATGAAAGAAAATAATTACAAAATATAAAAAAGAAATGAGTAAAACAGCATCAAATTTAGCCTTAAAAAATATCCTTGCAGAGAAGGAGTTAATTAATAATTTTAGACACGACAATACTTGGTTAGAAACGCTCACTCCAAAGCCACAATGGGTAGGAAATGACGCCATTAAAATTCCTAAAAGAGGAACGGCCCCAAAGGTTTTAATCAATAATCAAATATATCCTATTCAATCCAACAAAAGAGAAGATGGGCATATTATCGTGGCTCTTAACAAATATGATACCGAAAATACTACGGTAACCGATGATGAGCTCAATGCCCTACCATATGATAAACTTGGAGATGTACAACAGCAACATCGCGAGGAGCTGGAAGATAAAACAGCCGAACACGCCTTGTATTCCATTGCTCCCGACAATTCAACCACAACACCTGTTCTCAAAACTACAGGAGCGGATGATGGCACAGGGAGAAAAAGATTGACTTCCCAAGATTTAATTAATTTCAAAAATAAATTAGATAAATTATTAGTACCTAAACAGGGGCGTGTATTGGTGCTTTGTCCAGACCATATTGGGGATTTATTAGTGGAAGATTTGTCTTTTAAACAAAGATACCACGATGCCAATGGCGGTAAAATAGCGAGTTCCTACTACGGATTTGAAATTTATGAATCTACTTACGCTCCAAAATATGATAAAACTACTCTTAACAAATTGCCTTTCGGAAGTGCAACGGCAGGAGTAGAAGCCTCCGTAGCATTCTATAAAAAGAATGTGATAAAAGCCACAGGAACGGCCAAGAGATACACCCAAACGGCAGCCGATAACCCTACAATGAGAGAGAATACTATTGGATTCAGAGTGTATTTTGTAGCAGTAGCCATCAAAGATGAAGGAATGGCAGCGATTATTTCAGGATAACCAAAAAACTAAAACTATGAGAGACATAAAGTATATAGTCGTGCATTGCACCGCTACGCCCCAGACCGCGACAGTGTCTTCTATCCAAAATTATTGGAAAAATACCTTAAAGTGGAAAATGCCCGGCTATCACTTTATGATAAAGCCCGATGGCGAGATTGTCCAACTTTTAGAGATAGAAAAAATCTCAAATGGCGTGAAGGGGTTTAATTCGGTAAGTATCAATATCTCCTATATCGGAGGTGTAGATAGTGAGAACAAACCTATTGACAACCGAACCCCAGCCCAAAAGCGGTCATTGACCGATTTATTAACCAAACTAAAAAAAGAATTTCCAAAGGCAATCATTCAAGGACACCGAGATTTTCCCAATGTGAAAAAAGCTTGTCCGAGTTTCAATGCCAAAGAAGAATACAAAAACCTATGAAAACGAAGATTTTAACCGCTTTGTCTATCTGTTTAGCATTGGTTTTTGCGGTTTCCTGTATCAGCAGGAGGCCTGAGAAACAACCCCTGCCAGAACCGATAATCCTTACGGAGACCAAAGAGGTGAAAACCATTGTGAGAGATACCATTTTCAAGACGGAGAAAGATAGCGCCTTGTACGAGGCCTATATCAAGTGTAGAGATGGCAAGGCAACCCTCACGAGGCCTCTTTCTCAAAAGGGGGAAAACAAGGGGAAAATATTTGCCAATGTTAGTATCACCGACAACAAGCTTACCCTAAAAGTAGAAAAGCCACCCAAAGAACTAAGAACAAAAATAATAGAGAAACAAACCAAAGAAACCCAACCTAAGATGGTATATGTAGAAAAGCCTATTTATATCGAAAAGCCCTTTGCATGGTATCACAAGGCCCTAATGTGGGTGGGTGGGATTTTTATTCTCATCGTTGGCGTAAAGTTTATTTTGTCTATAAAATCTAAAATTTAATAAAAATGTCAAAAAAAATATTCAATAAAATGGAATTAGAAGCTGTTGCTGCTCAATTTTTTCTTGATTATCCTAACAGAGATGAAGTATTTATTACCGAAGATGGGCAACCTTTTTTTGAAGAAAACAGAGCAATTTTACACGCTGATAATAAAGATTTATCTTACCAAAGATTTATAAAAAACGAACAATCTCCGGAGGAAACGAACTCACAAAGGGATGAAGATATCAATTTAGGAGAAATAGGAACATCAAAAACAGAAGAATAATGGGAAATTTACAAGGAATACAAATCAATAAAATAGATGGTAATCTTGATAGAGCCGCGGGCACTGATGACAGCGTAGTGTTATTAGTAGGCTCGGTGCCAAAAGGAACAGCCCAAATCACACACGGAAAAGCTATTAAATTTATCCAAACCAAAGATGCCGAAGAATTAAAAATCAATGAAAGTTATGATGCCAATCAAAAGACTTTGGCCCATTATCATATTTCGGAGGTCTTTCGCCTTGCTCCTAATGCTACGGTATATTTTCTGCCCGTTGCCGAAAATTCCAGCATAAGCAATGTAACGGCACAGGTAATTACGGCGGTAAAAGAGCATTCAGAGATTAAAGGAATCGGATATTTCGGCTTTACTGAAAATTTAACCCAAGTTGCCGAATTAGTTGATAATCTTCAAATCTCTTTGGTAGATGAGCTTAAAAAGGAAGGGATTCTCATTGATTTTGTTTTATTAGAAGGAGGGAATGCCACAGGAATTGAAAACTTCAATTCATATCCTAATTTAAGAGAGAAAAATGCACCAAATGTTTCTGTAATTATAGGACAAGATGCTCATATCGCAGAATTAGACAGCAAATATGCTCGGCATGGGGCTATTGGTTCTGCTCTTGGAATGCTTTGTATAAGGCAAGTTTCTGAAAATATAGGCTCTGTGGATATTCTCAATAAACCAGAGAATAAAAAAGGAAAAAATCTTTATTCCCTCACTGAAGTGGGACTTAAAAGATTTATCACCGCCTCTCTTTCTACAGAGCAAAAAATAGCGGAACTCACTAATGAGCAAATCCAAAGCCTTAATAAAAAAGGATATATTTTCATAGGTCCTTATGTTGGTGCAGCAGGAATGTTTTTCTCTAATTCGGCAACATGCTACACCAAGACCAGTGATTATGCTTATATAGAAAATAATAGGGTTTGGAATAAAGCAGCAAGGCTTATCCGTGAGACTCTCGCTCCTTTCTTAAAAGGAAAAGTAAAAAAAGATGTAGAAACAGGATACATCAAATCTACAACCATCACCCATTGGAAACAAGTCGTTTATAAAGGCTGTATAGAAAGAATGGTGGCGGATAATGATATTAGCGGTGGAGAAATCCATATTAGTGAAAAACAAAACCCCACAGAAGACCATCCATTAAAAATATATGCTACAATCGTAGCCGATGGAATTGTTCATTCTTTTGATGTAGATTTAAGTTTAACCAATAAAATATAACTTATGGCACAAGCAAATCAAATTACCAATTATTTAGGAAAACTCACAGGATGGAATAACGCCACCATCAATATCATGGGGCGGGATGTAATTGGCATTGAAGAATTTGAATATAGCGACAGCACCAAAAAAGAAAATGCCTATGGAGCAGGAAAAATGCCTATCGGATATACAGAAGGAAATTATGAAGCCAAATTCTCTCTTTCTCTTTATGTAGAAGAAGAACAAGCTATTCAACAAGCACTGCCTATCGAAACAAGATTGCAAGATATTGAGCCTTTTGATGCTTTTGTCCAATATGTTAATCCTAATAATGGGAAAATCGTAATCGATATTATCCATAATGCCCAATTTACAGGAAGAACAAAAACCGCGAAAAATAACGAAGGGAAAATGGTGCATAAACACGAAATGCTCATTAGCCACATCTCTTGGGGAATTTAATCAAGCTTTAAACTTTAATTAAAATATTATTAAAATGAATAAAAAACCATATACACAAGAACAATTAGAAGATTTCAAATTAAAATATCCAAAAGTTGTAAGAGAACTTGTGGTATATCCGTCTGGAACTAACTTTGACAAAGAGGGCAACGCCGATGAAGAACCCGCTTATTTTATCATTAGAAAACCCTCAAAAAGCTTGGTAAGCCTTGTCAATTCCAAAGAATACAAAGGCAATGATGATAAAATCAATGATGCAATTATTAAAAATTGTGTCCTTGCTGGGGATATGGAACTTTTGGAAAATGATGCTTCTATTTACACAGGAGTATTGGATATATTGGCGAATTTACTTTCTGCATCAAAGGCTGAGCTAAAAAAAGTATAGAGTCGGCTCTTCTTAATGAAGAGGAGTTCGACTACTTTGAAGGAATAGATGCGTTGATTTTTTATCACTTTAAGAAAAATCCAGACTTAATGGACGATGAAGAATACATAGAGCATTATAAGGCGATTGACTTTCAACAGAAAATACAAAATATCAATCTGTATTCCACGATGAAAAAAGTAATGGTGGAAGTCGCCAATGGGATGTTTAGCGAAGAAAACTAAATTTCAGTATCCTTATCAAAGAAAACTTCTTTAATAAAGTGATAGCCGAATAGCAAGAAGATAGAGATTTTGGAAATAATCCCTAAATAAGCCATTAAAAGCATAAAAGTAAATTCTAAATCCATATTTAATACATAGCAAAAATTAAACCAAAATAATGAACTATACCACTACCTGGACACTGAATTTGAGTGATAAAATTTCTAATCCTCTGAATAATGTATCAGAGAAGTTAGAAAACGCTACCAAAAAAGCTCTCGTAGAAGTAATATTAAACAGAAATACCAAATGTAATAGCTTAACAGGGATTTTATATAAATTTATCTACATTTGATATTCATTAAATGTTAATTTTTACAGATAGGATTGTTGCAATGTGTTAATTGAGGCCATAAAAATGTAAATTTTTTATTCATCAAGTTACATCATTGTATTTATTCTGATGGATGCTTTTATGATAGCTATTGCGGTTATATGAGCCTTTAAAACATCTTTGGGCTGGTGGTGCTGGTTCTGGCTTACCAACTTTAAATATTCATCTCCTAAATCTGATTTTTGGACATATTTCACTGTAACATATTCCTCCCAATCATCTATTTTATAAGAAAGCAAGTACATTTCCCCGTAGAATATAGAATCTAAGGGGATTTCTTTATATAATACCATATCCCCAGATTTTAGGAGCGGATACATGCTGTCTCCTGTAATAGAAATAGCTCCGTCACACTTAGGCAGGTGCGGTATCTTTATGGTGTCCAGTATCTGTACAGCAGACTTACCACCAGAGAATAACTCCTGAAGCCCTGCTGTAGCCTCTAAATCATACAGAGGCACCTCCTGTATCTCATGTATGGAGTCCATAGTCCTTCTATTGGTCGGTAGATTTTCTATAATATATGGATTATCTTCATTTGAGGAACTTTTTTTCACTTTTGGTTTTTCCTCGTTTTCTTCCTCATTTATTTCCTCATTTTTTTTGAGGAATTTTTTTTCACTTTTGGTTTCTTCTAAAAACATGTCTCCTTCTCCATCTATTAACCAAGAATAAGAAATATTAAAAACACGAATAATTTTTGATAATGTTTCTATTGATGGAAGTATTTTACCACTCTCCATTTGGGATAAAGGAGATTGTTTTATACCTATTTTATCTGCAAAATCTAATTGGTTAAGTTTTTTAATATTCCTTAACTCCTTAATTCTCAATCCGATAGACATTTTATTAAAAATTTTAATATTTTTGCTTTGTTAATTATTAAATTTGCGTATATTTGCACTATTAAAACGATGTAAAATTAAATAAAAAAAATGAAACTATCAGAAAAAATAAGGAAGGGATTAAAAACCCCCTATCAGGAGATAGCTACAAGACACGGAACAACAGCGGATTATGTAGGAATGATAGCAAGAGGTAGATATAAAGCAAAACGAGGAAAAGCCCTGTTAATCAAAAAAGAATTAGAGCAATTGGTAAAATAAATTTAATAATAAAGATATGAGAAAGATTATACACAAGATTATATGTATCAAGGTATCAAGAGTGATAAGGATATGGTCGAGTCCGCAGGATTCTATTGCGGTTAAGTCACTTTATTTGTTTGGGCGTAGGCTCTGCGATGTAGAGACGCGAAAAGCTACCAAAAGAGAGTTTTTGAAGTCATTGAATTATGATCATCTATAAAATATGATAATAAAAAAACAACAAAATGAGAGTAGCAATGAATAAAATTAAAATTTATCTGAAACAGATTCTCTGTAATGTTTTTCGGGCATTATGGTCAGAGTCATCTCATGGTAAGCAGCAAAAGCCATCAGAGCGTTCATTTTCAAATGAAGTTCGTAGAGATTTCCAGACAAATGGAGGTAATATTTATGGTCTTCCAAAGGCTGAATCCGAATATCCATTATCTCACAAAAAGAGAATAGATGCTTGGTGTCAGATTCTACTTGAAGTTTATCAGAATCCGCAAAAATACTACAAATAAAGAAAGAATTTTGGTTAGACATATCACTAAAATTTTTGATTAGAGACCACAAATTTAGTGATTTTATCTAACGATGAACCACTTCGTTAGGTTTCTCCCGAAGGGTATACACTGGGGTTCGAGTCCCCAGCGGGAACAAAAAAACATTTTCAAATTAAAGAAAAATGAACCTACAACCCACAGACATTATCATACGAAAAACCGACGGCACGGAGACGCTCTGGCTCTCCCAACGTCTCGTGATGGAGGTCTGTGGGATTGAGGAAGATTTTTTAAGATCAAAAGCACGAGACCGCTACAAAAAAAGTGTTCGTGCGTGTGATTTAGCAAAGAGTAAGGAATTTTTACCTGATAGTGGTAAGGCGTGGCGGTGGGCAAGAACGGGCAACGGTTTCTACTACTGCCTGGACAATATCCCAAATAGAGCACCGAAGCACTACCGCTCTATGTTCGGCGATGCAGAAACCCTGCGTGAGCTGTGGGAACAGAGCAGACAGAATAAATTTGAAAGTGAGCTGGAACTGCGTTTTAAACGCCATTTAAAGGCTAATTTTAGGAACTTTTTAGAGTTCTATACCGATGCTGACGAGGTACAGCGCCCCGCACTGGCTAAGGCATGTGCTGTGCTGGATTTTATTTTAGATGAAAAAGACAGCTACGGCGGAACAAAGAATAAGATTTATAAAGATTTAAGCCCTATTCTAAAAGAAATGGACTTACAATATATCCCGCATAATCCTATAAGATTAAAGGAAAAAATAGACATCTTGGAGGAGTTTGACCATTCTATACCAGAAATCATCCACCTTCCGAGGGTAGGAAACCTCAATGCGGAGGTATATAACGACCCTGTGGTTTTCGGCTGGGCAATGCAGCTGAGAGCAGAAGGAGCCAACTTTACGGATAAATATATTATCCGCCAGATATGGGAGGCCTGCGAAAGAACAGGGAGAAGAAAACCATCCGACAGATGGTTTGGGCAGAAGATATTTGAAACGGCTCACGCTCAGTTTTTGACTGCTCAAAAAAGATATGGAAGCAGTAAAAAAGCCAACATACATAAGTCATACATCCCTTTTGCTGATGCTTTTTATGCTGGGGACTGCTGGGAAGTGGATGCTACGAGGGTCAATATCATTGCCCACCAAACCAAAGATGAAAATGGAAATAAGGTAGAAAGACATCTAATGGTGGTGGTAGTTCGGGATGTAATGAGCGGAGATATTTTGGGATATGATTTTACCTATGCAGAAGACCACTCCAGCTTTGCAAGAGCTATGAAAATGGCAGTACAGACAGCGGGATATCTGCCTTATGAACTGGTAACTGACCGTTTCCCAGGGCATAATACAGACCAGATAAAACGCCTGTTTGAGAGAATGGAAGCGATGGGAGTTATCGTTACGATGAGCCACAATGCTAAGGAAAAAGCAGGAATAGAGCGGTGGTTTGGAACTTTCCAGAGTGTCATTCTGATGGGGTCAAAATACTACTACGGAGAAGGGATTACTTCTACAAGACTGACCGCCCAAAGAAGCCCTGAATATCTGGCAAAACTAAAAAAAGAAAGCAGGAAAGCGGGATTTGATGTAGTGCAGGCTTATACAGAATGTGAAACACTGATAGAACAATGGAGGAATTTAAAATACTCCTACTACAGCAGAAAACATGCTAATCTGCATAAAACACCAAAGGAACTGCATAATGAAAGCGAAAAGAAGCATGTAACCTTTGTAAACAGACTGCAGACCTCTATGCTCTTTGACTTGAAAAAAGAGATTACAATAAGAAATAATGGACAATTCCATTTAGAGATGATGGGGGTAAAATTCTACTACCAGATAGATGTAGAGGATTATGAAATTATTGCCAAATACCATAACAAACAGGTTTTAGTTTCTTATGATTTGGATGATTTAAACGAAGTCTATCTGTGGAGAGAACATGGCAATTTATTGGCCTCATTATGTACAGCACAGGAGCTTAAGCCAATAGTGAAACACGGACCAGGCAAAGAACTGGGCAAAATTTCGCAACAGAAAGCAAGAGAACGCCGTATAGAACAACTGAAACAGCAGGATTTAGACCAATATACAGCTGTTGCGAATGAGGAGGAACTATTATTAGGAATAAATACAGATAAGAAGAAAGCTAATGGATTTGAGGACTACTACAATGGAGTAAATATCCCTCTAAAAAAAGTATCAGGAAGCGATATTGCCCCTGATGACTTTGAAAACAGCTTTCTAAACAAGAAAGACTATTAAAAATAAATAGACATGACAAATTTACAAAAAAAAGAGATAGTACAAGCTATCCATGAAGAAAAAGCCCGATTAGGTAGCTATGCAAGGGTAGCTACCAAAGTCGGAGTATCAGAGGCTACAATCTCCCAAATGAGAAATGACAACTGGGATAAAATCGCAGACGGCCTATGGACAAAGGTAGCACAGGCGTTAGGTTTTACTTCTGATGAGTGGCAGCTTGCTGAAACATTGAATTTCAGAAAGATTACTAGTGTTCTAAATGATGCCAAAAATGAAAGTATGTTTATGGCCATCAGCTATAAGGCAGGAAGTGGAAAAACAGCTACTCTAAAGCATTATTCAGAGGTAAACAGCGAGGAAAATGTGTTTTTCATCCAAGCCAGAGAGTGGGCAAAGAGGGATTTTCTTTTAGAATTGTGCCAAAAACTGGGAATTGATGCAGGAAAAGGCTATGTAGGGGTAGATAAATTAGGAATGAAAGTGATAGACTTTTTTGCAAAGAGACAAAGCAGAAAACCTCTTTTAATCGTAGATGAAGCTGATAAACTCCGTCCTTCTGCCCTCCGTTGGTTTATTACTCTTTATAACGAGCTGGAGGATAAAATGGCGGTTGTAATAGCAGGGACTGAAAATTTAGAAAAGACTATAAGCAAAGGGGTTAAATATAATAAACTCGGTTTTGATGAGATTTCAAGCCGTTTCGGAAGAAAATTTATCAATAACCTGCTGGGGGCAAGAAAAGAAGATGTGGAGCTGATATGCAGAGCTAATGGCATTGGTGATAAAGCTATGATAAGTAAAATTTTTGAAGAATGCGAACCGGTCAATATTGTTATACAGGAGCAGAGCATTAAGGTTGTTGAAGATTTAAGAAGACTTAAAAGAGTGATAAAAAGAGAGTTAATACAACAAAAATATGAAATATCTAATAATTAAAACCAACCATCATGATAGAACTATTTGCACCGAATTTAGAAGAAATAGAGGCTATGATAAAAGAAATAGAGAAACAAATGGAAGATGCCGACAGCCTTGCCGAATGGCGAGAATTACAGTATCAGCTGGATGAATTACTAGAGAGACAAAAACAATTATTAGAAAATCAAGAAAAATAAAAGATTATGACAACAATAGAAGAATTGCTAAAAAAGCCCATTACAGAACTTTCCAGCACAGAAATGGAGCAGGTAATGGCACACAAGAAAAAAGAAGAATTTGAGGCAGAACAAGCCAGAAAACAAGCAGTTGAGAATGAATGCGACCTCCTTGTAAATGCTATTGTAGAGGAATACAGCCAAAAAAGTGAAGATTTACGAATTTGGAAAGATTTACAGGCAGAAGCCATCATAAATCATCATAAGAAAATGTATGAGAGTCTGGGGACAGAACCAAAAGAAACGAAATCAATCACTCATAAAACCAAAGATGGTAAACGAAAAGTGGTGTTAGAATATGCGGACAAGTTTGGTTTCAACAACGAAGCAGTAGTGCATATTGATAAAATAAAAGAAATCATCAAACGAGAATTCGCAGATACTAATCCTAAATTATTCGGATTTGTAGAGAGTATTTTGGTGAAAAATAGTGCAGGGGATTATGACCCTAAACTATTAACTAAAGCAAGAAAAGAGGCTGAAAAACTGGATAATCCGCAAGAGATTTTAGAAGAGTTTGATAAGTTGGAAAAATGCAAAGTCATTGAGGGAACTTCCAGATATGTAAGAGCTTATGAGAAAGACAAAAACAATAAATGGCAGGGAATAACACTAAATTTTTCAGCACTTTAAATAACCTTTAAACTCTTCCGCACAGGCAGGCACCGATGTTCGAGCCATCGGGCGGAGCAAAAATAATTAAAAAAAAATGAGAAAAGTAGCAATTTTATCCCTTTTTATACTTGTGGGATGTGTTAAAAAAGCTGAAAAAACAGAAGTTAGAGGCAACTATAATGTAGAATTATTATTTGAAAATGATGGTTGTAAGGTGTATAGGTTCTACGATGGGAGGTATATTTATTATACGGATTGCAGTGGTAAAACTTCTTATAAATATGGAAATAAAAACGGAACTACCATAGTAGAAAATCATACTAATAGATAATGGAAATAATTAAAATGTTTGCCCTTGTGGTGTTGCAAAATGCAAGTTTTACCCTTGTGAGCAGGGCAAGAAACAGCAGCAGCTTAATGTATCACACTATTGCTAGTGTGCTCAGTAACGGAGTCTGGCTCCTTGTGATTAGAAAGGTAGTACAGAATTTTGACAGCCTAGATATGATGCTTACCTATCTTGTGGGTTCGGTCGTAGGAAGTGTTTTAATGCACTATGTATCAATGAAATATTTTGAGAAAAAAAAGAAGTAAAAAAACTTTCCTAAAGTTGGTAAGACCAAATTCAGCGAAGCGAAATCGCCTTTAGGAACAAATAGAAATGACAGATTTACAATTCATAAGACTGTTGAAATACGCTTTAAAACCAAATAAAAAGGGAAACAAAGCCAGTATTATAAACGCCTTAGAATTGGTGGAAATCTTTAAATATAAGGTTATTGAAGATTATTTAAAGGAGGTTAAAAGTATAAGAAATAAGAAAAAACATGACACCAAACGCAATTATACTAAGACTACGGGACAAATTTAGTGAATCAGCTCTCCGTTCTGCTGTAGAACTTCATACCAATTATGATAAATGGAATGTAGAAGATTTGACAGAAGACGAACTTAAAAATTTATTTAGTCTTCTTTGCCCCCAAAAATCGCCGGCAGAACAGGTTTTTAATCTTCAAATGGAACAAAGATTAAAAAACCTTAGAAGTGTTATTTTAAAAGAAGCTTCTTATATAGGTCTGTTAGAACCTGATAACTGGGATAGGTTTAACGCTTTTATGAAAAAGTACAGCCCTTTAAAGAAGGCTTTGAACCAGTATAAAATTGATGAGTTTGAGGGACTTATAAGGCAATTCAAAAGCATGAGAGCCAAGTATGACAAGCAGGCAAAAATACCCTTCACTCAGCAATGGTATCATAAAAATAAAATTTCTGCTCCATCTATTAACTAAAAAAGTCCGTAGCCATACAAAAACCACAGACCTTGCACATGAACAATGCAAAGATAGTAAAAATCTGTATGGCTTACAATAAATCTAATTATTATAAAAAAATCATTAAAATTCAAGAGATTACGCAGGTGCAGAAGCATCAGCATGGTTTGACCTATAAGGAAATTTACTATAAACATATAGAAGAACAGTTCAATATCAGCAGCAGGACTTATCGCTCTTATCTGGGCATCCCTGCTAAAAGAGAGTTGAAAAAACTCCAAGAAACGGAACGACTAAAAGGACAACAATCGACATTTAATTTTTAATATTATGAGTATACAAGCAACATTCCCCTCTGCGGGACATCATTCAAAAGATGCCGGAGCAACTTATAACGGCAGACAGGAGAACAAAGAAACTATGGTATTTCGGAATTTATTAACTACTGAACTGCGGTTTTTAGGAGTTAAATTCATTACCGATGATGACAATGAAACTAACAGGGAATATCAAGCAAGGATAAACCCTGGTAAAGGTTCGGTAATTTTAGATATTCACTTTAATGCCGGCAGTCCTGCAGCAAGTGGTACAGAGTGCTTTATTGCTAATGACGCCTCTGCCCACAGCCAAGAGATGGCAAAAGAAATTTGTAATACAGCATCTTCTGTTATGGGAATTAAAAATAGAGGTGTTAAAACAGAAGGCCAAAGCCAGCATAATAAAATTGGTATTCTTCATCAAGGTGCAGGAACTGCCGTACTCTGGGAAATCTGTTTTATCTCTAACCAGGATGATATGGCAAAATATGACCAAAACAGAGGTAAATTAGCAAAAGAGATTGCTAAAATTTGTAAAAAATATGATGATTTGAGATGATTATAACTATTAAAATAGACTACAACCAGTTGTGTGTTATTAACCATCTGATGAAAGAACTGGATAACATTAAGATAGAGGAACAGCCAAGGCATTTAAAAAGTATTGTTTCCATCTGTTCGGAGCTTCGAGAAAGAATGCTATTTAGAGCTATAAAGGCAAGGAATAATCCTAAACCATTTAACTTTACAATGAAATACCATATTGCCGATGCTCTATATCGCTATCTTGCAGAATATTCTATCTACTGGAATACCACCAGCGGAAGCTATGAAGAAAATGTATTTCTGATGATAAGAAATGATTTACACCAAAAACTTTTGTGATTTTTCATTATGCCACTTGCAGTTTTGTAAGTGGTTTTTTGTAAATTTGCAAGAAAAAATATTGTTATTATGAGAAAAGCTTTATTAATTCCATTGTGTATATTTTGTTTATCTTGTTCAAGAGATAATGAAACTATTGTAGAAGAGGTGGTAAAAGAAAAGGAAATCATTGTAGAAAAAACTACCAATCTCTTTGAAAAAATGGAAACATATTGTAAAAATAATCCTGAACGTTTTTCTGGTAATTCTGAAAATGTTGCTAAAATTATGAGCGAAAAAGTCATTTCAGTATTAAATGAAAATGATTTTGATATGGTTGCTCTGTATGTGGGAGAATGGAATGCCGTAAATCGTGATGGTCATACTTTAACAGGCAATAAGCTACATAAGCCTATTGTATTTATGAAAAATTTTAAGATTAAAGAAATTAGATTTTACAGCTATGGTGATGGCTATAATGAAATATCCTACCTTCGTTTAACAGGTGATGATATTAAGCCATTAGATTCTTTTTTTAATAACTATCTTGTTGGAATCGCAAGTAAAGAAGATGTTTTGAAAATGAATGTAAAATAATATTTTTTACTAAAAAGAGATGAAGCAATTAGTTTTATTACTCTTTCCATTATTTTTATTTTCACAACAAAATAGACCCAAAGGCGAAGTTTTTAAGCATCGTCCAGAGCGTCCGTATGAAGATGTAAAAAAAACAGGGGTTATTGTGGTAGATAAAACATTATATGGACTTAAATTCAAAGATAGTAAACTTCCACAAGAGGCAAAAAATAGAGTTCAAAAGTTCTTTAATAAGCGTTATAATGGTTATACAGATTTAAAGACATATGAACTCCATATAGAAGACACTACCAAAGGCTGGAAAATAGAGGGATATCTTATTAAAGATTAGTCCAATACTTTGGAAAACAGCCCCTTTTTAATATTAAGATCATCAACATTGCCCTGCAGATATTGCAGGGTATTTAATTTACCGCTGTAACTACATTGATAATTAAGTATATAAACATCTACAACAGTTTCATCTCTCTTGTAGTTTTCACTGATCAACTCTAATTTTCCAGTATTTTTACTAATGATATTCTTTAGAATTTCATCGGTCAGCTCTATGAAATCTAAGAATTTCAAAGCCATTTCTGTATTAGTTCCCAGGTTACTTGTATCATGCAGCTGTTCATAGCATATATAAAATATAATATTTGCAACGGCTGTATCATTGTAATAGCTAATATCCCAACTTACCAACAAAGCAGGATAATGATGTACTTCAAACCATTCAGGAATGAGGTCCTGTTCAGCATATAAATCTATAAACTGAACGGGGGCAAGTTCCTTTGTCCGATATAAATCTTTGATTTCTTCCTTCTCAAAAGTCTCTGTTAATTTTTTATAAAATAATTTCATTATAAGCAGTTTAAAGGTTATTTAAAGTTTTCTGTATTTCTTTTTTAAGATGCCTCTGCAGTCTGATTTCTAGCGCCCGAGACCTTCCTAAAAACTGCCTTTTAGGAAGGTGGAGATTCATTTTTCGTACATAGCTTTTTACTTTTATACTTTGCCCTGTATCTACTTTTTTTCGTGAAGCTTTTCGAGTTCGTAGATTGACAGATTTAGCCTTTGTTTTTTTACGGGTGTAGGCACTTACATAAACAGTTTTTTGTATTTTGCCTCCCTCATTATGTATTTTTGCATAAGGAACATCTGTTCCAATGATTACATAATTATCCCCTGAGCTTATTTTATGAATAGAGCGTTTGAGCCTCCCTGTTCTTGTCATAAGAGAACCTCTATCTTTTCGTTTCCGTGCTTTCCATTTCTCTGAAACTTGATTTTTCCAATCTTTTTTGATAAATCTTTCTTTGCTGAAATTTACTGCAATAGTTCCAAATTCGGAGGCTGTTTTTCGGGTAAAATTAACCCCCAATGCTTTCTGCATCCGCTCAAATATTTTACCTTCAATTTTAAATGTTTCCATCTTAGTTAGATTGTTTCTGCATTTCGGATAATTCTCATCATCATTTCATTGTAGAAATCTTCAAATTCCTGCATGGTCATACCTTTTCCGCTGCCTGAATTGATAATATTGTCTCCTTTGTGAATGTTATCAAATTTTATAGTGATATTTTTAATCTGTTTCGCATCTCCTTCTACTTTACTGATGTCGTTTTTAAGTTTGTCTTTTGTTTTTTTACCTGCACCGCCTTTTCCTCCAAATTCAGAGAAACCGCCTCCTAAGGTTTCCCCGCCGTATAAAGAAGGTGTTTTAGGAGTTTTTGGCTGTTTGTTGGTGTTCTCTTCTTTGGGTTTTATTAAATCCATTTTTCCCCTAAGTTCATTGACAGAACCTCTGGCATTTTTTGCCCAGTCCCAGCCAGTAAGTTTTCCCACCCAGCTTAACATTTGCTCTAATGGTTTTAGGATAACATCCAAAAGAACCTGTCCTATTCTTTTTAATCCCCCTATAATACCCTCTGTCTGAAAGGCTTTTATAATACTTTCCCAATGGTCATACATTGATTTTATTGCAGAAATTACCATCCCGAAAGGTCCCATTAGTAGTAAAATAGAGGCTCCCCATTCATCATATTTTACAATTGCTGCAGTAATGATACCGATAAGCACAATGATTGCAGCTACAATAAGCCCAATTGGGTTGGCATACATTGCTATATTGTTTGCCCATACGGCAACCGTTAAGGCTCCCCATGCAGTAGCTAATGTTCCTAATACTATAACAATCGCATCAATATTGTCGAATATCCAAGAAAATACGGGCTGTAATTTCTCAAGTGCTGTGGTAACCATAGGAAGCAGTTTTTCTCCCATTTTTATCATAGATGCTTTTATATTATTCTGAATAACACCCCATTGCTCGGTAGGTGTAAGAGAATCCATATATGCTTTATTAAGGGCGTTTTGTGCTCCTTCGGTAGCTTTTGTTGCTTTTTCAAGCCCCGCAATATCCTGCATCAGTGTTCCAAAACCCATAGAGGTAGCTTGGTCAAAACCTAATTTACTCAGTTTTTCAATTTTCTGCTCATTGGTAAGCCCGTCAAAAGCTTTATTTAAATCTTTAATAATGTCTATCAATGGGCGTATTTTCCCTGCGCTGTCAAAAATGTTAATGCCGATAGACCTAAAACCGCTGACATATTTCCCTGTTTTACTATCTATTTTCCCCATTGCTACATCAGCATTAGATAAGGTTCTCATAATTCCCTCTAACGCAGTAGAGGACTGCTCGGCACTAAGTTTTGTAGTTAGAGAGGCGTAAGCTCCTGCCGTACTCTCCAGCTCATAGCCTATATTTCGGGCTAATGGAAGTACCTTAGGAAGATAACGGGCAATATCTCTAAATTCTGCATTTCCCTCTTTTACTGTTTCAAAAAGTACATCATATACACGATTTATATCTTTTCCAGAGGACATCATGGTTGCTATCCCTGCGGAAGCTACTGTTTCTATATCGGTAAAACCTGCTTTTGCAGCTCTTAGAGTTGGTTCTAAGGCTTCTAATGACTGATTTACATCAAGTCCAGCAGAAATAATACGGGAAAAAGCCTTAGGAACTTCATCTAAAGGAGTAGCATTTTTGGTTCCTATTTCAAGAATTTTATCAGACAGCCCCTGTAATTCCTTCTTACTGAGTTCTGCAGTTACATTGATTTCTGCCATCTGGGTATGCCAGGTGTCAGCCTCTTTTACGGCGCTAGTAAGCATGGTTCCTGCTGCAACAGCCATTCCTGCAAAAGCTGTGGTAATAGGAGTTTTTAATTTATCTACTGCTTTGCCCATCCCTGCTGGTAGTTTCTCTATCAGACTGTTATATTTCACTTTCATTTTATCAATAGTCTGATCCCATTTGCTTTTAAGCTTCTCCAAGTTAGAATTAAACATCTTTGTGCCTAAGTCTATCAACATGGTTAATTTTGTATCTGCCATAAAAATTTTGTTTTTTTAATTATTATGTTTATATTTGCCAAGAGTTTAAAGAGCGGTAGCAAATAGCTCACTGCGGAGGAATGCAAAGCGAACGCGGACATTTGCTCTTTAAATCAATATAAATTCCTCATAAAAGAAGGCTTAATTTAGTCTTCTTTTTTCTTTTTATAGATAAGAAGCCCCTTCCTTCTTTCCAAAGGTTTTTCATAATCTATCTTGAACCAAGTCTCTATCTGTATTCCTTTGTCAGCCTCACTCAGTGTGGTAGAGACCATTACTGACATATCTTGATAATGTTTTATATAATTGGTCTGGAATCCTTTTTTATCATGAGTAGAGAGCCATACTTCACTCGGATTTTTCAAAATATCCTCTATATGAGGGAATAATAAATGCCTTTGTTCATCATCACTTATATAATATCCTGTTGTATGACGGCTGAATATTTTTTTATTCAAAACCATTTTTCTTCCTAGATAATCCGCAAATCCCATTTTCTTTTTGGAATTTTCCAAAGGTTTAAAAAGTTCTTTTACATTATCTTCTGTAATGGTATTGTCTAATAAAATAGGCTTTAAACTGTCTTTAAATTCATCCCATTTTTTTAAACCGTATTTATCAAATGTCATTTGATTAAGTTTTTCGGGAAGTCTTTTTATATCGCTATAAAACTGCTTTTTAGTAAATACCTGTTTCAGATCCCCTCTATTTATTTCAAATTGGGAATTTTTATATTTAGGGTCGGCTTGGTATATTTTTGTTTTGGCATCAGTGCCTTTGGTTACTCTGCCTTTGTGGTCTCCTAAATATTGTACCATTTCACAACGGCACCCATAGCCGTTTGGAGGCCACAAATCCATAGCTTCTTTATCTTCAAGATTGAATATTTTACCATCTAATACCTGGTGCTGTGGTCTTACCTTTTCATCACCTATGGTCTGGTACTTCACAAAAGAGGTAATGCTGTCTTTTTCTGCCATAAAACGAATATATTGAGCAGCATTCTGACCTACGGCAATAGATAGATTATATTCACTTTCTAACCATTGATGGTTATATTTATCCATTACTTTATCGCATTCTACACGGAAACTTGCAAAATCTCTTACCTGCCTTGTTTCATTATCTATTAAGAGTTCTTTCATTGAAGCCAAACGGCTTTCTGTCTTACTCGCTGAAAACTCAAAAAGATTATACTCCATCATTTGTAAGGTTAAATGGTCAATACCTTCAAAGGTTTTAGGAGCTGTTTTGAATTTACTTCTAAGAGCTTCAAGCAGTACTTCTGTTTCTGTGGAGATAATTTTACCTTCAATGCCTAATGTATCTTTGCCTTCAAAGATGTATCTCATCAGCTCATCGGTAAGATTATCAATTTCATTCTGTGGAATCTCTCCTACCGGCTGAGTGTGGTTGCCACAGTCACAAGATGGATACCGCTGATTAAAATAGATACTTGCAACAGGCAATAGGCTTGACGGCTCTTCTGTGCTTACTATTTCCTGCCTATTGCCCAAAGGCTTTTTTGCTTTTTCCAAAGGAATATTAAAGGTTTTAGATATCCATTCTTTTTCTACATCATATCCACTAGTAATAAGACCGCTGGTAATAGTCCATAACTGCCCTAAATCTACTTCTTGTTCTGCTATTTTGAATTCAAAAAAGTCATCTTCAGATATTCTGTATCCTTGTCTTTGCAATAGAGGAAACAATAAATCATTGACAATAAACTGAATTTGTCTTTTGTCCGCCTGTGCAATCTTAAAATCTAATCCCCGTTCATGTACTTCGGTCTGGCTTCTATTGGTTCCCTGGTCAGAAAGCATGGTAGAACCTACCAGTTGTTTGCTGATTTCATTCGTATTGGACTGCATGAACTGCAGATAAACATTATAAGCGTCGGTTCTGTTGGCCTCATGATACTGTATCGTTGTTCCATGTGGAAATGTTCCTGCACCAGCTTCTCCGAAACTTAACAGCATTTCATGAACCATATCAACGGTTTTGCTGTCATTGGTAGAAGTTGTTGCCGTAATAAGGGGCATACCAAATTTTTCGCAGAATTCAGCCCATGACTGAGCGACATTTCTTTTCCAAATTACATTAGGCACTACATTATTGAGAACTCCCAAGTCGTAAGGGTTCCCAATCGGGAGAAGCCAGTCAGTATATTCTGGAAGAGAGTAATCAATAAAGTCATCTTTGGTAGCATCTGGAAATATTTTATTTTGTGTAGGTGCTGTATTTCTTCTTGGGATAAGATTAAATTTAATCCTTTCCCCTGCAAATTCAGTAAATTCAATTACAGAAACTCCCCGCAGGATAGTTTCAAGGCAGATATTTAGAAACTCATAAAACCACTGCTGTTGTATAAGAAATGTAAGTTCTTCGTTTTCATCTCCAGATTTGCGGTTGATTACTCTAAAATCGGTATTTAAAGTACTCATTTTACGCATCTGAATTTGAGACTGCAGATGTCCATCTGTAAGAAGGTCATCAATCAAATCATGCAGAAGAACCGTTTTAGGTGTTTCTGGATGCTGTGCCAGCATCAGAGCTTTTCGCCATTTTTGTATATCCTTTCTGGAACTGTCTTTGAAGTTCTTAGCAATGCTGATAATGGCCGGATTTTGTTTTCCTATATTAGGGCTTGATTCTGCTTTTGCAGAAACATCTAATTTTTTTAAGTTTATTTCATATCCTAATACTTTCATCGTAATTATTTTAAAAGTGTCTTATTTTTGAGATTAAAGGGTAATTAAAGAATGTTTTACCATTTATTATTATTCAATTCATATTTTGATGAAACTTTTAATCCTAAATATTCTTCTCCCTTATCACTTTTAGGTTTTGGGAGGTCAGCATTTGCTTTTCCCTCAGCAACAAGTCTCAGCCAGTCTATGGCATCTTGGTATCTTTGTGAGCGGATTTCCGGCATTTTTCTCGGAATGGTAGCAGTATAAAGGTGGTACAAAGCACAATCAATTGTAAGCATCACAATATGGCTGTTTCTTTCTTCTCCTTCTTTACTGAATATCTGCGCTACATCATACCTGCCAGATAAATAATTTTTAATCTGGGATACTGCCATTTGTTCAGAAGCTCTTAATCTAGTTTCTGAATAATTCTCAAGCAGTAAATCTTTTATTTCATTTCGGATAAGCACCGAATAATCATCACTGGTTATAAACATCTTAAAATCGGTTTTTTTGTTTTGAAATAATATCTTTTCTGCTGGTGGTTCTTGGAGGTATGGTATTGGTAATCGCTGCGATATTCAGCTTAGCAATAGCTGACTGGAGAGCATCGGGTGCATCATCATGTGCTCCGCTTCCTTTTTTAAAAGCCAAAAGCTGGTCTATCAGTTCTCTGCAGTCTGGAGAATGCTCTAAAGCACTATTGAAAAAAACATTATTTCTTTGGAAATATCCCTCCATACTTTCTATCCTATCAAATTTTCCTGATTTACTCTTATTGTCTGCCATAACAGGAACATACCAACCTCTAAGGTCCCCAACCTGGTCAAAATCATTAACAAAATCATCTTGTGCAAACAGCCCTTCTATCCAATATTGGATATTATAATTTAAAAGATTATTGTCTTCTACTAATTCATAGAGCCATTCAGCTACATTATGCCTTGAAGTCTGCCGGACAAAGCAGTCCAATATATGGAACTCCCGTCCAGTTTTCCCTGCAAAAATCATTGCTTTATAATCCCCTGCATCTTTGTAAGATAAATCGCCGTAAAAACACAAAGCATCATACCGGCGGTACTGCAGACGCGGTTTATAGTGGATATATTCATTTTTAAATATCGTTCCTTCTACAATATGCATATGCATATATTCACGCATGAATGAGCGGTAGGGAGTAGAGATATATTTTTGTTTCCAGTATTCTGCACTGGTTTTTTCAGGCCAGTTGGGTTCAAAAGTATTTAAATCTTTTACCGCAGGAACAGAAACCAAAAACATGGTAGGCTTCAGCCCTGCATCTTTGAGTTTTTGGGTAATAACTTTATATTCTGCTTTAAGCTGGTTAATCAGTGTATTTTTATGAAAGTTATTATTAGCTACAATAAATCTTCTGTTTTTACTTCCCTCGTCAAATGTCCCACGCAAATCTTCCCACGCATATTCAAATAGTTTAATGGAAAGTTCATCATTAGCACATCGCTGGCGGGTATCCACATCGTCGATTACGATATAGTCTGGGCGGTTTGCCTCTTCTCTTAAACCTCTTGGCGATTGTCCAGGGGAAGTAGCCATAAATTTGGCACCATCTGTTGTAGTAAAGTCTCCTTCTGCCCAGTCTCCAAACTTATAACGCTTTCCGTAATAGTGAATAAATATCTGATTATGGCTGATTTGTGTCTGAATATCTGAAATCAGTTTTTTAGCTTTTAAATCAGTCTGACCGACCAAAAGCATAAAATGAAGCTTCCCTGTTACATAAAGATATAAGGGAATACCCAAATCTAAATGAACAGATTTTGCTCCAGAGCGGTAAATTTCTGCCAATACATCACAAACATCATTTTCAATAATGATTTTAGCCAGCTTCGCATGAAACCATGCTGATTTTACTTTTGCATACTGGGGAAACATATTTTCAAACCAGTTAATGTAATTCTTTTCCCATTCCAGCCGTTTTTTTCTGCGTTCTGTAGGTGGTTCATTTGGGTCAAGCCCTTTACTGGTTTTTTGGACAATACTTTTACAGTGCTCATCGTAGTTACGGAGCATTTTTTCCATTGCCGTGCTTAGTTTTCCTATTTTGCTCATAATGCTTCATTTTGGACTTTATGGAGTAAAAAGAGTTTGTGCCACTCTAAAAAAGAAACAGCAATTTCTGGATCCTGTATAGCCATCCATGCATCAAATTCTTTAAATACTGCAAAAACGATTGGAGCAGAAACTCTATCTGACAAGGTCTCAATAACATTGGTAATATCTTTTATTGCCTTAACATCAAGTGTAGCATTCCCACCTTTGGAAAGATGGGTTAATTCATTCATTAAAACCTTTTTAATGTTATTAGGGGCAGATAAAAACTGTGTTTTTTTATCATCCCATGAAATATCTCCCTGTATCCCTTTACGCCATCTTCCTATGGTCTGCTCGGATACATCCAGTGCATTGGCAATAGCTTTCGCTGTCATACCATCCTCTACAAACATACGCTCCGCCATTGCTCTTATAGGTTCATTATTGACTCTTTTTGTCATAATTTATATACACTTTTTTGCAAACTTCAATATTTAAAACATTGATTTATAGAAAAGTGGCAACTATTACCTATAATTTTTTACCGCTTGAATCCTTGCTTTAAGTTTGTAGAAAATTCTGACAAACAGATGATTTTACTAATAGATAAAAACGAGTTATATGCATACGGCACTATATGGAATGGGGATGGTATGTTCTTCGTTTCACAGCTGGCACATCTTGAAAAACATTACAATGATATTAAAATAAAACTTCATACTTATGGAGGCTCCGTATTTGACGGCAATATTATGTGTAATGCCATAGAAGCAAGTAAGGCCAACATTACTATTGATGTAATGGGGATAGCTGCAAGCATGGGAGCTATATTGACTATGTCGGCAAAGAAAGTTCGCATAGTAGATAATGGTTATATTATGATACATGCCCCTCATTCTGGGACATATGGCAACGCTAAAAATATGGAAGATACAGCCACTGCTTAGAATGATGGAAAAGAATTTTATCCAGCGTTTGGGCAAAAGACTTAATCAGCCGGAAGAATCTGTAAAAAAATACTTAGATGGTGATAATTGGCTGGATGCACAGGAAGCTTTGGAACTGGGTTTTGTATCTGAAATTATACCAGCAGAGATACAGCCGATTTTACCTGTTAAAAACCCAGAAGAAATGGGAGAATATGAAGTGTATAACCTTTATTCAGAACTACTGTTACAACCAGCTGCATTATCCAGAAATTCTAACCCTGAACAATTTAATTTAGATAATAATATGAAACAGTTATTAATTACTGCTTTTGCTCTGCAATTAACAGAGCAGAGTTCGGACACGGCATTTGTCAATGCCTTAAAAGAAAAGTTTAACAGTCTTGAAGGAGAATTAAAGACTGCTAAAAACGAAAAAACAGATGCGGAGGCAAAGCTCCACCAGTATGAATCTTCAAGGATTAATACCATGATTGCGGAAGCTGGTGTATCTGATGACCAGAAAGAAGTGTATAAGAAAATTGGAGAGACTTCGGGAATTGAGGCTCTGGCAGTTGTTCTTAAATCTCAACCAAAGTCTCAGGCTCCTAATATTTCAGCAATGATACATAAGGGAAATGCAGGAACTGCCGCACGAATGAACTGGGATTTTGACAAATGGCAGAATGAAGACCCAAAGGGGCTGGAAAAATTGGCGAAAGATGAGCCGGAAGAATTTCAAAAATTGTTTAACGCTAAATACAAAAAATAGTAATGGCAGAATTATTAGACGGTTTGTGGTTAGAGCAGTTTGTAGAACCACAGTTATTAGAAGACATGAGGAATTATAAGGACGATTTTATCGGCGTCCTTAAACCCGCAAATCCCAGTGCAATAGACAAAGACGGGATTAGATTTAATAAACTCATTAATAACATTGATTTTATTGTTAATGCAACAACAGATTTTACTCCAAAGAAAATCAAAGGGGGGAAATCATTTGTAGAATGGGACAAGTTAGACACTACTCCAACTTCTTACACCGATGCAGAGTTAAGAGCTATGGCTTTTGATAAAGAAGCTGAAATCAGAGTAGAGCATCTAAATTCATTTAAAATAGGAATCAGAGATTATGTTTTGAACAAACTGGCTCCTAAGAAGAATGTAGATGGAAAAATGCCAATAATTAGAACCACTGGGGAAGTCTTCAACGGAAGAAAAAGACTTACCTACAACGATTTGGCAGATTTCCTTTTCAACAGGCTGGCAGATATCAATTTCAGAGACCCAAACGGGCTTTATATGATATTAAACGCTGAACATAAGGCCGACCTTATCCACGACAGAGCAAACACTAACTTCTATCGTGATTTGGAAATTGATACGGAAACAGGTGCTTTAAAGAGATTCTTTAACTTGAAATTCTTTGAAAATGCTGATGCCCCTATTTATGCAGCCAATGGAGAATTAAAATCTATGGGTGCTGTAAAAGCAACTGGCGACCAAAAAGCTTCTGTTTTATTCTATGCACCTAATACGGTATATCATATTGAAAGCACAAAAGTACTTTTCAAAGATATGAAAAATGATACCAGAAGTAAAGATCCTGAAAGTGAAATAAGACTACATACTTATGGATTGTGTGATAAGAGACAGGAAATAGGCTTTGGTGCTATTATTTCTGCTAACTCATAAAAAGAGAAGTTATGGCAACAAAAGAACAAAAAGAATTTGCGGAAAATTTCTTCAATGAAAATCCGCAGATAAAAGTTCTTTATCTCAATAAAAGAGGGGAATTTTTCACTGATATAAACTATCTGACCAATTCCCTTCTAAAAGATAAAGATGGAAAATTAGAGGAATACGAAACTATTAAGCGTGGTGCTGAAAACCAACAACAAGAAGAATAATGTCAAATTTACAAGGAGTTAATATACAGAAAGGAAGACTTGGAGCAAATAGATTAAGCTCCAGTGATGCAATCAGCGGGATTATTATTTCTGCTGTAGCAGTGTCTTCTCTTGCAGTAGACACACCTATTACGGTGTACAATATGAAAGATGTAGAAACTCTGGGAATTACGGCAGAATACGACAAAACAAACAAGCTGAATTGTTACCGGCATTTGTCTGAATTCTACCGAATGGCTGGAGAAGGGACGGAATTACATTTAATGATTGTCCCGCAGACAGACACAATGCCTGACATCTGTGAAAACAAAGCAAAAAAGCTGTTGGCTCATGCCAAAGGCGAAATTAAACAGCTGGCAGTTGCTGTGAACCCCTCCGGAACAGAAGAACCCACGATGCTCAATGGAATTCCTGCGGATGTTTACAATGCAGTTGCAAAGGCGCAGGGACTTGCAGAGTGGGCTTATCAGAATAATATGCCACTGCAAATTTTCTTAGAAGGTTACGCTTATGGCGGTAAAGCTTCTACTTCTGCTAATCTAAGAGATATTACAGATTTGAAAGCTGATAAAGTAAGTGTTATTATCGGTCAGGATTTCAACTATGCAAAAACTCAGAGCGGTAAGGCTCAAAAGTTTGCTGATATAGGGACAGCTTTAGGGGTTTGTTCCAAAGCAACAGTAAACCAAAATATTGGAGAAAATGAAAGCTTCAATATTACTGATGCCGCAAAAGGAATTTGGGTAGAACCAGGTTTATCTTGCCATAAACCTAATACAGAAGTATTTTCAGACTTGCAGACCTTGGAAAATAAAGGATATATCTTTGGAATTACTTATGCAGGAATGGCTGGGGTAAGGTGGAATAATGACCATACCTGTACACCTGTTATCATTGATTCTGATAATAAGATTAACGAGCATACTATTGCTTATGGCAGAGTTATGAGTAAGGCTGTAAGAGGGCTTAGAAGTGTATATCTGCCAAAGATTAAAACTAATTGGGCAGTGGATGGGAAAACTGGCAAACTTAGTCCAGGAACAGTAGTAGCATTAGAAGATATTGGTGATAAAATGTTTGAGGACATGATAAAACGAGGGGAGATTACTTACGGAAAAACAATTATTGATAAGGAGAGCGACCTCATTGTTGATAAAGTGCTGAATGTGAGTTTTAAAATTGTTCCTCGTGGCAATATCGGAGAAATTAACGGAACTATTAACCTTAAAACACAAGCATAATGTCAGGTATTATAAGAAATGGAAAGGCTTATGATTCTGTAGATGTTAAGGTACAAATCAATGGAATTCCCATTGAAGTAACCTCTTTAACTTACGGAAATGAGCAGGAACACCAAGCTAATCATACACTTGGAGAGAATCCGACATCTTGGTCGGTAGGTAAAAAAACACCTTCTGCAAGTATAGGGATAATGATGCATGATATTGTCCCTTTGGAAATGGCTGCTGGCGGAAGTCTTTTGAAAATCAAACCTTTTGTAATTACAGTAGAATTTGTCAATGAATACAATATCATAGTGGTAGATAAAATCATTGCCAAGTTCAAAAATGAAGGGCGTGAAGTAACAGGAGATATGGGACTTAAAAAGGAGTACGAACTCTTTGCTTTGTCTGTAAATCTTAATGTACAAGCAGGAAATATTTAATCTTTAATCAATCTTTAAAAACAATTTAAAAATGTCAAATACAATTTATGTCAGCGAAGAAGTAAAAGAACAGTATAAAAAAGAACATGGAGCAAAACTACGCTCATTATTACTACCGAAAGATGATTTTGATAATGAAATCATAGAGGTATTAGCCGTTGTTCCCAGCCGTAATGTGGTGGGACAATACTTAAAATTCGTCAATGCTGACCCTAAGAAAGCACAGGATATTTTGGTAAAAAACACATTGGTAACACACAAAGAGGAAGTGCTGGCAGATGATGGGCTGTTCCTTGCTGCTTTTGGTCTTATCGTGGATTTAATTCCGATGAGACAGGGAAAGTTTAGAGGGGTGTTCCGGTCTAAGCGATAATCCCGAAAGTGATTTGTATATGAAGGCTGATGCCCTAATGAGTTTCTTCCTTCATATACCTTTCCCGGAACAACTCTCTGATGAAGTCTGGGCGATGAAATGGGCGCAGCTCGGATGGCTCGCTGAAAAAGGATTTTTAGGAATTAAAAACAAAGAATAATGAATATTAACGATGGTACTTCGGTAGTAATAAATCTTGCTGCAAGATATATCGCTGCCTTTGGTGTAGTACAGGCAAGCAAATATATCAATGATGTGGTCATTACGAATGAAGAAAACAAATATAAGATTGATTATTTTGATGATTTTAATCCAGAAACTGAAACTATCAGAATAGCCCACAGCTCTATGGAGCTGGTGTTTGGAGATACATTATTAGAGGCAGGGAACAGTGTTTTTGCTCCGCCTTTAATGATGACATTTACCAAAGAAAAAGCCCTTATAGAGACTGAAACCAACGGAGATGACAATGTAATTATTGAGCGTTGGACAACCAAACCTTGGGAGATAGAAATAAAGGGAATTTTAATTGATTTAGAGAACAGGCAGTATCCAAGTGATAAGATTAGAGAACTGCACCAGCTGTTTAAAATCAATGATATTCTGGATGCTTACGGAATTCAATTTGAGGAAAAAGATATAGAGGCTATTTACCTTAAAAGCCTTTCTATTACGCCGACAGAAGGATTTGCTGATACAGTACAGTTTTCATTATCTGCTTCAGCAATTAAATCAGTATCCTGGACATTAGACCAGCCTAACGAATCATGAAACCATTTTTAAATATCAACCTTCGGGTAACAATTGCAGATAATATTAAGTTCAATGTCGTGGAAAGTATCCGTATTGAAAACAGTACGGAGAAATTCACTGACACTGCAAAAATAGTACTTCCCCGCGAGTTTAAACAGGCAGTAAAAAATGGAGATCGTTTTTCTATTGCCGACAAGAAACTCTTGGATGTTATAAAAATTGGAGATAGTATTACTATAGAAGCAGGATATAATGGAGAGTATCATACTGAATTTGTCGGATATATTACTAAAATAGGTGCCGAAGCTCCAATAGAGATAGAGTGTGAAGATGAGATGTATAAGCTCAAAAAAGCACAACCGATAAAAAAGCTTTATTCGGCAGTAGATTTAAAAGTACTATTACGAGATATTGCCCCTGACTATGAAATAGAAACCTTTAAAGAAATGCCTCTGGGAAAGTTTGCTGTAAATAATGCAACTCCCTACAAGGTAATTGAATATTTAAAGCAAAACTACGGTGTGAGATGTTTTTTTAAGGGTAAAAAACTCATTGCAGGGTTAAATATCAGCCTTAAACCAGATAAAGTGCATGAATTTAATCTCAACAAGAATGTAAAAGCTGGCAGCAGTTTAGTCTATGAAACCAAAGAAAACCGTAAAAGATGGATAAAAGCCATAAGTAAGCAGAAAGGAAATTCTAAAGAGGTTACCTACGAGTTTGGAGAACAGGGAGAAAGTGAAATTACTTTACATGGTCCCATTAACCTAAATCAAGCCCAGCTAAAAAAGTGGGCAGAAGACTATTATAAAAGTTTAGTATATGACGGGTACAGCGGTGATTTTAATTCTTGGGGAATTCCCAGAACTAAGGCTGGTGATTCTGCAAAAATTACAGACCCTAACTATCCAGATAAGCACAGAGATGGTATATTTTATATTTCATCTGTGGTAATAGACATCAGCGGAAGTCAAGGCTTTCAAAGAAAAAATACAATAACATTTAAAATTAAAGACAAAGACTATGCAGATATTTAAAGCTGTATTTGGGGTATTGCTTTTGCTGTTTTGTCTTACAGGTTGTAAGACCTATAAAGAACCGCAACCCATTACACAGAAAGAAACAGAAATCGTAACGAAAACGATTACAAAAACACTAAGAGACACCATTATACAGGTAAAAGCCGATAGCTCTTATTACGAGGCTTACATAGATTGTAGGGATGGAAAGCCCAAAATATTAGACCATTCTTCTGGGAAACCTCAAAAAGTAAGACCAGGTAAGAACTTAAAGCCTCCTACCGCTAAAATAGATGAAAACGGAAAACTACAGGTAAGCTGTGAAAGTTTAGAGCAACAATTAACTGTGGCTCTTTGGGAAAATCATATTTTAGAATCAAAACTCAAAGAAAAAACTATTATTCCGCCTCCTGTTGAAATAGAAAAAAAACTAACATGGTGGCAAAAACTCTATATAAGAACTGGGCAGTTATCTATACTTATATTGTTAATTTACTTAGGATTTAAAATACCATGGAAGCGTTTAATGAAGCTGTTTTAAGAGTTGTTAAAGGTTATCATTCCCAGACTACCTCATTGGTAACTATGGGAATAGTGAAAGAGATAACAGGTTCTACCTGCATGGTAGAACGAGAGAACCTGCCCCCTTTACAAGATGTAAGGCTAAATGCCATTGAGGGGGATTTTGACAATCATATTTTAATTATTCCTAAAATAGGCTCCAAAGTCCTTTGTTTAGTGATTGGAGACCAAAACGAAGAAACAGCCATTATTAAATATACCGAGATTGAAAAAGTAATTATCCAAATTGAGGGAGCAAGATTTGAAATGAGCGGAGGAAAGTTTCAATTTAAAAATGATAGAACTGACCTAAAAGAAATTCATAACGAACTGCTGGAAACCCTTAATAATGCAATAATATTAACACCTAATGGAGCAGGTAGATTTGCTCCAACAACAAAACAAAAGTTAAACCAAATCAAGACCAAAAACAATGAACTATTTGAATGATAACGCTTTAAAACAAGGGCTTATTAAACTTCAAAAAGAGATGATTACTAAGGACGATGATGCTTTTGAATATTGGGCTGATGAAATGGTTAAACTCATCAAAGCTTATATAAAATCTGGAAAAGTAACTGTTAAACCAGGAATAAATGTAAATACAACAGGAGGGTCTGGATCTACAACTACTGAAGGAATCGGTACAATCAGCTAAACTATGAGACAGGATATATTATTAGATAACAATAACGATCTGCAATTACATAATGGGGATTTTGTAATTGATAACAGTGACCAACAACACGTAGAACATATAGTACACGCTCAAAAAGGAGAATATAAAAATTATCCTATTACAGGTTTTGGGGTAGTGAATTATTTAAAGAAAACCAATCGTATTAAAAGTGATTTTAAACGAGATTTAAAGATACAATTAGAAAATGATAACTATCAAAATCCTAAAATTGATCTTTCAGACGGATTTGAAAACCTAAAAATAGAAGTATAAAATATGACAACCACCATATTACACAATCAAAGTCTTTTAGACCTTGCGATACAGCACACGGGGAGCGTGGAGAACGCCTTTATTCTGGCACTTCAAAACGGCAAAAGTTTGACCGATGATTTGGAGTATGGGGAAGCTTTGAACCTTGAACCGACAACGATTAACCAAAACAAAGATATTTTAAGCTATTATCAAAGCAAAAAACTTCAACCTGCCACCGCAGTAATCCTGCCTCCAGAGGCGGAAAGATTAGAGGGCATCGGATATTGGGTTATTCAAACAGATTTTAAAGTAAGTTAGAAAATGGCACGAACGATAGAACAAATTCAAAATGAGATATTAAAAGCCAAGGAGGCAGAAGCTTCCCTCAATGGGTTAAATTCCACATCCAAAGTGGCGATTTGGAGGCTCTGGGCATACATCACAACCTTTGTAATTTGGACTTTGGAAAAAATCTTTGATGAGCACAAAAAAGAAGTTTCCAAATCCTTATCCGAACTCAAACCCCACACGGCAAGATGGTATCGCAACAAGGCTTTGGCCTTTCAGTATGGCTTTGATTTACGCTCAGAAACCGATTTATTTGATAATACAGGAAAGAGCAAAGAAGAGATTGAAAACAGCAAAATTGTAAAATATTCTGCCGTTGTGGAGAGCGAAACCGAGAGCCGATTGATTGTAAAAATCGCTACCGAACAGGGCGGAGAATTACAGCCGATTTCACAAGGTCAAAAAGCATCATTTGACGCTTATATAAATGAAATCAGAGATGCAGGAGTTCGTATTACAACCATCAACTATTTGCCCGATATTTTAAAACTTCAAATGAAAATCTACCGAGACCCACTGGTTTTAAATGAAAACGGACAAAGTATCCTCACTGGTGAAAAACCCGTAGAAAAGGCGATTAAAGAGTATTTCAAAAAATTGCCGTTCAATGGAGAATTGGTCTTGGCTCACTTGGTGGATGCCTTGCAACAAGTAGAGGGTGTGAAGATTCCGCACATCATTTTGGCCGAGAGCAAATGGATTGATGCAGGTGCGAATGATTATGGAAACTATCAACCCATTGAGGTCAAAACCATTCCGATTTCAGGATACTTCAAAATAGAGAATTTTAATGGAATTGAGTATGTGGTATAAGGGTTCTTTTATTTATGTTCTTTTGCCTTGACACAAAAGAACCAAAAAGTCAAGGCACTAAGGAGATTTTGCCTAAAAACCAAGACTTTTCGGTAAAATCCCCAGAACTCGCTCCGCTCAGACAATGGGGATTTCTTCACCCTCAAAGCCTCGATTTTCTTAACGGCAATCTCCTATGCCAGTTTTTAAATCAGTATTAAACATCCTCCAAACTTTGGCCTAGGAACTGCAGGCGTTAAGAAAATTAATTGAAATTCCGTAAATAAACTTCCCTTGTCCAAGCGTAGCGAGTTTGGGAAGGTTTAGGAATTGAGGTTAATTTTTAGCCGTAGGTTCCAAGCCTTGACCTTTTGGTTCTTTTGTGTCAAGACAAAAGAATAGGTAAAGAAGACAAAAGAACAGAAAAAAACATTAATAAATATGTGGTATAACTTAAATATCAATAAACTAACGGAATTATTAACGCCGACTTTTTTGCGGAGGGAAAGAATGTTGGCGTGGCTGAGAGCATTACATTTTCCTTTGATAAAGGTCGTTGATGATTTTAATTTTAACCGCAATCAAAATCTATACAACCTCGCTCACAATGGGCAGGTGTGCTATCTGAGAAAGGTTCTTAATGATAGATTTGACATTGCTCAAAGGCGGATAAAAATTATTGATGGAAACCAGTATAAAAGGGAATACATCTACACTGATGGCGAGCAAAAACCAAAATTTCTCGGTACAATATATCTTCGTGATGATGCCGATTATAGCGATACGGGAGTGGATTTTGTTGTTCTAATCCCAGCAGGATTAAACTATAACGACTACGAAATGAGAGCATTAATTGATTTTTACAAACTCGCAAGTAAGCGATATAAAATACAAACAAAATGAATAAAATAAATTTCAATCAGACGGGAGGCTTCCCATTATCTACGAATATCCTTGATGCCATGCAGTCGGCTTATGCTATCTTTAATCAATTGGGCTCTTTGGCAGGGAATAAAGCCATTATCAGCGGTTGCGAACAGCTCGGAAATACTGTTGCCGATGGAGTGATTTTTCTTAATGGCGAAATTCTACCTTTTAAAGGTGGTGCCACGGGCTCTTCTGTCGTTATCAAAGAGGAAAGCGAAAGCAGAGTTTTTGAGGATGGAGCCACAAAACCTGTAATCTTCAAAAAATATGCAACATTCGGCAGTTCTTTACCCGAAAAAACTTTTGCTTGGGTAGAGTTTAAAAGATTTGAAAATCTTATTGAAAACACTGAGAAAAATCTTGATTTTGAAAAAAGGTTAAGGGCGCTTGAAACAAGAAAATCACCGATTCCGATAGGTCTCATTGCCATTTGGGGAAAACCAGCGAGTGAGCCGATTCCAGAAGGTTGGCGAGAATGCACGGATTTAAGGGGGAGATTCCCTCTGGGGTGGAACCCTGATGATGAAGATTTTAATCAATTAGGAAAAGAAGGGGGAGCAAAAACCCATACTTTAATCATTGATGAAATGCCAAGTCACAGTCATAAACTACCAGCGTCTCCTCGCAGAAGTGAAAGCGGAGGGGGATGGTTTCAAACCAATGGTAGTGGTTCTGGTTGGTATGATTCGCAAACTATTGGCGGCAACCAACCGCATAACAATATGCCTCCGTATAGGATTATTAAATACATTGAATTTATCGGATTTTAAGGATAATGTAAAAAATCTCAAATCAAAAACTTAATCATGACAGAAAAGAATATTTTACAAAATAGGTTTGTAACGGGTGCCAAGCCTACGCAGGAGCAGTTTTGGGCGTGGCAGGAGAGCTATTGGCATAAGAGCGAAAGCATTCCTACGGAGAAAATATTGGGGCTTTCAGAGGTTTTAGCAAATAAAGCTGACGCTGAAATGCTCCAACACAAAGCCAATCTTGACTCCTCCAATCTCACTGATGAGCATGTCCTCGCTTGGAAAGAAAAACTCGGTGTGGGAGAACTCCCCACTAACATCGCTACCATTGACGAGGGGACAAAACAGGGAAGTGTATATACCAAGACAAAGGTAGATGAACTGTTGGAAAACAGTGGAAAAAACATCGCTAATACCGACTTGCAAATTCCAGCAGGTGTCGTAAGAACACTAAATGTTGAGGGAGCGAAATTCGGTATTCAAGGGTTAGAGAATAAGGCGAATGATAATTCTTTTAACCTACAATTGATAACGAATAGCAGAGGCGATTTTGGAGTAGCACCCTATGTGAAGTATCAATTTATAGCAAGTGCTATCACTATTAATCAGATAGCACCGAATAATATACAACCAAGACCCACCTTTGCCGAGGATGTAGAAAGGATTTTGAGGGATTTTAAAACCTATCAAATGGAGGAACTCACGGATTTCACAACGGAAGGCAACTTGAAGAGAAGTAATATAGTATTTAACAGCAGTAAGGATTTTGTTATCTCAATTACAAATATTGCTATGGTAAAGAAATCCGAAATAGCAGGAATAGGTAGAGAAAGCAATATGGAATATGGTGTTTATTCCAAAAGTGAAAACTATGGCTATGGATTTAGTTGGAAATTAGGGGACAATACTAATATATTTTCAACAGGTGATAATCGTGGTATGGCAGGATTAGAGATTCCTACCTTGCTCATTATCAAAACAGGTGGTGTAATTACCATAGGTGCATTATTTAAGGGGATAATGACTTATAAAAGTTTTAATGCAAATGCCGAATTAGGCGATTATAGGGTGATTATCTCTTCTCATATCAATCCAAAAGTGAAATACAAAATTTTAAACTAACAACAAAATATTAAAACAATGGAAATCGTAAGACAACAAATCAGCAATCACCCATTATTTGGGAATGTAAAAAGGGAAATCGTGGTGTATGACGCTCACATTTCTACAAAGTTTCAGCAAATCGTATTAGAGGCGGAAGTGAAATATTTCAATGCCGAAAACAATGAGCAAATACAAAATACCTTCGTCTCCACTATTCCTAATTGGATTGTCAATAACAATGACTTCACCACCGTGAGAGATGCCAATGGTCAGCCTGTGGCAAATCCTAAATTCCGTGAAGCACCCGCAGAGGGAGAGGACGACCGCACACCAGAAGAGCGTGAAAAATACCTAAAACAACCGAGTTTTGACTACTTTATGGCTCTTATCGAAAAAGGTGTGGATTTGGTTGCTTTACTAAGGCTACACATCATCGAAAACGACAAAATAAAATATTTTGACAATGAAAAAAAATAAAAATGAAAACACTTTTTAATTTGCTTATCAATCTTTTATTATTCATCATCGCACCTGTGATAGAATGGATTTTAATGCCGATAAATGTGCTGGTGGTATTTGTCAAAGATTTTAGAAAAAAAGGCTTTAAAAATGCTTTAATTGGCATTTCAAACTACTTTAAGGAGAGTGCCATTCGCAAGGATATTTATCTCTGCGGAGAATATAGAGGCCTTTGGAACGCTACTTTGAAGACAAAGGAAGGCAAGGAAATCGGCGTGAATAATCGCACCTTATCGGCAGATTTAGGAGAGCAAGACGAAAACGGAACCATGAGCCGAACAGGAGCGATTTTGAATCTTGTTTTATTTTTAATTGAGCGAAATCACTGCCGAAAAGCATTGGAATATTATCATAAAACCTATTAATATGCAGGAAATACTACACGAACATATTTTGCCTCACATAGCAAGTTTTATTGGGGCGTTGCTTACGGGATTGGCGGGTTTCATTTTTGGAAGAAAAAAGCAAAATGCCGAAGTGGAGAGCATTGAGGCTGGAAACCACGAAAAAGAGATTGAAAACGCAGGAAAAGTCCTGAAATATTACCGAGAGATGATTGAGGATTTAGGAAATAAACTTAAAACCGCCATCTTGGAATTGGACGAGGCAAAAGCCCTTATCAAAGAGCTGGAAGACAAGGTGAAACTCCTCACCGAGGAGCTTAAAAAATACAAACAACTCAATAGAAAAAAAGAAACATAAAAAAATCAAAGGTTGGGAAACGAGCCGTATAACTCGCCCTTGTACTGCTAATATAAAAAGCCCTCTTATTTGAGGGCTTTTAAATTATCTTTTTAAATTTATTTCGTCATATAAGTCATCATTTAAATTTTGCATAGCTATAAAATTTATAATGAAATAAACGATGCTATACATCATAAAAAGCATTGTAAAAACAGAAAAGTTTACTTCTAATTGTACTTCTTTAAAATTAGCTATATACCAATTGTTCTTATTATAATCTTTTAAAAGTTTTTCAAGGATATATAAAAATGTAGAAGTAGAAAAATATTTAATATAAGAAAATCTAACAGATTTAATATTATTTCTTAGTTTAATTATTAGAGATTTATTAGTTATTCCTTGTAAATTAAAAGTTACCAAAAGACCTAAAGCAATTGAGAACATTATACCTACAATAGTATATAATGTACTCATATAAAAATTATCTAAATTCCATTTGATAAAAAATGAACACACTAAAAATAAAATTATTGCAAATATGTCCTTAATATTTATAATCATTTTCAATTTTATTCAAATATTTCTCCATACCTTGTTTTAATTCTGGCTCTGATATTTTCCCTGAATCAGTTGTTTCTATTTTTACTTCCTCTACTTCTTCTATTTCTTCAGCTTTGATAGTATTACCTTTATTAGTTTGAAGAGTTACATTCTCTAAATCAGAAATTGGCTTTATAAATGCTCCAAAGTAATTTTGATATTCTTCATTTGTCATTTTTTTAGGTTTACTAAACTTTAATAGCAATTCAGCAGAAATTACCTCTGATAGAATAACTTCATCTAAAGATATAACATCTTTCAGCATACTATATAAAATATTAATAGAAAACTTTTTTGTTTCAGTAGGTTCATAAGTATCTTCCTCTCGTCTTGCTGGATCTTTAATTGTAATCTTTTTTATATCTTTCAAAGCCATGTCAGGCAAATTCTTAACAATAGGTGTAAATTCAAATAAATCTTTAGCTCTAACAGGCTCTAATAGCCAATTAATATAGGTTTGAAAATGAGTAATAGTTCCCTTTCCTCTAAGTGTTACAATTAAATAGTTATCACTAAGTAAAAAATAATAATGATCTTTATAAAATATAGATGATTCTATTTTTAAATTTTCTAACTCTTCCAAATGAATGGTATTACTTTCAAATATTTCTTCAGGAAGTTCAGGAATATTATCACTATTTCTAATCCTTAATAGAGCACCAAAAACTGTAGAAGTTGAAACTTTATAGTCACATATCAAATCTTCCTCTTTATTAGGATCTTTTTCATTTAGAACCATTCTCCTCTCATTTGCTATACTATTTTTCAATTGTTTACTTAATAGAGAAAAATATTCACATTATTATGAATATTATTGTTAGTTATCCTAAATGCTCTCATTTTTACACTTTTATGTTTGCCCATAATAAATGATTATTTTTTATTATATTATGCAAATATACAGAATTTTAATCTTTGACTTTAAAAGAAATTAAACTAATAATTTAATTTTTTTTTTAAAATCCACTAAAAAAGCAACCTATTGAATGAGGTTGCTTTTTTATTTTTTTTGGACACTTCTTCATCTACGGCATCGAATTCAAATGTCCCAGAGACAATATTTCTTGGTATATCTATTCTCGTAAATTTTATTTTTCCTGTATAGTTTGGTTGCTTAGTAAAAAAATCATTGTCCATAGAACTATAAGATGTTCCTGAGTTACTATAGTAATAATCCCCAGGAATATCATAAACTTTATTTATCTCAACATTATCCTTATATAATTGAATAAAAATTTCCGAATCCCCTGTAACACTCCTCAAATCAAGTTGTATTTCTATGAAATCTTTGTGTTTATGGGCATAGGTTCCTCTACCACCAACTGTATTTATGTATTTTTTACTTGCCACCCAAACTTTTCCATCTACCAAACAACCAGCAGTATTGTATAATCGGCAAAACCAAATGTAAAGAAAATCTATACATAATTATTAGTACCCCCTGTTTTTTTTCAAAATCTTCCAGCCTAAAATTGGAAGCTATACCCAAAATTTTCTTTACATTTGGTTTTGCCGATTATATAATGAATGAAATGTTTAGTAAAGATTAAGATTTTTTGATAATTCCTAAATCTTGAAGTATTGCACCTATAACCGCCACAAAAGTAGCAATGGCAGCTAAACCTATCCAAAGCATTACAATGAAGCCAAATATACAGGAAGCCACCATAAAAATATAACCTACAATATCTAATAACATTTGAGTTAATTTTTAACAAACATAAAAAATAAAAATGAATTATACAACAACTTGGACACTAAATGTAAGCGGTAAATTTTCTTCCCCTCTCAGCATTATTAATGAGAAAGGTAGAAAAACCGCAGAACTTGTGGGGCGTATTGGAGAAATGATGAAATCCGCAAGAAGTGAGTTAAAAAAAGCATAGAGTCGTCTATTCTTAATACAGATGATGACGACAATTCTTTTAAAAAAATCAATGCTGTTATTCGGGGGAAGTTAGGAGTAAATCCTTCTGAAATTAAAGATGTAGAAGAATGGGTAGAGGCATACAGCCAAGCGGACTATCTCATGAAAATAGAGAGGATGACAATGTACTCAGCAGTCAAACAAGCTGTGGGAGAAATTGTCCACGAGATGTTTAAGAAAGAGGACGACGAGACTTAAATACTGAATAGTCTTCAAAACTTTTCTCCTCTTTCTTTATTTCAATAGACTTAACTATTGCTATTACCAATTCCCCAATAGCTTTAATTATAGGCCAAACAAAAAGATAAAATACTCTTAATGTAAAAACAGCGAGTAGGAAAAGAAAAATGTATAAATCCATATTCAACCAATTTTTACAAATGTAAATAAAAATGAGTAATCATACAACAACTTGGACGCTAAATTTTATATCTGATTCTGTTACAAAAGGATTGGAAAAGATAAGTTTTGCTACAAATTTTTTAACAGAGCGAATGTATTGGGAGATTGTATTAAAAGAGTTCAAGCCATAGACCTTATGGCGATTGAAAACTCTGTTCAAAATGTAAAAAATGGAATTCAAAGTTTTACGGATTTAGCTGTAAAAAATGAGAGTGCTTTGGCAGAAGTTTCTGCTATTACAGGGGTTACAGGTGAAGAATTAGATAAATTAGGAGGCAAGGTAATGAATTATATATTTTGGTATGTTTTTTCTATTAGCAAATTAAAATTTTGCTTTTCATTTTTCAAATAATTATCTTTGCTAAAATTTTTAAACAAAAATGAGCAATAGACCAATTTCAGACTTCATTGAAAAGTATTTCCTACACTTCAATGCAGCAACATTAGTAGATGCCTCTAAAGGTTATGTAGCACATCTAAAAGATGGTGGTAAAATGATGATAACCCTAGCAGGGGCTATGTCTACCGCCGAAATGGGGAAAATATTGGCTGAAATGATACGCCAAGATAAAGTGCAAATAATATCTTGTACAGGTGCTAATCTTGAAGAAGATGTAATGAACTTAGTGGCTCATTCTCACTATAAAAGAGTACCAAATTATAGAGACCTTACTCCTGAACAAGAAAGAGAATTGCTTGATAATCACTATAATAGAGTAACGGATACTTGTATCCCTGAGGAGGAAGCATTTCGTAGATTACAAAAACATTTGGAAGATGTATGGTTCGCCGCTGAAGCAAAAGGAGAAAGATATTTTCCTCACGAATTCCTCTATCAAGTAGTGAATTCTGGCGTACTAGAGCAATACTATGAAATAGACCCAAAAGACTCTTGGATTGTAGCTGCTGCCGAAAAAAATCTACCAATTGTAGTACCAGGCTGGGAAGATTCCACTACGGGGAATATTTTTACATCTAATGTGATTAAAGGAAAATTAAAAGCTGATACCGTAAAATCTGGTATTGAGTATATGATTTATCTAACAGAATGGTATAGAGCAAATTCTGGTGGTAAAGGTGTTGGTTTCTTCCAAATAGGAGGTGGTATCGCAGGGGATTTTCCAATCTGTGTAGTACCGATGATGTACCAAGATTTGGAATGGGAAGATGTGCCTTTCTGGGCTTATTTCTGCCAAATTTCAGATTCTACGACTTCCTATGGGTCTTACTCAGGAGCTGTACCAAACGAAAAAATAACTTGGGGAAAATTAGATATAGACACACCAAAATATATTGTGGAATCTGATGCTACTATCTGTGCTCCGCTTATGTTTAGCTATATTTTAGAAAATTCATAATTTTATAATTTTTTAATTGATTAATTTACACCTTTAAAGATGTTTGGCATTTTTAGAGGTGTTTTTGTAATTTTAAAAACTTCAAATGAATAAAAATATTTTTCTATTTTCGTGTGTAGCATCGATTTTTGTGAATGCTCAAAGTAATTTTTATTCCTCAGAAACAAAAGAAAATCCCCTCAAAACGGGAACTTTTTACAAAATAAAAGTAGATAAATCTGGGGTGTTCAAGATTACAAAAAAATTCCTTATTGAGAATGGAATTAACCCTAATAATATCAATCCGAAAAATCTACGAATCTATGGAAATGGAGGTGCAATGCTCCCTGAATTTAATCAAGACAAGCGATATTCAGCGATGCAAGAAATTGCTATACAAGTAGTAGGAGAGGATGATTCCGTATGGGATGATTCCGACTATGCATTGTTCTACGCCAAGGGAGCCGATGCCTACAATCTTTATGGAAATTTCGGAAATGGTAGTCACCGACGCGAGACACGAGCAGACCCTACCGCCCATCTGAAAAATATTTATGAAGACTTTGCCTATTATTTTTTGACATTTGACAAGGGTGAAGGAAAAAGAATCATCGAGGATAATACGCCCATCAATAGTACCCATGAAGTAATTACTAAATATGATGATTATCAATTTATTAATAATGATAAAATCAATTTAATGAAAGTAGGAAGGGTATGGGCAGATGATATTATTAACAATAAGAAAACAATTTCATTTCAACTAAAATCAGAACTAATACCCACAGACAAAATCCAATACAGGTTCTCAATAATAGGATTAGAAGCAGGTGGAAATAGCTATAAATATAATATCAATGGTAATAATGAAAAGAGCACTTCTACGAATGTAAGTTCCCCATCTTTTAATTATTTGATAGAAAAAGGGACGGTAACGAATCTTTCGGGTAAAACCATTAATTTGAATCTTGAGAGTAATACGAGTACCAATCCTAATGGGGCGTTTTATTTCAATTATTTTGAAGTGAAATACAAGCAAGATTTAGTATTTAATGGAACTCAGATGAATTTCCGTTCCTACGAAATTGATGAAAATTTGGGAGATACCTATCATTTTTCTATTGCTAATGTTGGCAATTTGGAACAAGTTTGGGATGTCACCGATATTACCAATGCTAAAAGAAAAATCAATCAATCTACCAAAAATACATTCGATATTGCTTATGTTGCTAATAACCAAGAGTTTAATAATGAATTTGTAGCTTTTAATCATTCTTCGGCTTATATTCCTAGTTTTGTAGGTCGCGTGGCTAATCAAGATTTACATTCTCTACAAAATATTGATTATCTTATCATTACGCGTAAAGATTTTATTCCGCAAGGACAGCGGTTGGCTAATTATCACGCTACACATGGCAATCTAAAAACAGCAGTGGTAGATGTGGAGCAAATATACAATGAGTATAGTAGTGGTAGTCAGGATATTACGGCGATTCGGGATTTCATAACTTCATTAAATAATGAAAATGGAGGACTTAAATATGTCTTAATTTTAGGAGATTCCAGCTACGACTTTAAGGATAGATTATCAGGGAATGATAATATTATCCCAAGTTACGAAAGTGAATATAGTGCAGATTTTGATAACTCATTCGTTACAGATGATTATTTTGTAATGACAGGTCGCCAGCTATATACACAATTATACAACAACTTACCTAATATACCAATCGGACGACTCCCAGCATCGGATTTATCAGAGGCTAAATTATTAATTGATAAGACTTTGGCTTATTATGGTGCTTTGGAGGGCCAGTCTTCGCCTTTCGGAACTTGGAGAATGAATTTGGATTTTGTAGTAGATGACGATTCTGAAGGTCGAAGCTCTGATAATAATGGAATACATGGTAATTTTCACGATTTGATAGATGATGGTATACGAAATATTTTTGAAAATAGACAAAAACCAGAATACAATATTAAAAAACTTTACTTCGATGCATTTCCAGCCTCAGTATCTTCTGGTGGGCAACGATATCCTCAGATTAATCAAGCTATTGTAAATGATATGTCTAATAGTCTTTATATTTCCTACTTTGGGCATGGAGGTATTAATCGATGGGGGCAAGAGACCGTTCTTAGTTTCAATGATATTAATCAATTCAACAACTATAATAAATCGTATAGCCGTTTTCCAGTAATATCTACCATTACCTGCGAATTTAATTTATGGGATGATCCTAAGACCTTCTCTGCGGGAGAGCAAATTGTGAAGCATAAAAATGGAGGTACTGCTACGATGATTACTTCTAGCCGTTCCTTAGGAGTTTCTTATGGACGAGGATTTAATAATATACTCACGAAGCATTTATTTAGTACCGATACTAATGGTGATTTTAAAGCAATGGGAGATGCTCTACTTGATGCAAAAAAAGAATATAATATACATACTGATCACCTGAAAGTAAATTACTTAGGCGACCCAGCAATGAAATTAAGTCGCCCAAAAGAGCTCATCAAAATAACCAATATTGAGACTCCTATTCAAGGAAAAATCCGAGCTTTGGATAAAGTGAAAATCACAGGACAAATACTAAAAGAAGATAAAACGAATTTGGATGAGACTTTCACAGGGAAAGTGGCAATTAATATTTTTGATAAACCTACTAAAAAGAAAACCCTAAATAATGACAATGCAAGTGGTATGCTTCCCCTTTTGGAATTCTCCGAAGAAGGAAATCCTATTGCGAAAACCTCAGGCAAAGTAGTAAATGGCGTCTTTGAGGTAGAGTTTTTCATTCCAAAAGATATCAATTTTAATGATGGTGAGGGGCGAATCCTTGTCTATGCAGATAATTTTGATACGGCGAAATCACAGGCTCACGATGTATATGCAAACACTTTCATACAAATTGGAGGTATCAACCCTGATGGAATTAATGATAATACCCCGCCTAAAGCTAACATTTATATGAATAATACTAATTTCGCGAATGGCGGGATTACCAATAGAAACCCGCAATTGCTCGCTTGCTTATCAGATGATACCGGTATCAACTCCACAGGGACGGGGATAGGACATGATATTACAGCGATTTTAGATGGTAAAGTAATAGATACTATATTACTTAATGACTTTTTTATGGTTGGTGACGGTAATGGATGTAATCATACTTCTAATAATTTTCAGAAGGGAAGTTTGCTCTATCCGTTCCGTAATTTGTCGGTTGGACAGCACGAGTTGATATTTAAAGTTTGGGATATAAACAATAATTCTACAACTACTTCGTTAAATTTCATAGTAAAGGATGAAAACGATCAAAAATTGCAAATCAATAGACTACTGAATTGGCCTAATCCTTTTACGAATAAAACTTACATTCAATTTGAGCATAATTGTGATGATGTCCTTGATGTAAGTACACAGATATTTACCATTACGGGGAAATTGGTGAGATCACTATACACAACTATTGATGCTGAACCATTCCTACAAGGCTACCGAACGCCTAAGTACAGCATAGAATGGGATGGAAGAGACGATTTTGGCAACAATATAGCTAAGGGAACTTATATTTTCAAAGTATCCGCAAAAGCAAAAAATCAAAATAAATGTATAGGAACTGCTATTGCAATAGAAAAAATGGTGAATTTAAAATAAAAATATTATATTTGTACCTTAAAATAAAAAATAATTTAGAAATTAAATAAAAAATATATAAAAAATGGACACAGCAACTAAATTTTTTGTAGGTCTATCATTAGGTATCGGAGTTTTTTCCTTCGCTCAAGAAAATGTAAGACCAGTTCTTACAGGTGCGCCATTCCTTAGAATAGCGCCAGATGCTCGTTCAGGAGGTTTGGGAGACCAAGGGGTAGTTACTTCCTCTGATGCGTTTTCTCAATATTGGAATGCTGCGAAATATCCTTTTAGTACAACTACTTCTTCCGTAGGGGTGAATTATACACCTTATATGAGTAAATTAACTAATGATGTCTTCCTTTTGTATGGGGCATTTCATAAGTTTTTAGGTCAAGAGGAACGCTCCACAATATCGGCGAGTATTTATTATTTCAATATGGGAGAGGTTAATCTCAACTCTCTTGTTGGTTCAGAAATAGTAAATGAAGGAAAGGTAACGCCAGCCGAGTTTGCTATTGATGTGGCTTATGCCTTGAAATTGGCAGACACTTACTCAATGGCTGTTACAGGTCGTTTTATCCGTTCAGACTTTGGTTCTTTCGGTGGAAATAGTACCCTAAAACCAGCAAATACATTCGCTGTAGATGTAGCAGGATATTATCAATCTGAAAAACATCAAAGTTTTGGTGGCTACGAAGGTAGAGCGAAAGGTGGTTGGTCTATCCAAAATCTTGGACCTAAATTAGACTATTCAGGAGGTGAAAACTCTCGTTCTTATCTCCCTACAATGGCAAGATTAGGTGCTGGATATGATCTGTATATTGATGATACAAATAAAGTAGGTGTGTCTGTAGAAGCATCTAAATTACTCGTTCCAGGGGCGGTAGAAACAACAAATGCTACAGGCGTTACAACATATGAAATCCCAAATGTAGGTGTTTTGGAAGGTGTTGGTAAATCATTTTCTAATAAGAAAAGCATAATGTATTCTGGTGCTGTTGAATACTCTTACGATAATTCTTTCGCTGTTCGAGGAGGATATTTCCACGAAAGTAAAGAACAAGGCGGACGCCAATTTGCTACAGTTGGTGTTGGTTTCAAATATCAGTCATTTGCATTAGATATGTCTTACCTTATCAATACTTCGAAAGTAAATTCTGCATTGGATAATACATTGAGATTCGGTCTTACTTGGAATTTTGGTAACGAAACTTCTAACGCAGAACATTAATATATTACAAATAATATTATCCCTCGCCATTACTATTGGTGAGGGATTTTTTATTGATTAAAATTATTTATCTTGAAAATAAAATTTTAATAAATCTAATGTTTCCATTTTATGTTGCATCCCATACTTGGGCGTTGATTTTCGTCTTGTAGTTCGCCTGCAAGTAAATTTTCGAAAGCGACAATAAGGTCTTCTCCCGTTACCTCCTTATTATTACCTGGTCTAGAGTCGTCCATCTGCCCACGATATACGAGGTCTAATTTTTCATCAAAGAAATAAAAATCTGGGGTACAGGCAGCGTCGTATGCTTTCGCTATACTCTGGCTCTCATCAAAAAGATATGGGAATTCAAATCGTTTTTCAATCTGGAATTCTATCATTTTCTCTGGTGAATCAGCAGGATATTTCTCTATATCATTAGAATTAATAGCTATGAACTCAATTCCTTTATCTTGATAGTCTTCATAGAGCTCGGTAAGTTTGTCTATGATATGCAACACAAATGGGCAGTGGTTACACATAAAAACTACCAAAGTTCCCTTCTCGCCTTTTAGGCTTTCTAAAGATTGTATTTCATTAGATTTTGATGGATTTGGAAGTTCAAAATAAGGAGCTTTCGTTCCTAATGCCAACATATTAGATGGTGTATTTGCCATAATTTTCTATTTTTATTAAAATTTAAAATCAAATGTATCTAAAAAAAATATAACGACCAAAAAAATATTCTTCTAAACTTTTCGTAATTTCTTTGTAAGGAATTCCATACTCTCAGCAAAGGCTGTTTGGTAATCTACCCAATGAATATTTTCTTCCTTACGATACCAAGTCAATTGCCGTTTTGCAAATCGTCGGGAATTTTTCTTAATTTCGGATATAGCAAAATCTAACTCCCACTCGCCACGGAGGTATTTAAATATTTCAGTATAGCCGACAGTTTTCAATGCAATTAGGTCGTTATCAAATTTTTGTAAAGATTTAACTTCATCAATAAGTCCGCTTTCAATCATTTTATCAACACGGAGGTTAATCCTTTCATAAATAGTCTCTCGCGGTGCTTTTATACCGATACGAATCGTTCGAAACGCTCTTTTAGTCTTCTGCTGAGAAATTAGATTAGAGTATTTTTTTCCTGTTTGCCACATTACATCAATAGCTCTCAGAAGCCTTCTTGGATTGTTCAAATCTACATTTTCAAAATATTTTTTATCCAAATTTTTGAGAAGTTTTTGTAGTTCTTCGATTCCTTCATTTTGCAAAATAGAGACTAATTTTTGTTGATTTTCTTCATTAGATTCAGGTAGGTCATTCAACCCCTCTATAAGAGCCTTTTCGTACATCATACTTCCCCCAACGAGTATTAAAGTATTGTATTTTTGGAAAAGTTCTTGGGTTTTTATCAAAGCATCCAATTCATATTGACCTATAGAATAATAATTCTCCACGGATAAATTTCCAACAAAATGATGAGGTGCTAATGATAGTTCTTCTTCTGTGGGAGATGCCGTTCCAATGGTCATTTCCTTAAAAAATTGCCGAGAATCACAAGATAAAATCTCTGTATGATAGTATCTTGCTAAGTCTATTGCCAATTTTGTTTTGCCAATTCCTGTAGTTCCTACAATGGATATTAAGGTCTTCATTCAATTAATGAATTTGTAAATATTATTATTATTAATATTAAAAACTACCTAAAACCACTCATATCTAATTTAAGAGAAAAAAAGTTGGAGTATAAATTGCTCCCACCTATCCCCGAATTAGAAATATCGTAATCTAATGAAAGTCCCTTATATTTTATCCCAATACCAGCACTCGGCTGAAAAGAAACCTTATTCTGCTGATGGAATGGATTGGTAATGTTCTGAAACTCACTCAACCCAGCTCGCACAAAAATAATATCCTGCCAAGAAAGTTCTGCCCCAAGTGATGGCGAAAAACTCAATACATCAGTAGATACTAAGGTATTTGTCCTTGTAAAATCTATATGCAAATCCACTTCAGGTGTAAAATTAAGGTCTCTATTAATTTCAAAAGTTCGGCTAACTCCCAAATTGAGAGTTGGCATTGTGAGTTCTATTTTTTCTTTTGGAATAGGGTTTAGTTCCTCACCATTCACTATTGTAGAAAGTTTAGATTGGTTGATTGACCAGAAATTCATTGTTGTAGTAGCATCTTTTAGCATTGCCCCAAAACGCCAGTCTCTATCGTCTTGATAAATTGCCCCCACATCAAAACCAAAACCGAAGGCATTTGCTAATTTACCTACATTACGATATATTAGTTTTGTATTGAGACCTAAACTAAGTTTATGATTTCCCGAAGGATGGAAACCATAAGAAATAATTCCTGCATAATCAGCTTGAGAAAATTTTGAAATTCTGTCATAGTCTATATTTCCTTCATTATCAATCATCTTTGTTGTATCTAAAATATTATCAACTCCAAATCGAATGACAGATATTGCAAAACTAGAATTCGTATCAATAGACTTCGCGTATCCAACATAATCGTATTTTGCAATACTCTCAAAATATTCGGAATGCATCACTGCTCCTTGCCAATCGCTACTAATAGAGGTAAGTCCTGCAGGGTTATGCGTTTGAGAATAAATATCCATCTGGCTGGCAACTACTGCATTTCCCATTGCCAACCCCCTCGCTCCATTGCCTATATTCATAAACTCGTTAGAATAATTACGAATAATCTGTGATTTTCCTAGTAGTGAATAGAATATTGATAAAAAAAACACAATCTTTTTCATTGGAATTTAAAATTAATTCGTTTTCCCGTCTTCTATTTTTTTAGGTAATTGACGGCAAAGATAAGAATTTATTTTCGTATAAGATTTGTTAGTAGTTCATTTCTTTGGACTTTACCATTCGATGTTCGGGGAATTTTATTTACAAAAATAATATCCTTCGGTTTATGGAATGACTTTTCGAAGTGAATGCCCAATATTATATTTTTCAAATCTATAGACTCTTCTCCTTCAACTATTAAGACAAGCTTATTTCCTAATTTTTCGTCAGGTAGTCCCAAAAATACAACTTCATTAGGTATCTGTTTTTTCACTATTTTTTCTAACTCTTCTGGGAAAATTTTAGCGCCACCCGAATTAATAACATTATCCACACGACCCAAAAACCTAAATTGCTGTTGATTTTTAATCTCTACCAAGTCATTAGTTACTAGTATATTATCAACAAGTTTAGGGGCTTCTATACAAAGACAGCCTCTATCGTCTTGTGAAATTTTTATATTTTCTAAAATGGTAAAATAAGTCTCGTCCTGCGGAAAAACCTGTTTCAAAGCAATGTGGGAAAGCGTTTCGGACATACCATAAGTCTCATAAATCTTCGTCTGAGAATCGGGAGGTAATACTTCTCTTATTCGAACTTTTAGACTTTCCGATACACTAGCTCCGCCGATTATTAACTTATTGATTAGGTGTAATTTATCTAATGAATTCTCAACCTGTAAGGGGGTCATAGCACAGAAATCAATCTTTTCCTTTAAATCTTCCAACGGAGTAACAGATGGTGTGGTTACAACAATATGAAGTCCTCTGTACAAAGCCCGAACGAGCATCATTTTCCCAGAAATATATTCTATTGGCAAACAGAGCAAGGCTGTATTATTGGGTGATAATTGTAAAAAATTACAAGTCATCTCTGCTGAATGAAGCATTTTTTCCTTAGAAATATCTAAAATTTTTGGTATTCCCGTAGAGCCAGAAGTCTTTATTTGAGTATATTTTTCATCAGAAAACCAATTTTTAAGAAAAAAATCTATATTTTTTTTCAATGTTTCCGAACAATTTAAGTTATTGATTTTTAAATATTTATAATTAAATAAATCCATTGTGCTAATTTTTTTTGTAAAAATACGAAAAAAATATTTGACCAAAATTTGCAGATTACAAAAATAGTTGTATCTTTGCACCACTTAAAACAAGAGACAAATCTTAATTTAGGTAACAATATAGAGACTCATGGTGTAACGGTAGCACAAGTGATTTTGGTTCATTTAGTTGGGGTTCGAATCCCTGTGAGTCTACTTTTTTGAAAAAATAATAAAAAATGGCAGGATAATCTACTCTAAAATGCATATAACGGCACATTGATTAGATTATTTTTTTTATTAAATGACACAAGAACTGACACAAACACTATTTTATTTGTGTCAATTTCTGAAAATTACTTGTATTTTGTTGATTTACAAATATTTAAAACAATAAAATACAACGAAACTATTTACAATAGTGCCAGCCTTGATTTAAATTAGAAATAAAAAAATCGCTCCGCGAGGAACGACTTTCATTAGAGTTTATCAGCTTCTTGTTTTATGTATTTTTTTTAAATCTTGTAAATTTTTAGAGGAAAAATATCGGTAGTTTTTGCCTAATTTTTTTAAACGAAAGGCATTGGCACTCATTCCCATTGCTTTGGTGGCGATGTCTGCTTTCATACAGGAAATATCCATTATACGCTCTATTTCTTTATTTATTTCAAGATTATCCATAATAAACCAATGATTATAATTAAGATAAAAATAACCTGTTCAATATCCAAATTGATATTAATTTCAAAGCCACCTTCTACTTCTTTATTCCAGAAGTTGTGCCATTTTTTTCGCAAATTTTTAAAAATATTCATATTTATTTATTTATTTATTTAACTTTGCACTTGAAATAGTAAGGGGCGAACCCCTTACCTTCTTCATTACTTTATGGGAAAATTGCTTTTAGCAATTTGGAAAGACTTAGTTTCAGTTGCAAGAAGAAGCCTAAGTCTTTTCTTTTTCCTGTTACAGCCTAATTTCGTAGGAGGCATTTTAAGATAATTAACACCCACATTAATTATATTGTATAGTATACAACAAAAAATTGTTGTAGCAAATTTCCACAACAATTTTTTAAAACATATATTATAAGTATCTGATAATTAGAGGGAAAAGTTTATAGAGTTAGATGCATACAAATATAATTTTTCCTCTGAAAAACAAGAATAGTCCATCTTTTCACGAATAAACGCATCTCTATTTTTGTAATATGCATAAAATTCAGATTCAGTTATAATATACACATCTGCTGTTATTTTTTTCTTGCTATCGTCTTCAATTGTTTGTCTTTTGTTGATATTATCTATAAAAAACTGAACATCAGGACTAAAAATAGAATTCAGAGCATTATTATAATCTTCTTCACTGATTATAAATATTGAAAAATTATTTTTTTCTTCTACCCACGAATCGTGAGCATAAATGCCACCTAATTTTCCTATGTCATAAGGTAAAATATTATTAATACAATTTTTTGAAATAAAAACATTTCTATTGGCAAAGAAATTTATTCTTAGATTAGCAAGAAATCTATTGCTGTAATAGTATAATGTTTCAGGTGTTAAATATAGTGGTCTGGGGAAATTCTTTCTTTTAGCCATATATTACTTATTTAAAAATTTCTAAAAATTTTTTTTCGTCAATAGTTTCTATTCCTAATTCAGCTATTTTTTCTAATTTCTTATGTCCAGCATTTTCTCCTATTATTACATAGTCTGTTCGTTTTGAAATAGTAGTATTTACATCAGCACCTACTTCGTGTAATAATTTAGCCATTTGTTCTCTGAAAGGAAATTTTTCAAAAGTCCCTGTGATTACTACTTTTTTATGATAAAAAAAATGAGTGGTATCCTCCACATCTGTTTTTATTTGTTTCAGTTCTGATGGTATATTCTTTGCAAATTTCATCATTATAAGTTCTTCATAATCTACCCCAGGCATAGCCCCCTTTCGTCTATTGCGATTTTCTGTTTTGCCAGATGGAATATTTCCTATGAGTTTGATTGCATACATCATTCCTTCTTCTACAAAAATGTGTTTATATTTTTTAAACAACTCATTAACACTACTTTCGTTATAATAACAAAGTAAATACATTCCTAAAATTGAGATATCGTCTTTGAAAAAAGATCTATTAAATCCTTTTTTAAAAGCATCTCTTTTAGCCTTTCTCTCTATACTATAGATAAGTGACTCAAGTTCTTCCATAGAGATATTAAAAATACCACAAACATCTATTTTTGAAAATAAAATGTATTCTATTTTGTCAATATCAGTATAATGAGCTAATTCCATTATTTCGTCGATATCCTCCATCTCACACAAATTTTTGCTAAAAGTACAATAAAAATTTAATATACAAAATTGTTGTATCAATTACGCAAACAAAAAACCACTCTTCCAGGTGAGGAAGAGTGGGGTGTGGGTGTAATAAAAAATCAGTAAATGATCACTGAATTTTGTATGCGGCGGTCTTTATCCTTTCGGAAAGATCTACTAATGCACCGCGTAAAATTTCTTTTTCTTCTGGGGTAAAATCTCCTTCCTCTCCATTAAATCCCTTTCCGTTCATCTTTTTAGAAAGCCACGAACGAGATTTTTTGAAGTACTGCTCTGATATTTCCCCCCAAGAGACTTCCACGATAATGTCCCAAAGCTGTTGTTTCATCGTTATTTTTTCCTGCCGTTGTTTTGTTGCTAATTCCATATTTTTTTCTTTAATAATCCCTCCGAAGAGGGCTGTTGTTAGTCTTCGTTTTCTTGATCGTTTTCTTGATCGTCTTCTTGATTTTCTTTGTAATCCAAATCCATCAATTCGTTTAGCAATTCCATAATTTCAGTTTTAAGCATCTTTGCTCCGTTTGGATAAGCTTTTCTGTAATTGCGGATAGTTTCTATCAAAAACCATTCTTCCGCTGTGATTTCTTTTGTGACCATCTCTCTTATTTTTTATTACACTGCAAAGGTAATCAATTTTTGTTGATTATGCAAGTTTTTAATCAATTATTTTTGATTTTTTTACATGAAAAATCCCCACGCTTCGGCTCAAAGTGTGGGGTGGGGTGTTAAAAAATCATACAAGTATCTAAGAAATACTCACAGAGCCTATTTTTTTACTTATATCTTGCAGGGCAAAATTAAGCGTTTTTATTTCTTCTTCGGTGAATTTTGCGGGTTTGCTATTGACCAAGTTTTCATTCAGCCTTTGGTAAAACCATTGTGGAGTTTTTTTGAAATAATTTTTGGCAAGATAAGATATAGAGATAATTTTAGACACTTCTTTTAATTGGACTTTTATCAATAATTTATCTAATTCTCTATTGGTTTCTCTCATGCACTCTACCATAGCTTCGGCAAAGGCATCTGGGTCTTCATTCATTAGGATTTCGGTTTCTCTTTGGATTTCTTCTTGTTCCTTATCAGTCTCTGCTATGCGGTATCTATTTCTTAATGCTCTTACTTTTTCTAACATAATATTTCATTTTTTTTTGAATGAAAGCCCCTTATCTGCTAAGGGCTTTCATCTTATTAGTGATTTCTTTTATTTCCTTATCTACTATTTTCTTGTATTGGGGGCGGGTTCTGGTGAGTTCATTATAATTTTCTAAATAGTAGAGTAAATCTCGCCCCAATCTTTTTAGTTCTTGTTTTCTCTCTTTATTGTCCATAAGTATGATTTTTTAACACTGCAAATATAATAACATTTTTGTAATTATCAAAATTTTCCACCTACTTTTTTTGGAAAAAACATAAAAAAAAGCCCCACGCTTCGGCTCAAAGTGTGGGGCTGGGTGTAATTAAAACATAAGAATCAAGCAACTCTTACAGAGCCTAATTTATTACTTAAATCTTGTATAGCAAGGTTTAGAATATCAATTTCTTCTTCTGTGAATTTTGCTGGTTTGCCATTGACAATATAGCCATTTACTCTTTGATAAAACCACTCTTTACTTTTATTAAAGTAGTTTTTTGCGATATAAGAAAATGAAATAAATTCGCTGACTTCTTGTAAGGCTAATTTTACATTAAGCTCTTTTAACTCATCGAGTTTTTGCTGACTGATTTCCAAAAAAGCTTCTGCATATTTTTCGGGTTCATCTTCTATCATTTGTCTTAGCAATGATAGTTTTTCATTTGATATTTCAATATTAGGAGCATTAAGATATTCTTCCTTTATTTTTAAAAATTTTTCCATTTTATTTCTTTTTTATGAAGAATATGGCGAGTTTATTTCATTCGCCATATTCTTTGGTTTAGCATTTTTAGTTCTTTAATATATTCTTTGATTTCTTTATCATAGGCACTTTGTAGCTTAGCAGGTATTCTGTGATAAATTTCTATAGCAGTTAGAAGTAATTTTTCATACCTTAATTTTTCTTCTATTAATTCCTCTTTTGTTTCCATTCTTCTTTATGTTTTAATTACATTGCAAATATAATAATCTTTTGCGTATTATCCAAATTTTCCACTGACTTTTTTTCAAAAAAAATAAAAAAAAATCCCCACCGAGAGGGTGGGGCTGAATGTTAAATTTAATCAATAGTTATTAAAACTATTTTCTTTATAGCTGGTCGGCGGTTTTACGGATGCGCTCCGAGAGGTCATATAATGCCCCTTTGAACTGCTCCATTTCTTCGTGAGAAAATCCACCAGCATTTCCGTTTCCATCTATACCATCTATTTTATGGTATATCCAAGATGGAGAGCGGTCAAAATATTTTTTAGATAATTTTGCCCAAGATATATCAAGAGCAATATCATTTAATGTTTCCTTTACAGATTGTTTTTTACTAACATTTATTTCCATATTTTATATTTTATTAAAAGCACCACTTCGGTGGGGCTTGGTGTTCAATTAAAGTGCTTTGTTTTTAGAACTGCACTAGGTTCATTTTTTGTTTTATTTCATTGAATTTTCCTTGTATCAAGGCTTTTTGTTTTTCGGAGGCAAATGCTAAACCTTCCTTATATTTTCTCATCAAAGAAGCGTTTATGCCTATTTCTTCGGCAAACTTACTCACATTAAAAAATGGAAACGCCAAGAAAAAACCTGAAAAAGCATAACGATATTCTACCTCCATATCCTCGGAATACCACTCTGGAAATACTCCATGTTTTTGTTTGTAAAAATCGGCTTGTTCCTCTAAAATCTCCTTTGCATCTTCTTTGGCTTCATTTTCTGTTACCCCATAGCCTATCACACCAGGGATTTCTTTGCTATAGACTCCGTACCCACCATCTTCAGCCTTTTCAATGATTAATGTTGTTTTTTTCATTTTAATTTATTCTTTTGTCTTTTGTTCAATTAAAATACTCCACCACTTTAGCAGTGGAGCATTTTGCAAGTTACTTTTTCAGTCCTGCTTCTTTGAGCATTTTTTCAAGGGTTCCTTTTGGGACTTCTTTACTTGGATGCCTTCCTACAGGAATGAAGTTGTCAAAATCAGGATGAACATACTTGTGATGTCTCTTCCCCTTTTTGATAGTCTAGCCATGCTGTTCTAACAATCTGTAAAATTCTGAAAATTTCATAATGTCAAAGAACTTTAATTGAACACTGCAAATATAAGGAACATTTTTGTTCCTTGTGAATTTTTCACTCACTTTTTTTCAAAAAAAATAAAAAAAAGTCCCACGCTTCGGCTCAAAGCATGGGGCTGGGTTTAATTAAAACATAAGAATTAAGCAACTCTTATTGAGCCTATTTTTTTACTTATATCTTGTAGTGCGAAGTTCAAGGTCTCTATCTCTTCATCAGTAAATTGTGCGGGTTTTCCATTGACAATATTGCCATTAATTCTTTGATAAAGCCATTGTCTACTTTTCTTAAAATAATGCTCAGCGATATGGGATAGAGGTAAGATGTTCAGAGAATTAAGGAAAATTTCACTCGTAAAGCCTTTTTTAATGAAAAATGGAAAAACACCAAATCTCCCAACTCGCGAGGCTCCCTAATGCTCCGAACAGGCAACCTACGAAACTCTATCCGTAGTGAGCTAAGGGGCAGTAGTATCGTCTTTTCATCGTCTATGCCCTATGCCGATATTCACAACAATGGGGGAGAAATATCCGTAACGCCACAGAGTTGTGAGTAACTTTCAAATTCTTTATCTTTGTGGATGAATCACAACGTTACGCTTTAAAATTTGCCTCTGACGAGTGTTGTGAGTAACTTTCAAATTCTTTATCTTTGTGGATGAATCACAACGGCAACTGCAAGTGATGGTGTCAATGAACTGTTGTGAGTAACTTTCAAATTCTTTATCTTTGTGGATGAATCACAACAAAAAAAATAAATGAAGATATAGCCAAGCTGTTGTGAGTAACTTTCAAATTCTTTATCTTTGTGGATGAATCACAACTTTAAGGTGAATATTCAGTGCTACCGCAGAGTTGTGAGTAACTTTCAAATTCTTTATCTTTGTGGATGAATCACAACGATTTTCGGCGAGATATGTTCGGCAAATCTGTTGTGAGTAACTTTCAAATTCTTTATCTTTGTGGATGAATCACAACTTATTGCCTTTATGGAATTGATGAAATTTAGTTGTGAGTAACTTTCAAATTCTTTATCTTTGTGGATGAATCACAACTTTAAAGTATTTGTTTTAGTAGACCCTACAGGTTGTGAGTAACTTTCAAATTCTTTATCTTTGTGGATGAATCACAACTTGAAAGCGTTGGAGATGATGAAGCAAATGGTTGTGAGTAACTTTCAAATTCTTTATCTTTGTGGATGAATCACAACAAAATGATTATCCCTATATGTTTTTCGGTTGTTGTGAGTAACTTTCAAATTCTTTATCTTTGTGGATGAATCACAACATATCCACCCGAATTGCATCCAGTGTATTCGTTGTGAGTAACTTTCAAATTCTTTATCTTTGTGGATGAATCACAACCTCAAAGATTAAACCCTCTGAAAATCAGAGGGTTTTTGTATTAAATAGGATTGGGAAATTAGAATAATTCCAATTGTTGCCAAGTGGAGGGGAGGGATTCTTGTTTTCTAGAATAGAATATTTCCATTTTCTCAAATTGCTTGTCTGTGATGCACATTATTGCGACTTTACCATATTTTGGTAGCCAATTTTTAACTCTATTGATATGTACTTCTGCATTTTCTTTGCTTGGGCAGTGCCGTATATACATAGAAAATTGGAATAGGGTGAAGCCATCGTCTATTAATCTTTTTCGGAAGGTGTTTGCATCTTTTAGGCACTCTCTACCATCGGTTGGCAAGTCGTATAAAACCATTACCCACATAATTCTATAAGCATTTAGGCGTTCGTAGTCTATCATTTCATATTAATTAAAAAACAATTTCGGGATATGATATTTGTCTTTTTTCTCCCGTATAGCATTTATAGAGGGAGGTGCAGGTCATTTTCACGGCGACCAACAAAGGCCGAGTGAGATTCTCAATCCGAATATCAGTAGAAGCAATATTTAGGAGGTGGGATTTGGCTTCTTTGGTGAGTTCTTCGCAGTTTGGGTTGTTTTTTATCCAATCTATCACGAGGAAATCCACATAGGGGCGATAGGGTTCCATAATATCGCTTGCTAGGCAGTAGGGGTTGTATTTATTTCGGTGGAAGATACCCAAGACGGGGAGTAGCCCTGTATCTATGATGGCTCTGGCGACTATGCTGTGGAGTACTTGATATCCGAAATTGAAGAATAGATTGGGGTAATTTCCGTTGCGGTCTCGTATAAAATCGTGGCTGATGAGGTATTTCCAATAGTGTTGTGCAGCGATGCCTTCCATATTAGAGGTATCACCAGACTTTACATTTTTTAGGTACTCGTACATTGGCTCGTAGAATTTTCCGAGATGTTCTAATATTTTGGATTGATTTTGGATTTTAGCTTCTATGGTTTGTTTCCAGAGTTGTTTTTTCAGCGGTTCGCTGGCTTCTATTTGGTATTTTATTCTTTCTGAGAATAGTGTGTGTCCGCTGGTGGGTAGCATTAAGCCTTGTGGTAGATGTTGGGCATTACAACTGATGATTACGACATTGTTTTCCATCATTTTTTGTATAAGTTGATGCGATATGGTTATTTGGTAGTGGTCGAGCATTAGTAGCCCCAAGTCTTCTACGGCAATGGAGCCTTTTTCGTTTTTTGTTTCTGGACAGATTATTTTCAGTTGGCTATCTTTTAGTTTGAGATAAGCTGGATTTCCGATATAAATTGAGCGATACAGCATAGTGTTAAGCTTTTTTATATGGTTAAAATAAATAAAGTTTAGCAAGAATTTTTCTTGCTAAACTTTATGTGAATTATGAATTTGCTTTACAGATATTTCCTAATCTATCTACAGATAGTTTAATACAAACGGATTTTATCATTATACCGTTTAAATCTTTTTCCATTTTATTTGATGAAGAAAATTCCTGTTTATTAATAATAGATTTAGCAATGTTTTGTTTTATGAAGAAGCAATCTTTTTCAGAGAAACTTACGACTTTGTAGATTCTATTTTTTTGTTCTTTGTTAAGATTACTAAAATTGATATGTTCTATAATTTCATTTTCTTCAGGTACATATACTAAATCCCCAGGTGATAGTGTAAAAAGTAGACTATAAGTCTCTTGTTTTTCATAAATATTAGGAGTAATAAATTTGTTTCCTTGTTTATGATTTTCTATCACTTCTGTAAGAGGTATTGTTCTATAATTTCGCTCTCCTTTGACATTTTGATATACATTGAAATATAGGTTTGTTCCTTTTGCGGTTTCTACGAATTTTTTATTTTTTGTACCACGTTCTCCTAATTTGAATTTATGATTACTATTTTCATAGATTCTTACTTTATGAATAGGTTTGTGGTCTTTGCCGTTATTGAATTGAGCAATATTTTTGTTTAGTTCACTCACATCTTCTGTGGTAAATGTTTCGATATCTTTGTGGTTAAGGTAGTTTCGTAATATTTTTTTGATACCGAAATCTGTGATAATTTTTTTGCTATCGATATCTTTGATATATTCTATATTTTTTTTGGTGAGAGATTCTATACTTTTTCTGTTAGCTGTAAATATCTCTCCTTCAGAAAGTTTCTTGTTTAATTCAACTTTTCCATATATGGTATCTTTGTGCAATGGTTTTCTGATAGTCCAATTTGGGTTTTCTCCATCTTGTTTTACTTTCTTTTTAATGAATTTTCCATTTTCTTCTACATATTTTTCATAGTAATTTGTAGATTTTTTTATGGTTTTTAAATTTTGTTTAAAACTTATGATAGTTGTTTCCAAGATGTTTTTTGCATCTTGAGTGAATGTTTCCCAAGGTTTTTTGAAACACCAATTATAATTATCCTTATTGTCAGAATTATATTTTTTATAGCATAATTTACTTCTTAAATCAAATCTTGCATTTTCTTTTTCTTTTTTTGAAGCATTTTTTTCTGCCGAGTTAATATTATTTATATAGTTAATATGCTCCTTTGTAGTACAAGCAATGATTAGTGCATCCATAGCGTGGTGTCTGTGGTCTATTCTTTTCTTTTGGAAGTTTTTACTCTCTTTTTCTGAAGAAGGTATTGTAGGGATGTTTTTCTGATGTTTTTCAGAATAAGATATGAAACCATCGGTATTTTTAAGTTTGTTCAATCTTTCAAAACGAGGTAGAATAAGTTGGTTCCATATATCATTTAGCCCCCAATCTTGTTTCAAAATATTGGTGATTACTCCGTTAGTATGAATTATATTGATAGAATTTACTCCTTCGTCTTTTTCGTCTTTACGAACAAGATTAGACAAGGTCTGCGATACAAATTTACTTATATATCGCGTATCATTTAGCTGTCTTGAAATCATTTTTTCAGGAATTTCGGTTGCTAAAAGATTCTCTCGTTTTTTCTTATTTTTAGCATAAATCCTTTTAATAAGGTTTGTGTATTCTTCTTTACTGAGTATACGATATTCTTTTCCGTTATCACCAATTATTGTATGTCCTCCACAATTGTTTATAAATTCCATAGCAAGGCTATTGTCTTTCTTTTTATTGATAATACTTTCACAAATTACTTTGTTGTTAAAACTATCATCGTAATATCTTTTTTTAGGTAAGATATGTTCAATCTCATATTCGTGGGTGAAAAGTTTGCTCAATGAAATAGGTTGCCCAGTATAGGGTGATATATATTTTTGGTCTAACCAATGTTTATATCTCTCAATTTCTTTTTTAGTAGGCTCTGCTTTTTTAGATATTTCTATAATATCTTTATCTATATTTTCTTCATTTAACAAAGCTCCTTCTTCGAAAAGTTTTAGGATTTCTTGTTGATTAGGAGAATAAGGTCGTATATCTTGAATTCCATCGTTTTTCAGTTCTGTTAATAAATATTTAATACGAAGATTTGTATTCTCATTCTTTTCTATACTATCAGAAATAGCTTTTCGCTCTTTATTGTTTTTTTTCAATTCTCTACCTAACTCTATATGTATTTCATTAAAGAAATTTTCCTTACCCTTACCATATTGAGACCAAATATCTTTCACTACTCGTAGTGTTTCTAAAATTACTTGTTCAACAATAGGGTTTCGTAGAGAATTTTGTTTGAAATTTTTTAAGAAAGTGTTTAAATCTTCTATTGATTTCCATTTTGTGATTTCTCCTGCTTCGGAATGTCTATTATACACCACATACTGGGCCAACCAAAGAGGTAATCCTTGGAAATCATATTCGTTTTTCAGTTGATGTTTTTCGATCTGTTCTCTTACAATGAGTTTAACATCCTCGTTATCTACCCCGTTGATAATATCTGTTATTCTATTTTGGGTATCTGTTGATATATTATTTATATCCCAATATTTTCCAAAACGCATCAAAGGAAGTAGTTTTTTTATTGCTTTTTCTGAAAAATTACCATAATCATTTGCAAAAGGTTTGAAGTTTTTAAAATTTTCTACGAAAGCCTCTTCGTTAATATTGTGTTTGTTAGCGAATTTTTTTATTGCTTTTTCGTATTCATATTTATCCTTTACAGAATATAAAATATGCCATAGTTTATACACTATGTCTTTGGTTAAGAAATTTTCAGGTATATTTTGTATATTATCCAATCGTTTTCTTATTTCATATCCTGTCTCATTCATTGGATATTTTTTAGATTCTTTTTGTTCAGAATCGTATATGTAGTTCCAACGATAGTTTTCTTTTCGTTTTTTTAATTCCTTATTAATTGCAGTATCTTTTGCATTAGGATATTCTTTTTTTAATACTTTTTTAAGAAGAAAAGCAATAACCGTATCATTATCAACTTCTTTTTTAGACATTAAGAGTTCATATAGCTCTTCTCTATCTTCTGTGGAAGTTATAAATTGTGATGTAACATCTCTATCTTCATCTTTTGTATAAATTTTCAAATTGTAGAGCCATTGTAAAACTCTGAATTCTTGATAGTGAGGATTTGATTTTGATATAACTTTAAGATGTACTTTTTGCTGTTTTCCGGTGGATTTGTCCATATAGGTGTGGAATTCTAATGAACAATCTGCAATGTTGGATTTTTGGCTTTTTAAAGGTCTTTGATAGAAGATGATATCATTTACAAATAAATGAACAAAATCTTTGGATTTTAAAAATTTTTGATGAATAGTATTGTTTTTATATAATTCTTTAATACAATCAAGAAAAATCTCATCATTGAATAATTCAGGTTGAAGTTCAATTTGTTTTTTAAGAATAGCTGTAAGCTCTTCTCTGTAATACTTTCTTTCAATAGTACGAATTAATTTCCCTATAATTTTTTGATTGGGATTTTGCAAAAGATTATCATAAATATAGGTTCCAATAGGTTTTCCATATTTATTAATACTATCTTCAGTTTTCTTTTTTATTAAAGTCCAATCTTTTTCTTCTGGGGCACGGAAGGTTCTTTTTATTTCCCCTTTTTTAGTTATTTCTGTAGTTACAATAAATTCCTTGGTTGTACCAATCCAATTTTCAAGAGATATGGTGCTACTACGGCGATATATCCAACCATTTTCTAGATGAATGGAATACCATAACTCGCCCTCTTTATTAGGAGTTTTATCAACTGTTATATCGGTAACTAATAGAGTATGGTATTCTACCAGTTTATCCGTGTTTTCTTCTTCTCCTCTTAGTTGATAATATCCTCTTTTTTTATTGAAATTTAATAAAATCCAAGCCAGTTCTTCTTTTTCAATTTTGTGAGTGAGTGCCTTTTTTCGTAGGTAGTAGATAGTCCAATCGTATGGGATTATGGTTTTCGTTCCATTGGATTTTGTATAAAATAATTGAGGTTGTTTTACTTTAAAGTCAGCAACCATTTCTTCAAAACTATTTTTGAAAATAAATTCTTTCTCATTATAAGGCAATTTTGGCTCAGAATGATTGATGAATTTCCCCAATTTTTTTTCAAAGTCAATTTGAGAATCAAAGAGCTTCGGTAAAAACCCAAGTGTGTGTAGTACTCTTAATAATCTTTCTCTGCGAAGGTGGTGTCTTTCGTATAAACGCCTTTTTCCTCTATACTCTGTTCTTTTAGCAGTTTTGGAGATAGAAATTCCTTTTTCGAAATTACTTAATACTTCTGAATCCATAGGGATAATTCTACTTCCCAAGGCGATGATTCTTATTATTTGCTTTTTTTTATCTATTAGAATCAAAGCCCATCCAATACTATTTGTACCTAAATCAAGGCCTAGAATGTAATTTTCTGTATTATTCATTTTTAATAGGTTTATATGTCGCTAAGGTAATAAAAAAATCAAAAAAAATTGTTTAATTGAAAAATAAGTTATATATTTGTCCCATAGAATTTGAGTTACTCACAATAAGGATTATTCCGTTGTGAAAACATTTGGTTTTCTCCTTGACCAACAACAGGGAGATTTTTTTATTATAAAAGACTATCCATTAGATAGTCTTTTTGTTATTTTATCATATAAGTTCGGAAATCTTTTATCGTAATTTTTCCATCATTTAATAAGTCAATCAAGTGTTCTTCTATTTTTTCGGAAGAGCAGTGTGGGAGCAAAATACCAATTTCTACCTTTGTAGCCGGTTTTGTTCGTAGGATTTTTATAATTTCTTCTTTTTCAGAGTAATGGTTGCTTGGTTTTTTGCTGTTGCAGATATTACAATTATTACAATTACTACTCGTATTTTCTCCGAAATAATGGAGGATAAGTTTCATTTTACAGAAATCTTCGTTAGTAATGAAATATTTAAACTCTTCCCATTTTTTTATTTTATTGAACTGAATGGTTTTAAAATCAGACCAATAAGAATTGAGTAATCGTCTTTCATCCCTTGGGTGTAGAAATCGTATGCTAGAAATATCGCCATCTATGTATTCTATATAGTTTTTATTCATCATTTCAATGATTCGTTCCTTGATGAGGGATTTATCAATATTTAGTTTATTAGCGAGTTTATCTTCTTGAAAATGAGTTTTTTGAGTTGTTAATCCAATTATGTTTCGTAGGAGTAGTTCCAAGAAATAAGCATCAGATGGCGGTAGGTTTTCTATCTCATTGTAAGGAATAAGTAACTCTATTGAGGAGGGAGAATTTCTGTTTCGTAGGTATATAATTTCTTGTAAATGAAGAAATTCTAATACAGATTTTATTTTTCCCGAAGTACAATTTGTTCTGCGTTGTAACATTTTTACATCAAATTGGAATTCTTTATCAATATATTCATAATCAGCAATTTGATACATAGAGTAGAGACTGGTGATAATTTTTTTATATTCCTTTTGGTTTGGGAATTGAGATTTCAGTATATCATTGGATTTAGTCAAATCTTGTTCATTCCATAGCAAAAAAGCATAGCTGGGTTGCCCATTTCTTCCTGCTCTCCCAATTTCTTGATAATAATTTTCAATGGAGTAGGGTGGGTTTAAGTGGATTACAAAAGATACATTTTCTTTGTCAATCCCCATACCAAAAGCATTTGTGGAAATTAGCGTGTTTAGGTTGCTCTCTTGCCACCACTTTTGTTTCTTTTCTTTTTCATTTTTTGATAGTCCAGCGTGGTAATAATCTACATTATTTAGCCCTTTGGATCGGAGAAATTGAGATAAATTGACTGCCTCTTGGCGGGTATTAACGTAGATAAGCCCTGAAGTTTTGTTAAGATTTAGGTAATTATAAATTTTATCAAATTTATCGGATATTTTTAGTATATTAATATTGATATTGTCTCTTTTGAAACCTTTTTTAAATATTTCGCAGTTTTTTAGTCCTAATTTTTCAATGATTTCTTTTTCAACGGTAGGTGTGGCAGTTGCTGTCAGTGCAATACACGGCAGTTGAAACATTTCCTTAAAATCCTTGATGTTTTTATAACTTGGGCGGAAATCTTGTCCCCATTCAGAGATGCAATGAGCCTCATCTACAGCAATGAAAGAGAAAGGTATTTCGTTGGCTTCATTGATGAATTTTGTGTTGGTGAGTCTCTCGGGGGATACATATAAAAGTTTGGTAATACCGCTTCTACAACGTGAATAGATGGTATCTATTTCGGTGTCGTCTAATTCTGATGAAATGAATTCAGCCTCTATACCGATAGATTGTAGGCGTTCTACCTGGTCTTTCATAAGTGCTAAAAGTGGTGATATTACGATGCAAACACCTTCTGTGATGAGGGCTGGTAACTGGTAGCATATTGATTTTCCGCCACTCGTAGGCAATAGACATAGCGTATCATTCTTAAAAGAAATGCTATCAATTATGTTTTCTTGTAGGTTTCGGAAATTTTTATATCCCCAAAATTGCCGTAAAACTTCGTATTTAAGTTTATTGTAATCCATTAAGCCAAACTTTGAAGTAAAAATAATTTTTCTCGCTAAAAAAGCAAATAATTTTTCTTATTAAGGGTTATTAATCCCATTTACTAAGAGTAGAGGGATTTTTGAGTATTATTTCAAATCTTTATAATCAATAGAATGAAGATCCAATTTTAGGAATTTTTCGGAGTTATCTATTGTTTTAGGATTCTTTACTCCCATTAGATTCAATACATTAGCATATAGTGTTGTGGTGGCAGTAGTTTCTACAATTTCTTTTCCTTTTTTATTGGAATTTATTTTGTCAGAGTACCAAATGAAATAAGGGACTTGTTGGGCTTCTCTATAATCACCATGTATATATTTTCCATCTATTTTTATTTGTCCATGATCGGATAGATAGATTAGAACAGAGGGAGTGTTTCTTAGTTCTTGGAATATTTGTCCCATAATTTTGTCTGTATATCGTATGGAATTATCATAACATTCATCTATTCCACCTTTCCAAAAAGCCTCATTTTTAGGGTATTTATCACAAGAATAAGGATGGCTTCCGTTGATATGTAGGACGATTAATTTCTTTTTTATCGGTTTTTTTAAGGCTGTTTTTAGTTCGGGGATGAGGACATTATCAAATCCATTAAGCCATTTTTTATTCTTAGAAAAAGATGCAATAGCTGTGATGCCGTTAGCATACCCTTGCGTACTAAACCAATAGGTTTCGTAACCTAATTGATTGGCAACATTTAGTACATTGTCGCTCAGATTAGTAATGTTATTGCTATAATTATTGATATCTATATTACTCAAAACAATGGGTACAGCAAGATTGGTAATTGCAGCTGGTGAATGGGCATTTTTGTATAGCAACATGTTTTTCTTTTCACGATTTGCAAAAGGAGTTGTTTCTCGTTTGTAACCATACAGAGATAGATTATTTTTCCTTGCAGATTCACCCATAAGAATAATGATATTTTCTGTAGGTTCATTTTCCGTATTTATAAAATTATAGGATATTTTATTATTTTGTATTTCTATAATCTGTTCTTTTAGCTTCAAAGCAGTATCCAAATCTATGAAGTGATAAACAATATTTTTTATCATAAAACCACCCCCTTTGTTGTTGATATATTTATGCTTTATATAGAATATAAAAGGTAATACTAACCATATGAAGGCGAAAATTTTCCATAAATTGGGGTGTTTTTTACCTTTTAAAAAGTTGTTTCCGCCGATAAAAATATAAGATAATATAAGGAAAAAAATAATAGACGCTATTAATGGAGATACCAATGTTTTTATCATACTTAATGATTCTGAAGTGTTAGTGTCTAAAATACTCATCATCATTCCTACATTAAATCCTTGTTTATAGATAAAAAAACAAGATGCAGATATCATAAAATTAAGGGTAATGGAGAGAATTAAGATACTCCCTACCATCTTGGTGAAAATATTTTTAGTTAAGAAAATCATACAAAATACTAGAAATGATAAAAACATTACGGAGTATTCTATGATATTTCGTATAGTATCTAATTTTGATGAAGATGTCTTGTCAAACTCTAATAAATAAGGGTACGATGACAAAAAACCAACGACATACAAGCATAAAGCCACAAGGATAAGTGTAAAGAATATCTTTTTACTGAGTTGTGAGTGCATAGGTAATAGATGTATAATTTTTTTTTAATCTGTATTTAAATTGAATTTTTGCAAAGGTAATAAAATTATTATTTTGTTTTTTTGGGAGAATAATTTTATATTTACATCATTAATTTAAATAATATACGCATGTCATTAATTGAAGTTTTAAAAAAAGGAAATTATACCCTCATAGATGTTCGAGAACCTATGGAGCTAGATGTAGATGGTAGTATAGAAGGTGCTATCAATATTCCTCTTGGTGAGGTAGAAATGAGGAAAGATGAGATTCTGTCTCTTAAAGGAGATGTTGTTGTATTTTGTCGAGGAGGGCATCGAAGTGCCAAGGCATTGGAATTTCTGCAAAATGAAGGTTTAGAAAATGGGATAAACGGAGGAGGCTATTCATCTCTGAGTGAAATATTGGATACAATATAAATTAAAAAGGAGATATATAATAAGTATCTCCTTTTTAAATTAGTTATTTTCTTAGTCTCTTGAACTCATCAAAAATCTTAAAATATACCAAAATAATAGCATTATAGAGGCGAACAATCGTAGAGATGCTCCGACATATTGCTCTGTACTATAAGTATTTTTCAGTTGAGAGGTCTCATAAAGAATACTGCCAGAGGCTAATAATATCATAAAAATAGAAAACCAAACTCCTAAGTCAAAACCAAATATTGCTCCTGCAACGATTAGCCCCAATGATGCAAAACCACCAATGATTATCAAACTTCTCAAAAATGAAAAATCTTTTTTTGTGGTGAAAACTACTCCTGTGAGCCCACCAAAAAGTGCCAAAGTGATAATTCCCGCTTGACCAATAATATTAGGAGCATAGAGTAAGGCAATCTTAATCATCGGTAAGAAGATAATAGCTTCCAATAGTACATATAGACCTAAGCCCATATATTGAGTACTCTTATTAAATGATAAAGCCCATTTTTCTGCTAAAACAGAGCATAACCAAAATCCCCCCAATATTAGCATCCAAGTGAATTTTCCACCTAAAAATGATAGTGCAATATCATCAGGAATAGCTATTTGGAAAAAACTCTCTACTGCAATAAAGGCCAATAAGGCTAATGCTAAATGTGTGTAGGTCTTTTTATAAAAAATCCCTCTTTCGGTATCTGTTGCATGTGCAACTAATTGTCCTATCATGTTTTATATGTTTTTACTTTATACAAAGGTAAGAAATCTAAATGAATTTTAGAAATAAAATATTATTTTTGCCCAAAATTAATATTAAAAAATATGGATTTATTTTTTTCAACATTTGTAACATTATTTTCGGTATTAAATCCGATAGGAAATCTTCCTGTATTCCTTGGTCTTACGAAAAATGATAGCCCAGAGGAGAAAAACAAAGTAGCTCTATGGTCGGCAATTAATGTATTTATTATACTTATCATTGCCTTTTTTGTAGGTGAGTATGTCTTAAAGTTTTTAGGTCTGGAAATAGATGTTCTCCGTATTGCTGGGGGTATTCTTATTTGCTTGGCAGGTTTTAGCCTACTAGCAGATAAGATTTCTACATCAAATGACTCTTCCGAGACAACGAATACTAAGGCAAATGTAGCAATGACACCCCTTGCTATTCCTTTGATGGCAGGGCCAGGCACTATGTCTTTATTGATTGCTAAGAATAATGATTATAGCGATTATGCAGACAAAGGATTGATAATATTGGCCGTAGTAGCAATATGTGTGAGTATTTACATTATCTTTCGTAGTGGGAATGCTATTTCAAAATACTTGGGAGATTCAGGAATGGCCACTTTGTCAAAAATCATAGGCTTTTTCGTTTTGTCAATAGGAATACAATATATTGTGATATCGGTGCGAAGTATTTTTCATATAGAGTTGTAAAAAATAAAAAGAGACTTAAAAACAAGTCTCTTTTTATTTTTATTATCGGTTGAGCATTTTTTTCTGAATCCAATATGAAGCCGATTGATAGGCACTGATAGTTTCTTTTTCAAGGTTCTTATCAATATCTTTTTTTTGTTTTTCATTGAAGAAGATAGGATTCTCCTTTGATGGTTGTTCAGCACTAGTTTCTAAAAGGTATTGTTTTACTTTTCTCATAGGTGAGATTATCGTCAAGGTATTATTTCTGATATATCCTAAGTCTTGATAAGTGGCAATATAGGCTCTTTCTTGATAATGGGGAGAGAATACATCTTCTCCCAAAAATTTGGATTGATAATTAAAGTTTAATAACCCTAAAACAGTAGGCATTAAGTCTATTTGAGATACCAATTTATCTATTTTTTGAGGATGCATATCAGGAGTATATATCATAGCAGGGATTCTGTATTTATCCATAGGGAGTTCTGTTTTCCCTGCTGATGAGGCACAATGGTCAGCCACGATTACGAAAATAGTATTCTTGAACCACTCCTCTTTTTCTGCCATTTTAAAGAATTGTTTTAATGAATAGTCTGTATATTTCACTCCTCCTGAGCGAGATTTTGCATCACTTGGGATATCTATTTTGTTATTAGGATAGGTAAAAGGTCGGTGGTTACTTACCGTCATCCAATGATTGAAGAATGGCTTTCCTTTTTTATACTCATTATTCATTGTTTTGATTGCTTTTTTTGCCATATCTTCATCGCAAACACCCCACACATTTGAGAAGGTAATCTCTTCTGGGGAAAAGCTATCTCTATCCACAATATCATAACCATTCCCTCCGAAGAAATCTTTCATATTGTCAAAATAAGAATATCCACCGTAGAGATATTTTACTTGGTATCCCTTTTCCTTGAAGACACTTCCTGTTGAGAATTTATTCTTGTTATCGTCCCTTTTTACGATACTTTCTCCAGCAGTAGGAGGTAGACATAGAGTCAGAGCCTCTAACCCACGAACGGTTCTGTTTCCTGTAGCGTAGAAATTAGTGAAAAATATAGATTTCTGAGCCAAAGAATCCAAAAAAGGTGTGATATTTTCTTGATTTCCGTAGAATTTCATAAATTCAGCTGAGAGACTTTCAATGGATATAAGTACTACATTTTTGTGGATTTCCTCGCCACGACCAACGATTTTTCTTTCTAACTTAGTACTGTTAAATTGCTGTAAAATAGTCTTTTCAGCTTCTTTTTGAGCAATTATAGGATAAAATTGAAAAAAATCTAGTTCCGAATGTGTGAATGCATAATAAAACTTATATAGACCATTAGCCTGTATCTCTTGCGAAAAGATATTAGATGATTTTATTTTGTCAAATTGAGGAATCATCGCCAAAGAGATACCCGATAAAAACAGATATATAGCCAATAAAATCCCTTTTTCTCGTATTGTAGGAATCTCCTCAATGGCAGATTTTGTTTTGATGAATATTAAAATACTTACCAAAAATGTAACTGATAAAATAATTGAAAATAAGGGAATTACGGGGTAACTTTCAATAATGTTACCGATTACCTCATTTGTATAAATTAAGTAATCTACCGCAATGAAATTGTATCTTATGCCAAACTCGTTCCAGAAGAAATATTCACTCACAGAATTGAAAATAATGGATAGTGAGTAAATAAATATAGTAGTGAAATACAATATATTACGAATATTTCTTCTTTGTTTCGGCAAGAAAAGCATTATCCCAAAGCAGAGTGTCTTTATCCCCAAAAAAGCTAAGGCTATCTCCTGAACAGAGCCACCATATTGAGCAAAAATATTATTAGGTACAAATTTCGTATAGAGCATTAAGATGACTAATACACCGAAAATAATATATCCGTAGGGCTTATGATACTTGTTATTTGAGATGAATAATAAGTAAATTGCCATCAATGAACTTGCTAAAATAATCGTAAAACTATCGGCCAAAGCTCCAATGAAGATGATTTTCAATACCTCAAAAATGGAAAAATCTGATGTAGTGATTGGGTGAAACATAAAGACAACCCTTAAAATAAGAGAAATAGTCAAATATAAGGCCGTGATATAAGCGAAAGGCCGAATTTTTTTTGTGAAATTTTGCATTAATTAAATTTTGTGGCAAATTTACTCAAATTTTTTAGTTTCTATTTTAAAATATTTTTCAGTATATTAAAATTTACACAAAATAAAAGAATCTCTGTCCGTAAAAATATCTAACTTTGCGTAATGAAAGCTTTAAAAACCCTTAATCCGTATTTTTGGAAGCATAGGAATTTACTTTTCTTAGGTTTCCTTTTCATCATTGCGAGTAATTTTTTTATAATTTATAAGGTACAGTTTATAGGACAGGCCGTAGATGAACTCGCAAAGACAAGTAAATTTGGGGTGAATTTTAAAATTATTAAAAATGTTTTGATATTCATAGGTTCGTCTCTACTCACAGGATTTTTCACCTATATGATGAGGCAGACGATTATTGTTTCGTCAAGGAAAATAGAGTTTGAACTGAAAAATAAAATCTATACTCACTACCAAGAAATGTCTCTTACTGACTATAAAAAAACTACAATTGGCGACCTGATGAATCGCCTTAGCGAGGATGTAGTAGCAATTCGTATGTATCTTGGCCCAGGGGTGATGTATATTGTTAATCTCTTTGTCTTACTTGTGATAACTAGTGCTAAAATGTTACAAACCGATTGGGAAATGACACTTTGGTCGCTACTCCCAGCTCCTATATTATCTTTGATAATTTATAAAGTGAGCGGTGTTATTAGCAAAAAATCTAAGATAATGCAAGCCAGCCAATCGGCAGTTTCTACATTTGTAACGGATACAATATCAGGGATTAGGGTGGTTAAATTTTTTGCGAAAGAATTTTATTTTTTGGATAATTATGATAAAAAAATATCAGATTATAAGGAAAAGGCGATTAATTTGGCAAGGATAGAAGCTTCCTTTTTTACAAGTATTCTGTTCGTGATAGGGATTCTTAATGCAGGGATTCTTTACATAGGTGGCCAGAAATATATTGATGGAGAGATATCCATTGGTACGATTGCTAATTTTTTTCTATATGTGAATACTTTGATATGGCCATTTTCACTTGTTGGATGGATTACATCTGTAAATCAAAGAGCAGAGGCATCAATGCAGAGAGTAAATGAGTTCTTAGATATGAAGTCCGAAATTATCAATACTAATTTTGAAAATTATGAGATAAAGGGAGATATAGAATTTCGGAATGTGTCCTACATCTATCCAAATACAGGGATAAAGGCTCTTGAAAATGTTAGTTTTAGCATAAAATCAGGCGAAAGTCTTGCTATAATGGGGAAAACAGGGTGTGGGAAAACAACTATTGCTCTCCTTCTATGTCGATTGATAGACCCAACGGAAGGTGAAATCTTAGTTGATGGTAAAAATTTAAAAGAACATAACTTGTACCTTTACCGTCAGCATATTGGCTATGTTCCTCAAGAGTCTTACCTATTTTCAGATACGATAGAAAATAATATTGGTTTTGCAATAGATACACCAAATATAGATACCATCATAAAATATGCTAAAATTGCCGATGTCGATAAAAATATTATTGAGTTCAAAGACCAATATCATACAATGGTGGGAGAGCGTGGTGTAATGCTTTCGGGTGGGCAAAAACAAAGAATTTGCATTGCTAGAGCCTTGATAAAACAACCGACAATTCTTATTTTTGATGACTCTCTTTCGGCTTTGGATAGTCAAACAGAGAGTAATATCATTAATAATATTAATGAAGAAATCAAAAATAAAACCATCATACTCATTACTCATAGAGAGAGTAGCACTGAAAGAATGGATAGAATACTGAAACTTTAATTTCTAAAATTTAGCAACAATCCCCCAGTGAATTTTTGTCTCCTTAAATTGGAATGCCTCACCAATCTGTGAGCCGTTGGATATTTGGAAACTCATCAATCCAATAGGTAGTAGCATATTAAATCCTAAGCCAAAACTATACAAACGAGTGTTTGTAGGGAATCGCTTATTATGGATAAATCCATATTGAATGAAACCATCAAAAAAAGATTGTTCGTTGGCTAAATATCTGTATTCTATGCCGCCATAGGCATATGAAGATGCAAGAATACTCTTCTCATTGAAGCCTCGTAGAGAGCTCCAACCACCGATTCGGAAAAGCTCATTTGTGGAAAGCTCAGTTTTGGTATCTAGTATTGCAGTTTCTATTTTTAGATTAAGAAAGTGATTTTTAATAATGTTGAAATTTTTCTCACTAAGGAGAAATAATTTTTTAGAATTATCAATTTTATCGTTAATATAATTTGTTTTCAATAAATCAAGTTCCACTCGTAGCTTAGTGTCGTCAATAAATAAATCTATATCTGAAGCATCTCTCCAATCATACCAAAATCCCACTCCACTTCGTGAGAAATCTTTCGCAGAAGTGTAAGATGCATCCAAAACGGAAGAAATCTCAAAATTTCCACGAATACCCACTTTATGTTTGTCAGAAATGCTATAAAAAATACTCGGTAGTGCTTTCACATTAGCAAAAGTAGAATCTTGCCTATATATATTTAACTGAAAATCCACGCCCAAATCTTTCGCAATGTAAGGAATTTGTGTTTTTAGTTCAAATGTTTGGAATTTATCAGGGGTTCGTTGCCAATAAACGCCAATACTCTCAAAGCTGTTTAATATATTCTGAAATGCAATATTTAGCGTCCCATTGAAGTTTATTTTATCACTTTTGTCATTGCCGAAGCCTATTATTCCATCAAAAATGTGGCTCTTTTTCTTTTGTAAAAAAAGAAAAATTTGTGTAGAATCTTTTGTGAAAAGTGTCTGAGGAGGTTTTTCTAATTGGATAAAATGGCTATTTTTTAAATATTGATATATCTTATTGATAATTTTATCGTTATAAGTTTTTCCTATGTATTTTTTTTCTAAATTTTTAATAAATTGTTTGGGGACTTTTATTTGATTTTTTAGTACGAATCCATTAATCGTTCTTGGTGCTCCTTTTAGAATGGAGATTTCCACCTCTGGTATGTTGTCTCTCGTACCTAGGTATTTGGTTTTTACTCTATTGAAAGAAAATCCTCTTTCCGCATAGAATTGATTTATTTTCTGTTTTAAAGAGTCTAAATTGTTTATTTTTAATGTACTGTTTATATTGAAATCATTTGTGATTTCTTCTGAAAAATGAACTACTGCTTGATTAAAATTTTTTCCCTTATCAAAAATAATTTTTATTTGGGAACTCTCTTTTTTTATATCTTTTATTTTCGTGAAGTAAAAATTATTTGTTGCCAAAGAATCCAAAAATGCCACTGCAGAGAGGGAGTCTTTTCTAAGAAACTTTTGTCCAGTGTGACTGTCAATCAATATGAAATGTTTAATTTGAGCCTTTCCTAGCAAACAGAAAAAGAGAAATAAAATTTGCAAAAATCTATAATCCATTGTATTTTTTCATCAGAAATTCATAAAATTTTTGAGGTAAAATCCATTTTAGGGGTACACCAATTTTTTGTCCAAATTTACCAAAATAATAGTGAGGTTTCCAATCTTTTTTCAGGATGAGTTGTTCTATGTATTTTGCAACTTTTTGAGGTTCAAAGCCATTATTTACTCCTTTATTCATTAGTGAATAAACATTTCTAAAAATCTTTTCGTAAGGTGAGGATACGGCTGTTCTTATTCTATGGTCAGCGATATTGGTTTTGATATCTCCCAAGTGCAATGAGCAAATTTGGATATTCCATTGTTCAACTTCGTATCTTATCGCTTCGGTTACCTTGTCTAAGGCTGATTTTGATGCAGAATAGAATCCTCGGAATGGCAGTCCCATCTCCGATCCGATACTGGAAACATTAATTATTTGACCGAAATTCTGTTGTCTCATCACGGGCATTACGGCGGTCATCATCTGTACAGCACCTATCAAGTTGAGGTTAAAAAGGTTTGTAATTTCCTCTTTTGTAGAATCTTCAACAGAGCCTACCATACCCATTCCTGCATTATTTATTAGTAGATCTATCTTTTTTTCTTGGCTTATTATTTGATTAATAGATTTTTTTACTTGTTCGTTATCAGTGATATCTGTAGGTATTGTTTCAAAAAAAATAGATTTTGTGATTTTTCGGCTTAGGCCATAGACTTTATGTCCTTTTTTACCCAAAAATTCCGCAATTTCAAGTCCGATTCCTGATGAAGTTCCCGTAATGATAATGATTTTTTGCATTAAATTAATGATGAAAATTTCCACAAAGATACGATTTTAAAATTTGATTGGAGAGTAAATATTTTGGTTGAGGATAAATAAAAATGAGGCTTTTTGGTTGTTTTAATTATTTTTGATTATTTTTGTAAATATTAATTTAAAAATTAACAATAAAGATGAAGATAATAGTACCAATGGCGGGAAGAGGTTCTCGCCTAAGACCGCATACATTGACCGTGCCAAAACCACTTATTCCCATAGCGGGAAAACCTATTGTACAGCGTTTGGTGGAAGATATTACCAAAGTAGCAGGAGAAAAAATAGAGGAAATAGCTTTCATCATTGGTGATTTTGGTGATGAGGTAAAGAATTCTCTAATCCAAATTGCAGAAAATCTTGGAGCAAAGGGTAGTGTGTATGTTCAAGATGAGCCATTAGGAACGGCTCACGCTATAAAATGTGCAGAAAACTCTATGAATGGCGATGTGATTATTGCATTTGCAGATACGCTATTCCGTGCAGATTTTCAATTGGATAAAAACTCGGATGGGGTAATTTGGGTAAAAAAGGTAGAAGATCCATCTGCGTTTGGCGTTGTGAAGTTGGATGATTATGGATTTATTACCGATTTTGTAGAGAAACCACAGACTTTTGTATCTGATTTAGCAATTATTGGGATTTATTATTTCAAATCAGCAGAAAAATTAATGGAAGAGATTAATTATCTCATTAATAATGATATTAAAGTAGGAGGAGAGTATCAACTAACGGGAGCCTTGGAAAACCTTCGTCAAAAGGGTGCTAAATTTACCCTTGGAAAGGTTGATGATTGGATGGATTGTGGAAATAAAAATGCTACAGTGGAGACCAATGGCAAGATTTTAGCCTACGAGAAGGAGGAAATGAAAAATTATCCTATTTCTGCAAAAATTGAGAATTCAATGATTATTCCACCTTGCTTTATCGGTGAAAATGTAGAAATTAAAAATTCAAAAATAGGTCCTTTCGTGTCCATCGGTAATGGGACTAAGGTTGCGGATTCTAATATTACGAATTCCCTTATTCAGGAAAAAACAATTATTAATCACGGAAATTTAAATAATTCTATGATTGGTAACAATGCGCAATATTATGGTGTTTCTAGAGAGATTTCCTTGGGGGATTATTCTGTTTTAGACTTTCTTTCCAAATAAAAATACATTTTTTAGAGATATAGAATTTTTTTTTGCGATTCTAAATTTTATATATTAAAATAATGAAAAAACTCCTTTTAATATTACCTCTGTTGATATTTTCGTGTAAAACAAGAAATGCCGTAGAGCAAAAAACTATAACTCCTCCAAAGGTGAAAATAGATACTTCTACGAAGGATTTTTTTGATGAAATAGCGAAAGAAAATAACTACCAGCAGGTGAAAATTAATAGTGTTATTAATGTTCAGACAGGGAGTTTTATCCCATCATTGGATGCTACAATTTATATAGAAAAAGACCAAAAAATTTGGCTAAATGTTTCGGCATTGTTTTTTAATGTAGCTCGAGGAATGGCTACCCCAAATGGGATAAAAGGTTATGAAAAATGGAATAAAACGTATATAGAATCTGATTTTGAATATATTAATAAGTTACTGAATGTCAGTTTTATAAATTATACCTCATTACAGAATTTACTTACGGGGAGAGTCTTTTTTCCTATTAATCCACAAGATTTCCGTTTTGAAAAAAATCAAAATAGAGTTTCCTTAAAATCAAATAAAAATCAAATAATTGAGGTTAATGGTAAAATTGTTCAATACCAAGTGAGTGTGGATTTTTCTGATAATAATCTTTATAGATTGATTATCAATGAAGTAGGAGGGAAAAATAATCAACTTTCAGTATTCTATGAAAATTGGGTAGAGATGGGTAAAACAAGATTTCCTAAAAATGTTAAAATAATTATAAAAGGAGAAAAAGATGGTCAGGTTTTAATAGAAAATACGAAATTTGACTTTCAAAAGATGGAAACGCCTTATTCAGTTCCGTCTAATTATCAAAAAGTGAATATTAAATAAATGAGAATGTAATATGTTTTTAATCAATGTGTTATATATTGCTAAAGAGTTTATTTCGTCTCATTGAAAATACATTAAGAATGAAGAAAAAGTTTAGTTTTATTATAGTATTTCTTTGTGCGGTCTCGGTTTGGGGGCAGACCCAAGTAAAAAAGGAGCAACTCCAAAAGCAAAATGCAGAACTGAAAAAGCAAATTGAGGAAATTAATAAAAATTTAGCTAAGACAAAAAGTGAGGCTAAGCTCTCTTTGGCATATCTAAATGAGATAAATAAAAAGATTGATCTCCGTGAGAAAGTCTATGGTAATACTCAAAAACAGAAGCGAATATTAGAAGATGATATTTATCTTAAACAATTGGAAATCAATAGACAAGAAAAAGAATTAAAAACGCTTCGTAAGAACTATTCCAAGGTTTTGGTGAAGGCTTATAAGAATAAAGGTGTGCAGAATAAGGTTACTTTCATTCTTTCGTCTAAAAATATCGGAGAGGCAGTTCGTAGAATGCAATATCTTAAAAGTTATTCTGATTTTCAAGATAAAAAAGCAGCTGAAATACAAGGAGTTTCTAACCAGATAAAAAAGACAATTGTTGCTAAACAAAAATCGGTAAAGGATAAAAATGAGCTACTTAATACTCAGAAAAAAGAACTTGTAACGATTGGAGAAGAAAGAAAAGAAAAAGAAAAACTTTTAGAGGAATTTAGAAAGAATGAAGCGAAACTTACTGCAGAGATTCGTCAAAAACAGAAAGAATCTAAATTGTTAGAAGCTAAAATTCGTTCTATCATCATAGAAGAAGCAAAAATTGCTAAAGCAAAAGAAGAGGCTGAGCGAAAAGCAAAAGAGGAAAAAATTCGTTTAGCAAAAATTGCTGCTGAAAAAGAAAAAGCAAGGATAGAAGCTGAAAATAGAAAAAAAATAGAAGAAGCAGCAAGAGAAAAAGCTAAAGCTGAGGCGGAGGCACGAAGGTTGGCGGAAATTGAAAGAAAACGACTGGAAGAGGTAAAACGATTGGAAGAACTTGAAAGACGAAAAGCTGAAGAACTTGAAAGAAAACACCAAGCGGAAATTGCTGCTGAAAAAGAAGAAGCCATAAGATTGAAAAAACAAGCTGAGTTGGAAGTTGAGAAAGCAAAAATTCGTGCTAGAAATGAAGAAAAAAGATTGGCTGCTGAAAAAGAAGCTAAAGCTGCTGAAGAAAGTAGAAAGCTCGCAGAGGCAAAATTAGCAGAGAAGAAAAAAGCAGAGGTAGAAATTACCAAAAAACAAGAAGAAGAAAAAAAACAAGCCGAAGAAAAAGCATTTGAAAAATATGGTGCAAATGTGGCTATCGGTAGTAATTTTGCCAATAATAGAGGAAGATTAATGTTCCCAGTAAATGGAGGAACAATTACCCATAGATTTGGTAAACAACCTCACCCAGTGTTTAAAAACATTATGGAGGAAAATATAGGAATCAAAATTTCCGTGGGGGCAGGTGCTGTGGCAAAATGTGTTTTTACAGGTGAAGTGAGTAAGATTCTTATAGAAGGAAACTCTAAAACCGTGATGGTGAGACATGGAAGTTATTTTACAGTGTATTCTAATCTTGCCTCTGTGAGTGTTTCAGCAGGGCAAAAAGTCTCCGAAGGAACTCCTATTGGGGTAGTGGCTAAGGACTATGATGGTAGTTATACACTTGATTTTCAAGTATGGGATGGTAGAAATCCACTTGACCCAATGGGTTGGATCTCAAGATAATAAATAAAGGCTCTTAAATAATAAGAGCCTTTGTTTTATATTCTTTCAAAAGTTAAAAATATGTGGTTAAATTTGTTTTTTTCATCTTTTGAATGGTGAGTTTCATTCGTTTTTTTCCATATAGAATCATTGATTTCGGGAAAGAAAGTATCGGCATCAGCATTGGTATCTACAAGAGTAACTTCTAATTTATCAGCTAAATCAATAGTTTGTTCGTAAATGTTTCCTCCGCCAATTACAAAGAAATTTTCGTCAATTTTTTTTGCGAATTTTAGGGCTTCTTTTAGAGTTCCTACGATTAGGATACCCTCTTCAAACCAATCTTTCTTTCGAGAAACTACGATATTAGTGCGGTTGGGGAGTGGTTTTCCAATACTCTCATAGGTTTTTCTTCCCATTATGATAGGGTGTCCTAAAGTTAATTCCTTGAAGTGTTTCAAATCATTTGGGAGATGCCATAAGAGTTGATTATCCTTTCCGATAGCTCTATTTTTACCCATTGCAACGATGATTGTCATCATAAAATAATAATCTAAATTTGTTACAAAAATAAAATTTAATTTGTATATTTGACCAAAATTTCAATAAAAATAAAATTAAAAGAATGAAAAATAAAGGTTGTATGGTGGTTGCCATCGTTTTTGGTGTATTTTTGATTATTACGATATTCATTACTATGTGGGGATTTTCGCGTTATGGCGATTTGGTGAAAGGAAATAATGATGTGCTGAAAAAATGGTCTAATGTGGAGACAGTTTATCAGAAGAGAGCTAATTTGATTCCTAACTTGGAGAGAACCGTGAAATCATATGCTAAGTTTGAGAAAGAAACTCTTACACAAGTGATAGAGGCTCGCTCCAATGCTACTTCTATGAAGATTGATGCATCTAATATGACGGAGGAGGATTTGAAGCGTTTCCAAGAGGCACAAGGACAACTAAGTGGAGCATTGAGCCGTTTAATGATGGTAGCAGAGCAGTATCCCAACTTGAAAGCAGACCAGCAATTTATCAGTTTTCAAAGAGAATACACTGCTATTGAAAATTCTATCCGTACCGAAACAGTATACTATAATGATGCCGTAGAAGGTTTTAATAATATGGTAGAAACACCGCCTACGAGTATTTTAGCCGCATTTTTTCCTAAATTCAAGGCTAAACCTTTCTTTAAGGCAGAGGCAGGAGCAGAAAAGGCTCCAGAGGTATTTTCTGAAGAAAAATAAAATAATTTTTTAAATGAAATTTCTTAGCGATAAGGAACAGGATATCATCGTAGAGGTAATTCATAAGGCAGAGAAAAACTCTACAGGGGAGATTCGTGTGCATATTTCTAGTAGTCAAGAAAAAAATAATGCAGAGCAAGCATATCAAATTTTTTGCAAGTATTGTAAGGGGCAGACAAAGCATAAAAATGCGATACTTATTCATATAAATTTCACTCAGAGATATCTTACTATCATCGGAGATGAGGGGATCCATCAACGGGTAAAACAAGATTTTTGGAATGAAATTCATGATAGAATGACTATTTTATTCGCCTCTGAACAATATTTAAAAGGTATTACAGAGGGAGTAGAATCAGTGGGAATAGAGTTGGCAAAGCATTTCCCAAGTAATGGCGAGAAACAATTAAACGAATTACCCGATGAAATTTTATTTTCGTAGATTCATATTAGTAATCATAGTTTTTTTCGGAGCGAATTTTTTGTTTTCTCAGTATAAAATTCCTACAAAACCCAATATCCTCTATCCTATTTATGATGAGGTAAATCTTTTGTCAGATACTGAAAAAGAGCAACTTAATCAGAAATTAATTAAGTTTGAGGACTCTACCTCAGTAGAAATAGAAGTAGTGATAATCCCTACAACAAAAGGTGAAGATGTTAATTTCGTAGCTACAATGTTTGGGGAAAAATGGGGGATTGGTAAGAAAGAAACAGACAATGGAGTGGTATTTCTCATTGCTACAGAGGATAGGACAATGTCCATTCAGCAGGGGAGAAGTGTCGAGCAATACATTACAGCAACTATCGCAGGTGATATTTTGGATAATATCGCTACTCCTAATTTTAAGAAAAGACGATTTTATCGAGGTATAGATGCCACTACTGACGCTATAATGAATGCCGTGAGAGGCAAATATCAACCTATTAAAAAAGAAAAAAAATCGGAACTACTTATATTATTTTTGTGTATTTTGATTTTTGTGGTTATTGTTGTCCTTGTTTCCAAAGATAAAAATCATTATGATAATGATGACGATGATATAATCCTTACCCGTAGAGGGGGGCGAAGAGGAGGATTCATCTGGGGAAATGGTTTCGGAGCTTCTGGAGGAAGTTTTGGCGGAGGCGGTTTCGGAGGCTTCGGCGGAGGTGGAAGTTTCGGTGGAGGTGGAGCTTCAGGCGGCTGGTGACTTTTATAATAAAAATTAAAAAAAAATAGTATTTTTGCACGAAATTATAAATAGGTAAAAAATAAAATTAATTATACGAAATGCAAAACAAGGGATTTGATAAAAATCAACTGATTAATTTTGTGATTTTCTCCATACTTTTTGTGGGGACGATGTTTTATTTCCAAAACTCACAAAATGAACAACAAAAACAAGCCTTGAAAAAGGAAAAAACAGAGAAAGTAAAGGTTAGTAATGTAGCTCCTGTAGGTGATGCTCAAATTGTAAAATTGGCCAATGACGACCTTGATTTAGAGTTTTCGTCCGTTGGTGGGCAACTCACAAAAGTAGAGCTAAAAAAGTATAAATCATATAATATAAAAACTGATAAAGCAGACTCTCCTTTAGACTTGGTGAGCAAACAAAATACTTCGTATTCCTTCGATTTTAAAACGGAAAAAGGAGAAATTATTAGTACTAAAAATTTGAATTTTATCCCTGAAACGAAAGGAAATGAAGTTGTTTTTACAGCAAATTATAAAGGAGCTACTATACAATTTGTTTATACACTTTTATCGAAATACAAAATTGATTTTAAGGTAAAAACACAAGGTCTTAGCCAACTTGTAAATTCTGATAAGGCTAGTTTCGTTTGGGATTATAAACCAAGAACTTCCGAAAAAGGACATTCTCAAGAGCAGTCTCATACAGAATTTTCGTATGCATTTAATAATTATAATGATTATGATTATGATGGAAGAACGGATATGTCTGAAGAAGACGAAACGCTTAATTGGATTGGAGTGAAACAGCAGTTTTTTGCATCCGTTATTGAGTCTAAGAATGGTTTTACGAAATCTTTCGGGCATCAAGATGCAGTACAAGATAGAGAATATTTGAAAAAATTCCATTATGAAGGGCAAGTTCAGTTGGTAAATAATGAATTTAATCAAGAATTTTCTTGGTATTTTATTCCATTGGAAATCAAGTTGTTAAAATCATATAATAAAAATTTTGATGAAATTTTACCATTAGGTTGGGCATTTATAGGCTCAATGAATCGTGCTTTTTTTATTCCAGTGTATAATTTTCTTGCATCATGGGGTATAACAGCAGGATGGGTTATTTTTATTTTAACCATAGTTGTGAAGCTTATTCTTTCGCCGATAACTTTCAAACAGCATAAATTGTCTGCAATGATGAGGGTTATTCGCCCAGAAATAGAAGAAGTAAATGAGAAATTTAAGAATGCCGACCCAATGAAAAAACAGCAAGCCGTGATGGAGGTCTATCGTAAGGCAGGAGTTAATCAATTGGCAGGATGCTTACCGGGGTTGTTGCAAATCCCAATCTTCTATGCATTGTTCAGATTTTTTCCAAATTTTATTGATTTGAGAGGGCAAAGTTTTTGGTTTGCGAAAGACCTTACCGCCTATGATGATTTGATAAAGTTGCCATTTAATGTTCCGTTTATTGGTGAGCATATTAGCATATTAGCATTGGCTTGTACGAGTGTTATTTTAATTTATACAATAATGACTTCTGGCCAAATGCAACAGCCAACACAAGAGGGGATGCCTAATATGAAGATATTAATGTATATATTTCCAATTACATTTTTCTTCTTTTTAAACTCTGCTGCATCAGGTCTTTCGTGGTATTATTTTGTATCAAATACGATTAATATTATTATTATTTTAGTAATAAAATATTGGATTTTAGATGAGGCAAAAATTCATAAACAAATCCAAGAGAATAAGGCTAAGCCACAAAAAGAAAGCAAGTTCCAAAAGAAAATGCGAGAAATGATGGAGAAAGCTCAGGAACAGCAGAAAATATACGAGCAACAGAAAAAGAAAAAATAGTATTTTAGGAGTAAATCTCTCAATCCATAAGGTTGAGAGATTTTATATTATAAGGTTTTAACAAAAAAAACAAAAAAATATCTTTTGGATATTTTTGTTTAAAATTTTATGTAAATTATTGATAATTAACATTTTAGTTGTTGTTTTTACTTTTTATTTAAAGAGGTAAAAAAAATCTTTATTATTAAGAATTATTATAAAATACAAGGGTGTAATTTTAGAGTAGAGGAAGGATAACTCCTTTTTTTATTGTGTAATATGCTAAAAAAATAGTGTTTAATCGTGTTATAAAGGCGATTTTAAAGTTTATTAAATACTGATGAAAATAGAATTAAAATGGATGAAAATCGAGAGGGTTATTTAGAATCTTTACAAAATAAGGTTTGCTAATAAAACTACTTTTATATATGTATTAACATTTTTTATTTTTGTGAAAAATAATATAAGAGAAAATTTTATGTCAGGTTTTTTAAATTCTACAATTGGTAGAAAGTATGCAATGGCATTGTCTGCGATGTTTTTGCTTGTGTTTTTGGTGATGCATCTATCCCTAAATATGGTATCTGTATTTAGTGAAGAGGCTTTCAATGAAGGGTCTCATTTTATGGAGAGTAATCCTTTAGTTCAGAAGATTATGCAACCAATATTGATGTTTGCTGTGATTTTCCACTTTGTAATGGGATTTGTCCTTGAAGCCAAAAATAAAAAAGCAAGACCAATAGCTTATGCTGTGAGTGGAGCGAGTGCTAATTCTACTTGGATGTCCAGAAATATGATGATTTCGGGAGGACTTATTTTAATCTATTTATTAATACACTTGGTGGATTTTTGGGTGCCAACAATTTCTAAGAATTATTTAGGAGGAGAATCCAATGGAACTGCTTACGAGCATTTGAGACACCAGTTTGGTGCTCTTTGGAGAGTAGTGTTGTATTTGGTATCTTTTGTTCTCTTAGGGTTACATTTATCTCATGGATTCCAATCTTCATTTCAGTCTATTGGAGCGAGACATCCTAAATACACGCCTTGTATCCAATCTTTTGGTAAGTGGTATGCGATTCTCGTACCAGTCGGGTTTGCAATCGTTGCAATTTTTCACTATGTTTCTCAAAGTTAATTATTAAGAAAATGAGCGTATTAAATTCAAAAATTCCAGCAGGTCCATTAAAGGATAAATGGAAAAATCATAAAGACCATATGAACCTTGTAGCCCCAAATAATAGGGACAAAATTGATATTATTGTAGTAGGAACGGGACTTGCGGGAGGTTCAGCTGCAGCTACTTTGGCAGAACAAGGTTATAATGTAAAGGCATTCTGTTATCAAGACTCTCCGAGAAGAGCTCACTCTATAGCAGCACAAGGGGGGATTAATGCAGCTAAGAACTATCAAGGGGATGGAGACTCTACATATAGACTTTTTTATGATACGATAAAAGGGGGAGACTATCGAGCAAGAGAAGCGAATGTGTATCGTTTGGCAGAAGTTTCTGTAAATATTATTGACCAATGTGTAGCACAAGGGGTTCCTTTTGGTCGTGAATATGGCGGTCAGTTGGATAATCGTTCTTTCGGTGGGGTTCAAGTAAAAAGAACTTTCTATGCTAAGGGGCAGACAGGACAACAGCTTCTTTTGGGAGCGTATTCTGCAATGAGTAGACAGATTGGTAAAGGAAGAATAAAGATGTACAACCGTCATGAAATGATGGATTTGGTAATCGTAGATGGTAAAGCGAGAGGTATCATAGCGAGAAACCTTGTAACAGGAGAGATAGAGAGACACTCTGCACATGCTGTAGTAATTGCCTCTGGTGGGTATGGGAATGTATATTTCTTGTCTACTAACGCAATGGGGTCTAATGCATCTGCAGCTTGGAAAATCCACAAAAAAGGAGCCTTTTTTGCAAATCCTTGTTTCGTACAAATACACCCAACTTGTATCCCAGTACACGGAACTCAGCAGTCTAAATTGACATTGATGTCTGAGTCTCTTCGTAACTCTGGAAGAATTTGGGTTCCTAAAAAAATTGAAGATGCTGTTGCTATCCGAGAAGGAAAATTAAAGCCTGAAAATATTAAAGAAGAAGATAGAGACTACTATTTAGAAAGAAGATACCCTGCTTTCGGTAACCTTGTGCCGCGAGATGTAGCATCAAGAGCAGCAAAAGAAAGATGTGATGCTGGTTATGGTATTGAAAATAATGATACTAAAGAAGGTGTGTTCCTTGATTTCTCCACCGAAATTATGAAAAAGGGTAGAGAAGCAGCTACTGAGAAAAATATACATAACCCTACAGAACAACAAATTTACGACTTAGGTAAGGCGTGGGTAGAGGAGAAATATGGTAACCTATTTGTTATGTATGAAAAAATTACAGCAGATAATCCATATGTTACTCCAATGAAGATTTATCCTGCAGTGCATTATACAATGGGGGGAGTTTGGGTAGATTATAACTTAATGTCCACTATACCAGGTTGTTTTGTGATTGGTGAAGCAAATTTCTCTGACCATGGTGCTAACCGACTTGGAGCTTCTGCCTTAATGCAAGGACTTGCAGATGGATATTTCGTATTACCATATACAATTGCTGATTATCTTTCAGCAGATATCAGAACAGGTGCTATACCAACAAATACTCCTGAATTTGAGAATGCAGAAAAAGAAATAAAAGATAGAATCAATTTTTTCCTTACTAATAATGGTACACACTCAGTAGATTATTTCCATAAAAAATTAGGAAATATTATGTGGAACAAAGTAGGTATGGGTAGAACCCCAGAAGGATTACAAGAGGCTATCAAAGAAATAGAAGAAGTAAGAAAAGAATTTTGGAAAGATGTGAGAGTACCAGGTGAGGCAGATGGTATGAATACGGAACTCGAAAAAGCGTGTAGAGTAGCAGATTTCTTAGAACTTGGTCAATTGATGGCGATAGATGCTCTTAATAGACAAGAGTCTTGTGGAGGACACTTTCGTTGGGACCATTCAACACCTGATGGCGAAGCAAAAAGAGATGATGAGAATTATAAATATGTGGCGGCTTGGGAATACAAAGGAGAAAATATCAATGCCGAAGTAATGCATAAAGAAGAACTTATCTACGAAAATATTGAAGTTAAAACAAGAAGTTATAAATAATCTCCAATAAATATTATATCAAAAATGAGTACTAAAAAAGACTTGAACCTAACCCTAAAAGTTTGGAGACAGAAAAATAATAAATCAAAAGGACAATTTGAAACTTATAAAATTTCAGGTGTCTCGCCAGATTCATCTTTCCTTGAAATGCTTGATATTCTTAACGAAAATCTCGTGAATGAAGGTAAAGAACCTGTTGCTTTTGACCATGATTGCCGTGAAGGTATCTGTGGTATGTGCTCTCTATATATTAATGGTAGAGCTCACGGACCAGATACGGGAATTACTACTTGTCAACTTCATATGAGAATGTTTAAAGATGGAGAGACTATTCATATTGAGCCTTGGAGAAGTGCAGCTTTCCCAGTGATTAAAGATTTGGTAGTGGATAGAAGTGCTTTTGATAGAATTATGGCAGCAGGAGGGTTTATATCTGTGAATACTTCAGGAAATACCCTTGATGCCAACGCTATTCCAGTACCGAAAGAAGATGCAGACAAAGCAATGGATGCAGCAGCATGTATAGGTTGCGGTGCTTGTGTGGCTACTTGTAAAAATGGTTCTGCAATGTTATTCGTAGGTGCCAAGGTGTCACAGTTTGCATTGTTGCCACAAGGTAGAGTAGAGGCAAAACGAAGAGTTCTCAATATGGTGAGAGCAATGGACGAAGAAGGATTTGGAAACTGCTCTAATACAGGTGCTTGCGAGGTAGAGTGTCCAAAAGGAATTTCTTTGGAAAATATAGCAAGACTCAATAGAGAATATCTTACAGCAATGGTTGATTAATAAAATTATACCTATAAGATGAAAGCTGAACCCTTTTCTTAGGTTCAGCTTTTTTATTAATATAAGAAGAGGAGTATATAATAAAAAGAGTCATAACTCATTGATAAAATAAATTTTATATATTTAGTTTTATTTTACAAAGTATTGAAAATACTTCCTTATTTTTGCAATTCGTAACGATTTAATTTTTAGATTAATGAAAAAAATATCAGAGATTCTGATTTCTACTCGCACGATGGCGGTTCTTATGCTGGTGTATGCCTTCGCAATGGCTTATGCCACTTTTGTGGAGAATGATTATGGCACAGCAACGGCCAAGGCTTTCATCTATGAGTCGAAATGGTTTGAAATGGTAATGTTTCTTTTAATACTTAATTTTATTGGAAATATCCAAAGATATAGACTTTGGCAGAAAGAAAAATGGTCACTGTTGGCATTTCATTTGTCATTTATTCTTATTTTTTTTGGTGGAGCGATTACCCGATATATTAGTTATGAGGGGATTATGCCGATCCGTGAGGGAGAAACCACAAATGAGATTATTACTGATAAGAATTTTTTTAAGATTCAGATTGAGGATAAAGGTGATATACTCAACTATGAAGATGTTCCATTCATAATGACCTCAAATAAGCCATTTATAGCAAAAATTACACCACATATATTCCGTGCGAGATATGATTTTAATGGTAAAAAAATTGATGTTCAGCAGTTAGATTATATCCAAAGGAAGAAGGATAGTCTTGTCGCAAATCCAAATGGAAAGGAATATATACATTTTGTAGTAGCAGGAACTAATGGTAGAGAAAATTATTACTTGGCATCAGGAGATGCAAAAAATATCAATGGAACGCTGGTAACTCTTAATAGACCTATAGAGGGAGCGATAGAATTTTATGCAGAAAATGGTAATCTTTCCATAAAAACTCCCGTAGATGCAACCTATATGCAGATGCAAACTCAGCAACAGACTAGTGTGAAGGCTAAAGAGGTTAATCCTTTGGTTCTTAGGTCTTTGTATAGTATTAATAATATAAACATTGTAGTTCCAGAGGGAATAGTAAAGGGGGATTTGAAATATTTTGAAGGTGATAAAAATAAGGATAAAAATCTTCCTGATATGCTAAAATTAAAGGTTAGTACCGATAAATCCTCTCAAATTGTAGAGTTAATGGTGGAGGCAGGAAATCCTAATCTATTCAAACAAATTACTATTGATGGGCTTAACATTATGCTCGGATATGGAGCAAAAGTCTATAAAACACCTTTTTCTGTAAAATTGGATGATTTTGTAATGGAAACTTACCCAGGTAGCAACTCGCCGAGTGCATACGAAAGCCGTGTAGTGGTAATTGACGAAGGAAAAGAAACACCACATAGAATTTATATGAATAATGTATTGAATTACAAAGGTTACAGATTCTTCCAATCAGGATTTGACCCCGATAGACAAGGAACTAGGCTATCAGTAAATCACGATTGGTGGGGAACTCTCATCACTTATATCGGTTATGGAGTTCTATTTTCGGCAATGTTTATTACTTTCTTTTGGCGAGGCTCCCAATTCTGGAAATTGGGCGAACAATTGAAAAAGTTAAAACAAAAAAAATCTTTGGCAATTGTCATTTTATTGGTTCTTAGCGGTTGGCTTAATGCTCAGCATTCTACGACTACCAACCAATCAACCCAAAAAGTTCGTTCTATAAGGAATATTTCTATCGACGAAATGATTTCCGCAAATAGAATTCCCGAAGAACAAGCTGATAAATTTTCTCACCTTTTGGTGCAAAATTATGAGGGGAGGATTATCCCAATCCATACTCAAGCGTTGGAAGTTTTAAGAAAATTATACAAGAAAGATAATCTGAAAGCATCAAATGGAAATACACTAAGTGCCAGCCAGTGGTTTATGTCCATTAATATAAATCCTGAAATATGGACACTAGTGCCTATTATTAAAATTGGCTCTAAGGGAGGAGATGTTCTCAGAGAAAAGACCAAAGCTAATGAAGATGGTTATACATCTATAATGAATTTGTATCCTATAAATCCTAAAACAGGACAGATTAGCTTTGTATTAGAGAAAGATTATACTGAGGCATTTGCAAAAAAGGCGGCTAACCAGACAAACTATGATAAAGAAGTAATTGCCGTAAATGAAAGAGTACAGATTTTTAATGAATTTTTTGCAGGTCAATTTCTGAGAATTGTTCCTGTAAAAAATAGTCCAAACCATCGTTGGAATTCTTGGTTAGACGAAAATTTTGAACCTGATATGGAGAGTCAAAAGGTGCTTGCTCCGTATTTGTTAGCTATAAAAGATTCCGATTGGAAACGAGCAAACAAAGAATTGAAGATATTATCTGATTATCAACAAAAGTGGGGTAAGAGTGTAGTTCCTTCAAAAGAAAAAGTAGATATAGAGATTTTAATGAATAAAATAGACATCAATCTATGGTTGTTAAAATTTTATTCTGTGATAGGAGGGTTATTAATTATTCTTGGTTTTATTGAACTTTTTAGAGGAAGTCAAGTTCTTAATAAAATAATCAAAAATATCATTTATGTGGGATATATAGGCTATTTCTTACAGTTTTTAGGATTGATAGGTCGTTGGTATATTTCGGGACATGCTCCTTGGAGTAATGGTTATGAGGCCATTGTGTTTATTTCGTGGGTAGGGATTACAGCGGGGCTGACATTGTATAAAAACTCTAATGCTTTGATACCAGCTTCAGGATTTATGGTGGCAGTTATTATGATGGGATTTGCTCATGGTGGTTCTGCCTTAGATCCGCAGATTACTCCGCTTGCACCGGTATTAAAGTCTTATTGGCTCATAATTCATGTGGCTATTATCACGGCTAGTTACGGTTTCTTCGGTCTATCATTTATGATTGCATTTATTTGTTTGGTATTCTATATATTATCGAATAAAAAGATGTTTAATTTACATAATAATACCACGATTAAGGAGCTTACCATCGTTTCCGAAATGTCAATGATGATAGGGTTATTTGCTCTAACAATAGGGACTTTTATAGGTGGTATTTGGGCAAATGAATCTTGGGGAAGATATTGGTCTTGGGACCCGAAAGAGACTTGGGCATTTATTTCCATATTTATATATTCTTTTGTAATTCATATGAGATTGGTTCCGGGATTAAGAGGTAGATGGAGCTATCATACAGCATCTATGTTTGCTATTTCTTCTGTGATAATGACTTATTTTGGTGTTAATTATTATTTAAGTGGGCTACATTCTTATGCTGCAGGAGATCCAATTCCAATACCATCTTGGGTATATATAGGTACAGGATTGATGATTACGTTATCATTGTGGTCTTGGTTGAAAATAAAGAAATTAGAGTAAGTATAATATAAAATTGCATCAAAGAAAGATTATTTCTCTGATGCAATTTTTTTAATAAAATCGATTAGTAAATAAAAAATAGGCTACACTTCGTAGCCTATTTTTTATAAATTATTATCGTAATCTTTATTCATTACGAAAGTTTCCATAAATTTGGTTGTGTAATCACCTTTAATGAAATCTTCGTTGTCCATTAATTGTCTGTGGAAAGGGATTGTTGTCTTCACTCCTTCTATATAGAATTCATCCAACGCTCTCTTCATTTTAGCAATAGCTTCAGGACGAGTTTTGGCAGTTACAATGAGTTTTGCAATCATTGAATCATAATTAGAAGGTATTGTATATCCTGAATAGACATGAGTATCAACTCTTACTCCATGTCCCCCTGGTATATTAAGGCCCGTGATTTTTCCTGGTGAAGGTCGGAAATCATTATAAGGGTCTTCAGCATTGATTCTACATTCAATAGAGTGCATATTAGGATAATGATTAACTCCAGAAAGTTTTTCTCCCGCGGCTAATTTTATTTGCTCTTTAACAAGGTCATAACCAATAACTTGCTCTGTAATAGGGTGTTCTACTTGGATACGAGTATTCATTTCCATAAAGTAGAAATTTCTGTGTTTATCTACTAAAAATTCTATAGTTCCAACACCTTCGTATCCGATATATTCGGCTGCTTTTACAGCTGCTTCACCCATTTTTTCACGTAATTCATCAATCATAAAAGGTGAAGGAGTTTCTTCTACTAGTTTTTGGTTTCTTCTTTGAATAGAGCAGTCTCTTTCGGATAGATGGCAGGCTTTACCATATTGGTCGCCAGCAATTTGTATTTCAATATGTCTTGGTTCTTCAATGAGTTTTTCCATATACATACCTCCATTTCCAAATGCAGCAACTGCTTCTTGTACAGCAGATTCCCAATGTTCTTTTAAATCTTCGGCTTTCCAAACAGCTCTCATCCCTTTTCCACCACCACCTGCTGTAGCTTTAATCATTACGGGATATCCTATTTCTTCTGCAATGGTAGCTGCTGTTTCGTAAGAATCTATTAATCCATCAGAACCAGGTACACAAGGTACTCCTGCTGCCTTCATTGTAGCTTTAGCATTCGCTTTATCTCCCATTCTTTCTATTTGTTCAGGAGTAGCACCAATGAATTTTATTCCATTTTTCGCACAAATTCTTGAAAAGTTAGCATTTTCTGATAAGAATCCATACCCTGGATGGATAGCATCTGCATTGGTTATTTCCGCTGCTGATAGGATATTTGGTATTTTGAGATAAGAATCTTTACTCACTGCAGGTCCAATACAAACCGCCTCATCAGCGAAGCGAACGATAAGGCTATCTTTATCCGCTGTGGAATATACTGCAACGGTCTTTATTCCCATCTCTTTACAAGTTCTAAGAACCCTCATTGCAATCTCACCACGATTGGCGATTAATATCTTTTTAAACATAATTTAGATTTGTTAAGTTAGATGAATTTGTTAATTTTTAACAATTATACAATTCTCAAATCGCTTTATATTAGTTATATAGGTTCTACTAAGAATAAAGGTTGGTCATATTCTACAGGTGTGGCATCATCTACCAAAACTTTGACGATTTTTCCGCTTACTTCGGATTCTATTTGGTTGAAGAGCTTCATTGCTTCAATTACACAAACAATTTTTCCTGCAGATACTTCATCACCAACATTCACAAAAACATCTTTATCTGGCGAAGGCTTTCTATAAAAAGTACCAATCATTGGCGATTTTATAGTAAGATATTTACTTTCATCTGTTTCATTTTTAGATTCTTCAGTAGGAGCTGTATTCGTTGCTTGTATAGGGGCACTAGGAGCTACCGCAGGAGCTTGAAATACATTTGGTTGAGGAATATAGCTTACTTCATTACCTGCCAAAGGAGTTTTAATTGTGATTTCAAAATCTTTTGTTTTGTACTTCACTTCTGAAACTTCTGCCTTAGAAACAAACTTAATAAGATTTTGTATGTCTTTAATGTCCATATTTGATAAATTATTTTTCAAAGTTATAAAAAAATATTCAATTAAAATATAAAAACCACCCATTTTTCCATAAAAATTGGTGGTTTAATTTCTTTCTTCTGAGGTAGAATACGATTATTCCTTAGTTTTCTTCAGAAGTTGCTACTTCTTTCTCTAAAACTACTTTACCTCTGTAATACAACTTACCTTCGTGCCAGTGAGCTCTGTGGTATAGGTGTAATTCACCTGTTGTAGAATCTTTTGCTAATTGAGGAGCAACTGCTTTGTAGTGAGTTCTTCTCTTATCTCTTCTTGTTGAAGATTGTCTTCTCTTTGGATGTGCCATTTTTTAATAATTTTTTAATTTGATGACCGATGAGAAGATTTTCATCGTCTCACCATATTTAAACTATCTTAATTTTTTAACTTTTTCAACATTTCCCATCTTGGGTCAATAATTTCGTCTTCTATTTCCTCTTCGATTACCTGAGGAGCATATTTTTCCAATAAAGCTAAATCTTCATCGGAAATATTTGGTGAAAGTTTTTTCATCGGAATAGATAGCATCACAGATTCGTATATTAATTGTGCAATATTGAATGCATAATCTTGATGAGGAATTGTAATTATTTCCTCGTGAGAATCATCATATTCTTCACCAAACTTCACCAAAAATTTAATATTCTCTTTGATAGGATAGTTAAACTTCTCTGTGGTAATATCACAAATCAATTCTACAATTCCGATACAATTAATATTAAACTCTAAAAAAGAAGAATGTTTGTCCAATAATACATTAATTGTAATTTCGGCGTTATCAAACTCTTTTTCGGTATCAAAAAGTTCAAAGAACGATTGAGTTATTTTAAAATTAAACTCGTGCTTCCCATTTTTAAGACCTATAAAAGGTATTTCATAGTTTCTCAACTTGTCCATAGTCCATAAAATGAGTGTGCAAATATAAAAATATTTTTCGTAAAAACAAAAAATAATCTAAAAAAATATTTTGTATTTGTTTTTTATTGTTTTGATGACTTAATAAATAATATATATTATTATGAAAAAATATTAATTTTGTCTAAAATATTTGAGAAAAATGCTTAATTATAATATAATAAAAGGAGGAAAAGATTATCTTCTACTTTTACATGGATTTATGGAAGATAGTAGGATTTGGCAACAAATGGAGCGATACTTATTACCGTTTTTTACACTTATAGAAGTGGATTTATTGGGGCACGGAGAATCCGAAAATAGAGCAGAAAAGCATACGATGGAGGATATGGCTATAGCTGTGTATGAGGTTATTGAAAATCTTAATATAAATAAAATCAATATTTTAGGGCATTCTATGGGAGGGTATGTAGCCTTGGCTTTTGCTGAAAAATACGGGGATTTGCTGGAATCTATTACTTTGTTTTTTTCTTCTACGTTAGCTGATGATGAGGAAAAGAAAAAAATCCGAGAGAGGAGTCTATCGGTAGTAGATAAAGCCTTTTCTATGTTCGTAAATAATGCAATACCAAGTGCTTTTAATATAAATAAAATCAACCAATTACAATCGGAAATTGATTTTGCAAAGAAAATAGCACTTTCAACAAATGTAGATGGAGTGAAGTCTGCTCAGAGAGGTATGATGTGTAGGATAGATAGAACAGATATATTGAATTTTTTTCAAAAAAAGATATTAATTATTATTGGAAAATATGATAATACTATGGATGTTGTTAAATTTATTAATAAAATACCTCAAAAAGATAATATTAGAGTAAAATTGTTAGATTGTGGGCATAATGGTCATTTAGAAATGCCTAAACGATGTTCTGAAATTATTGTAAATTATTTAAAATAAAAGAGTTGAATTAATCAACTCATTTATTTTAACTCAGATGCTAAATTTTTAAATTTGGAAATAGTAGTTTCCATATCATCAAGAGATTTCCCACCAGAGGCATTAATGTGTCCACCTCCATTGAAATATTTTCTTGAAAAATTATTTACATCAATATTTTTTTTACTTCGGAAAGATATTTTGATGAATTCTTCATATAAATCTTCTATAAAAAATGCTGATACCTCAACACCCAAGATACTTAATCCATAATTTACAAATCCTTCGGTATCTCCTTTTTCAAAGCCATATTTTTTCAGTTCGTCCCTTTTTAGATATAGAATAGCAGTTTTACCATCGTTAATAACCTCTAAACGGCTAAGAATTAATGATAATAAATGAATACGAGAAATAGAGTTTGTATCCCAAGTGTTAGATGAAATTTCGGATGGTTCAGCACCTTTTTCTATCAAATTAGCTGTTATTCTGTGTGTCGTGGCACTTGTAGAGCGGTAGCGGAAGCCTCCCGTATCGGTCATAATCCCTGTATATAGGCATTTAGCAGTATTTTCATTGATGAAATGAGTTTCTTCCATAGCCTCTATAAAATGATAAATCATTTGGCAAGTGGCAGGAATTGTGGTGTCAGAATATACGAAATCAAAGGTGTCAGGTTGTTGATGGTGGTCTATAAGAATCTTTTTTCCTTTTGATTTTTCAATGAGCGAACTTATGAAATTTCCACTTCGAGATGGTGTATTAAAGTCTAATATGAAGATAATATCTGCGTTTTTGATGAGGTCGGATGCTTTTTTTTGTTTATAATCTGCAATAGTTATCTTTTTTGAATCAGGCATCCATTTTAGGAATTTAGGGAAATCATTTGGGACAACCACTTCGGCATCTACTCCTTTGGCATTTAAATAATGTTTTAGCCCCAATGAACTTCCTATAGCATCACCATCAGGGTTGTAATGAGTGATGATAACGATTTTATTTTGTGGATTGAGTATTTTTTTTATTTCTGATAACTCATGTATATTAAACATAACTATTATTTAATTATTTTGATATTTTTTACGAATTTTTTTAATTCGGATACGAAAGTTTCATTTTCTATAATTTCGCCATAGATGAAAAAATGAGTTTCATCAAGGTTGAAATTGATTTTTGTGAGACTAAACATAATAAAGTAAAGAAAATCCACTTCGGAATAAATGTCTAAATTATTGTACAGAATGAGATTTTTGTGGTCAAGAGCTACAAACTCACACTGTTGATGGTATAGATTGATGTGTATTTCTTTTCTATTTTTGCAATGAATATTCTGTAAAAAATTCTCTCCTGAGAAGTTGAATTGCGTTCTTTTGTCTTTCCCTTTTATTAATGTGTAATACTTTTTCGGAAAAGAATAATAAAATTGTATTTTGAACTTTTTGTTGATGGAAAGCATTAGTTCCTCCGTTTTTTCATTGATAGGCGAGTTAAAACGAATCAAATCAAATCCCATTTCGTGGTGTGAAAATCCATCGGGTGTGATGGTGAAATGATTAATGGCAGAAACTACGGAAATAGAATTAAAATCTTTATTGAGTATATTTGTGAGATGGCTATATATAGTATCTTCATTATCGTTGATATACATTGCTTCCTCCAAAAGATGGTTTCTTTTGAGGATTTTGTATTGCAATCCGTCTTTGGTAAAAAGTAAATGTAATTGACTCATAATTTGTGCAAAGATATTAAAAAATATCGCTAATCTCTACTATTACAGCACCAGATTGATGGTGCAGAATATCTTTATTATAAAATGTAACGCCATATTGGCTCTCTAAGGTATCATACACTAATTTTTGTAGTGTACCATCACCTATGCCGTGTATCACTTCTAATTGTTTTATACGATGTTCTTTACAAAAATCTAAAGTTTCCAAAAGTTTGTTTTTTTGAATAAAAAGCCTCTCAAAACTATCGTATTTTTCAGGTTGATCGACCAATTTATTAAAATGCAAATCCAAGATAAAACGATTGTCAGCATGTTTTTTAGACTTTGGTTTGATGTATTCGTATTTATCTTTTATTTTGATTTTATCGTAAAAAGAATGGTCTCGTATCACTAATTTATCCTTATGATATTGATGTGTAAAACCAAATTTGTCTTTTATAGTGATGGTGTCCTCCCTCACAGAGGTAACTATACCTTGTAAATCTTCATCAATTACCGAAACATTATCATTTATTTTCATTTACTACCTAATTCTATTATTTCTAAATCTCTAATTTCTTTTCCTATGATAGAGAATCTCATCATTGTTCGTACTTTATGCCATCCCACTTTGCCGCAAGCACCAGGGTTTAGGTGTAGTAGATGCAGTTTTTCGTCGTACATAGCTTTTAAAATATGTGAATGTCCCGAGATGAATAATTGCGGAATACCATTTTTAAATTCAGCCCTTGTTCGAGGCGAATATTTATTAGGGTACCCGCCGATATGTATCATCAAAACTTCTACATTTTCACAATAAAAACGATTAACTTCGGGAAATATAGCCCTAATTTCGTGGCTGTCAATATTTCCCCAAACCCCTCTTAGTGGTTTTATAGATTGTAGTTTTTCAATAACTTCCATAGAGCCGAAGTCTCCGCAGTGCCAAATTTCATCTGTTTCTTTAGCATAGTCCAAAATTCTATCGTCTATGTAAGAGTGTGTATCCGAAAGGAGTAAGATTTTCATTCTGCAAAGAAAAGAAATTTTATGTTTTTGTGGGCTATTTCCCCCGATTATACTTAATATTTATTTTTCAGATGTAAAATTTCGTACTTTTGTATCAAAAATTATAGTATATCGCATATGAGATATTTTATAGAATTTTCATATAACGGCAAAAATTATTTCGGTTACCAAATTCAGCCTAACCAAATCTCCATACAAGAAGTCTTAGAGAAATCTCTTTCTCTAATCCTCAGAGAGGATATAAAGACTATTGGAGCAGGACGAACCGATACTGGGGTCCATTCTAAGAAGATTTTTGCACATTTTGATACCCAACAAAATTTGTCCGAAAATTTAGTGGAACGCCTTAATGCGTTTCTACCAAGTGATATATCTATTCATCGGATTTTTGAGGTTAAGGAGAACTTACACGCTAGATTTAGTGCGACATATAGAACCTATAACTACTTCATTTATCAAGGTAAAGACCCCTTCCGACAAGACTTCTCTTGGCAAATACGAAAGAAGATTTTAAATATTGAAAAGATGAATCAAGCCTGTGAAATCTTATTTGAGTATGATGATTTTAGTAGTTTCGCAAAGGTAGGGGCAGACAACAAAACAAATCTCTGCAAGATTTATACCGCTCAATGGCACCAAAATGCAAATGAATTGATATTTGAAATATCAGCCAACAGATTCCTAAGAAATATGGTGAGAGCTATCGTAGGAACAATGGTAGATATAGGACTTGAAAAAATAACTCCTGACCAATTCAGAAAAATCATTGAAAATAAAAATCGTAATAATGCAGGCTCATCTGCACCAGCTCAAGGATTGTTTCTTGTAGATGTTGGATATGATTTCTCCTAAAAAACAAACATAAATAATATAATGAATAATAAAAAAAATACCTTCACTCTCCTCAGAAGGCTCTTTGCAATATGTATGAACTTCCGTAGCTGGTTTGTAATAGCACTTCTGGTTTCCATAATGCTATCATTGGTATCTACATATCGCCCTTATCTCTCAATGAAAATTATTGATGAAGATATTATAAAGTATAAAGACAAGCAACAAGTGCTTCTAAGTGTTGGGCTTTTTACAGGTCTTGTCGTCATAGAAGCTACATTGAACTATCTATTAGTCTATTTCTCTAACTTCATATCCCAAAATGTTATCAAGCATATTAGAGAAAAACTATTCCAAAAGATGATTTTCTTTAAAACATCATTCTTTGATAAGACTCCAATAGGACAATTGGTAACTCGTGCAGTGAGTGATGTAGAGACCATATCTACTATCTACACTGATGGATTCCTAATGGTATTTGGTGATATACTCCGTATTGTTTTCGTTTTAGTAATGATGTTTGCTGTGAATCCGCATTTGAGTGCTATCGCTATATTTATCCTACCATTGATGATTGTCGTCACTCGACTTTTTCAAAGGAAATTAAAGAAAGCATTTAGTGATGAACGGAATTTTATTTCAGTTCAGAACTCATTTGTTCAAGAAAGATTATCAGGAATGAGTATCATCCAAGTATTCCGAAGAGAAAATGTAGAATTTAAAAAGTTTGTTGAAATCAATAAAACTCTAAAAACTGCTCTCCTACGAACGGTTTTTATATTCTCATTATTCTTCCCAACAGTAGAGTTAGTATCTTCCATATTCATCGGATTAGTGTTTGTATATAGCGGATATATCACCATCACTGCAGGAAAGGTTATAGCCTTTGTACAATTCATTCATATGCTTATCCGACCTTTACGACAGATGGCAGATAGATTTAATAATATCCAACGAGGAATAGTAGGTGCTGATAGAGTTTTTAGTCTGATGGATGAAGACCTAACTATTGCAAATGAAGGTAAGTATATTCCAACTAATCTAAAAGGTAAAATAGAATTTAAAAATGTATATTTCTCCTATGATGAAAAGCAAGAAGTATTAAAAAATGTTAGCTTCGTAGTAAATGAAGGCGAAACTACAGCTATCGTTGGTGCTACTGGTGCAGGGAAATCTACTATTATTAATCTTATACCAAGACTTTATGAAATTAATAAAGGGCAAATCCTTATTGATGATATAGATATTAAGGATTATGAACTACAAAGTCTAAGAAAAAATATTGTAGTTGTGCTACAAGATGTTTTTCTGTTTCACGGAACTATCTATGAAAACCTCTCTTTTGGTGATAAATCAATTACAATTGATAGAGTAAAAGAGGCAGCAAGGGAAATTGAAATCGATAAATTTATAGAACAACTACCTAATGGTTATAATTTCGTGGTGAGTGAGAGAGGTTCTTCCATATCGTTAGGGCAAAGGCAACTTTTATCTTTCCTTAGAGCCTACTTGCTAAATCCAAAAATTCTTATTCTTGATGAGGCTACATCATCAATAGATATAGAAAGTGAAAAATTAATTCAGAAAGCGACTGAAAAAATCACTAAAAATAGAACAGCAATTATTATTGCTCATCGGAAGACTACTATAGAGAATGCAGATAAAATAATAATAATGGATAAAGGAAGTGTTGTTTCTAAAAGTAAATAATATTTTTAACATATCGGAAACTAAAAATGCTTCTTGGAAATTATATTTTCAGAAGCATTTTTATGTAATTTCTAATTGAAAATTATATTTTTCACCTCAAAGAATCATAAATTATTTTTGACGCTTTTAGGCTCGCACCCTCGCCACCTAATATTTCTTGAAGGATTTTATAGTTTTTGAGTATCGTAGGGCGGTTTTTCCCAAGTATTAAATGTAGTTCGGTTACAAGATTATCCGTAGTTAAATCATCTTGAATGAGTTCTTTGATGATTTCTTTATCCATTATTAAATTTACCAATGAGATATATTTGATGTGTTTTACTAATCTTTTAGCGATTTCATAGGATATTTTACTCCCGCGATAGCAGACTACTTCTGGAATATTGAGTAACGCTGTTTCCAAAGTAGCAGTTCCCGAAGTAACAAGTGCTCCCTGAGAGCATCGTAGCAAATCGTAAGTTTTATTTTGTACCCAATGAACATCAGAATCTATAAATTTATCATAAAAATCTTTATTTAAACTTGGGGCACCTGCTATCACGAATTGATAATTAGGGAAATGGGGTCTCACAGATAGCATTATGTTTAGCATTTTCTCTATTTCTTGCTTTCTTGACCCAGGTAATAGAGCAATTATTGGTTTTTCGTTGAGGTTATGTTCTTGTTTAAACTCATTAATATTAATTTCTTTTAGATTGGAAATAGCATCAAGTAAGGGATGCCCCACAAAGTGAGCATTATAATTATGTTTTTGATAAAATTTTTCTTCAAATGGGAGTATAACAAGCATCTCATCGACATATTTTTTTATTGTTTTGATGCGTCCTTCCTTCCAAGCCCAAAGTTGTGGTGATATGTAATACACTACTTTAATACCTAATTTTTTTGCAAATTTAGCAATCCTTAGGTTGAATCCAGGGTAGTCAATAAGAATAAGTACATCAGGGTGGTAGGATTTTATATCTTCCTTACAGAAACTGATATTTCGTAGTATCGTAGGTAGGTTTTTAATAACTTCTACGAATCCCATAAATGCAAGGTCTTTGTAATGTTTGATAGGTTTTCCTCCTATTTTTTGCATCAAATCTCCTCCCCAGAAACGAAATTCTGCCTTTTCATCTTGTTGGAGTAGAGATTTCATAAGGTTACTTCCATGCAAATCTCCCGATGCCTCCCCAGCGATGATATAATATTTCATATTAATGATATTAAAAATTATAAAAAATATTAGTAGCCACTACCTTGATAACCATAGATTAGAATAATTCTCCTGATTTTGTATGAGATAGTCCTAAATGTTTATATGCTTTCTCTGTTACTTCACGCCCTCTTGGGGTTCTTATAATGAAACCTTCTTGAATCAAATAGGGCTCGTACACTTCTTCAATGGTTTCTGGATTTTCGCCGATGGATGTTGCGAGTGCAGAAATCCCTACGGGTTTTCCTTTGAAATTATCTATCATTACTTGCATTATTTTATTGTCCATATCATCGAGTCCATACTCATCTACATTAAGTGAGTTTAGAGCAAATTTAGTGATGTTGATATCTATTTCGCCATTGCTTTTGATTTCTGCGAAGTCTCTTACTCTTCGGAGCAGAGCATTTGCGATTCTTGGAGTTCCTCTACTTCTGCGGGCTATTTCAATAGAAGCATCTTCGTAGATAGGTACTCCTAGTACCCTAGCACTTCGTTGGATAATTGTGCTGAGTAGTTCTACATTATAATATTCTAATCGACATTGTATTCCGAATCGGGCGAGTAGAGGTTTTGTGAGCATACCACTTCGGGTGGTTGCCCCTACGAGGGTGAATGGGTTCAGTCCAATCTGTACGGAACGGGCATTGGGGCCAGATTCTATCATTATATCAATTTTGAAATCTTCCATTGCCGAGTAGAGATATTCCTCTACGATGGGAGATAGTCTGTGTATTTCGTCAATGAATAATACATCATTTTCTTCCAAATTGGTTAGTAGCCCTGCGAGACTACCAGGTTTGTCGAGTACAGGTCCTGATGTTACCTTGCAATTAACTCCTAATTCATTCGCAATAATATGAGACAGTGTGGTTTTTCCAAGTCCTGGTGGGCCGTGTAATAGAGTATGATCAAGTGCTTTCCCTCTTTTTTTTGCAGCACTTACGAATACTTCCAAGTTGTCCATAGTTTTTCTTTGTCCTGCAAAGTCGTTAAAAGATTGCGGACGGATTTGCTCTTCTTGGTCTAAGTCGTATTGAGAATAATTTTCTTTGTCGGGACGGAGAATGTCTTTCATTACGAATGTTTTTTTTCGTTGTCAAAGGTAGCAAAAATCCCTTTACCAATAGGTAGATAAAGGGATTTCTTTTTATGATTGATGTTTTATAGATTATAGAGCGACTCTGATGAAAGCTGTAACTTCTGCACCAGCGTTTTCTACATATTTAGCAACTTTAATGTCTCCATCTTTAATGTAGTTTTGGTCAAGAAGAGCCTTTTCTTGGTCTAATGAAGTGTTATCAGAGATAAATCTTTGGATTTTTCCAGGGATGATTTTGTCCCAAATTTGTTCTGGTTTTCCTTCTGCTTTTAGTTCTGCTTTTGCATTTTCTTCAGCTTGTTTGATAACCTCATCTGTCAATTGAGAGTAAGAAACGAACTGAGGAATGTTTTTCAATGGTTTTCCGAGTCTCACGAGTTCTTCGTTATCTTTTTCAATTGCAGCGATTCTCGCTTCTGTTTCTTTTGCTACGAATTCAGGGTCAAAATCCTTATAAGAAAGTACCTCTGGGCTCATAGAAGCAACTTGCATAGATACATTTCTTGCAACTTCGGCAGCGTTATCTACTTTTGCATTAAGAGCAGTGATGGCAGCAATTTTGTTACCAGCGTGGATGTAGTAATTTACGAAATTACCTTTGATTTTTTGGAAAGAACCAACTTCAATTTTCTCACCGATAACACCTGTTTGCTCGATAAGTTTCTCAGCTACAGTGATGCCTTGATAATCAGCTGCTAATAATTCTTCTTTTGTTTCGAAGTTAAGAGCCATTTCAGCAAGGTCAGAAGCCAATTTTACGAAGCTTTCTCCTTTTGCAACGAAGTCAGTTTCACAATTAAGAGAGATGATAGCTCCTACTGTGTTATCAGCATTTACTCTTGCTATTACAGCACCTTCAGCAGATTCTCTGTCAGCTCTGTTTGCTGCTACTTTTTGTCCTTTTTTTCTAAGGATTTCAATAGCTTTATCAAAGTCTCCTTCCGCTTCTACTAAAGCTTTTTTGCAGTCCATCATACCTGCACCTGTCGTGTTTCTTAGTTTGGCAACATCTGCCGCTACTGGTGTATACATAATTTTTTTATTTGTTTAAAGTGATTAAATACTCAAAAATTTGGTCGCAAATATAGTGATTTTTATTTTAAAATTAATAGAAATACAAAATAAATATTTATTTTTGCAGCCATAATGATTATTTAAAAATAAAGATGAAAAGAAAATTAGTTGTATTATTCCTAGTAGCATTGGGGAGTATTGCTGTGGCTCAAAGGTCTAAGAAGGCAAAATTTATAAAAAATAAGTCAAGAAATATTCAATCGGTGACGAGTTATAATACTCACACTTCTGAGTATAAAAATTTGGTGAATAAGAATATAAGTGCAATAAATCATATGTTTGATAATGAGAGTAATAAAAATAAAATATATGTAAGTGTGAATAATGTCTCTCAATGTGATATAGTAGTGGAATTTAAGGGAAAAGGTAGTCATTCGTTGTCAGTATCCCCAAAAAGTAGAAATTTTATAATGTTAGAAAAAGGTAGTTATACCATCTCTTCTGATGTTTGTGGTGCAGAATATTCATCTATGAAAACTTTGGTTAAGGATATGGAAATTAGTCTTACAGATTGATTTAATATGAATAGTAAATAAAAAAAGGAGAAATTTTTCTCCTTTTTTTATTTACTGATTACTCTCACTAATGATTTTATGTAGATAAGTTTTTCCATTAGTTCCTCTCTTGTGTCAGCTAATACATTGATATGCCCCATTTTTCTACCTGGTTTAGTATCTGTTTTCCCATATAGATGGACATAGGTTTTTGGGAGTTTTAATACTTCTTCTAACCCTTCGTAAGTTACTTTTCCCGAAAAGCCATCTTCGCCAACGAGGTTGAGCATTCCTGAAAAACCACAAGCCTCAGTATCTGCCAAAGGTAGATTTTTTAGAGTTCTGTAAAATTGCTCAAATTGAGAGTTGCTATTGCCCTCTTGGCTTTGGTGTCCCGAATTATGCAATCGTGGAGCGGTTTCATTTACCCATACTTTTCCTTTTTTGTCTAAAAAAAGTTCTATTGCAAATAGACCAGCTCCTTTTACATTATTGATAAATTGCTCTGTGATAGTTTTTATTTGATTTTCTGTTTCGGAGGAAATATTAGCAGGACAAATATTGAAGTCTAATAAGTTTAGTTTTGGGTCGGCAACCATTTCGGTAACGGGGAAAGTTTTGATTTCGCCATTTTCATTTTTAGCAACGATTACCGAAAGTTCTTTGTCGATATCTACCAAATCTTCTACAACAGAGGGATTTGCCCAAAAATTAGCATAGTCATTTTCAGATTTTATAATTTGTACTCCTTTTCCATCATATCCTCCAGTATTCATCTTTTGGACGAATGGGATAGGGTATTTTTCTGCTTCGGTAGCCTCCCATACTGCTGTGAAGTCAGGACTTGGGATGTTATTTTGGGCATAAAATTCCTTTTGTAGGATTTTTTGTTGGATAATTTTAATGATACTTGGACTTGGGATAACCTTTACACCACGATTTTCTAATTCCTCTAATGCCTCTACATTGATATGTTCAATTTCGATGGTTACCACATCTTTGTCTATACCAAATTGGAGGACATCATCATAATTATTAAAGTCTCCTTTGGTGTAATGTGAGATATTGGCGCAAGAGCAGTTTGCATTTGGGTCTAATACAAAGAACTCGTCGTCGTATTTTAGGGCTTCTTGGATAAACATTCTTCCGAGTTGCCCACCTCCTAAAATTCCGATTTTCATATTATAAATTTGTTTTATTGATTTAAATAATTTTATAGGTTGTCCCTTCTCTTCCGTCTTTTAGCTCAATTCCTTGTTCCAAAAGTCGGTCTCTAATTTGGTCAGAAAGTTCAAAATTTTTGACTTTTCGTGCCTGGTTTCTCAAATCTATTAGTACTTGCAAGGCAGAGTCTAACTTAGAGTGGTTATTTTCACTAATATTTTTCAGACCTAAAACATCAAATACGAGTGTATTAATTAATGTTTTTAATTCCATTAAATCCTTTTTGGAAATCATCTCGTTTCCTTCTTTTAGTTTGAAGATGAAATTAGTAGCATCAAATAAATGGGCAATCAGAATGGGTGAGTTGAAATCGTCAGTGAGAGCATTGTAGCAGTTTGCTTTAAATTCCTCTACTTGGAATTGACTATTTACTTCGGTATTTTCAGTCTCAAAATCATTGATGATTTTCACGGCTTCCATCAATCTATTGAACCCTTTTTCACTTGCCAAAAGAGCATTATTAGATAAATCCACCACACTTCTGTAATGCGCTTGGAGGAAGAAAAATCTTATCACCGAAGGTGAAAATCCCTTTTCAAAGAAGGAGTTATCCCCAGTGATGAGTTCCATTGGTAGGATGGTGTTTCCTGTGGATTTAGACATTTTCTGTCCATTCATAGTGAGCATATTTGCGTGCATCCAGTATCGTACAGGAGCTATACCATTACAAGCTTTTCCTTGTGCAATTTCGCATTCGTGGTGAGGGAATTTAAGGTCCATACCACCTCCGTGAATATCAAATTGGTCGCCTAAATATTTGGTACTCATAGCAGTACATTCCAAGTGCCAACCAGGGAATCCATCACCCCAAGGAGATGCCCATCTCATAATATGAGCGGGAGACGCTTTTTTCCAGAGTGCGAAATCTTGCGGGTTTTTCTTTTCTCCTTGTCCGTCTAAGTCACGAGTATTGGCAAATAATTCCTCTATATTTCTTTTGGAAAGTTCGCCATAATTAAGTCCTCGGCGGTTGTATTCTAACACATCAAAATATACGGAACCATTACTTTCGTAGGCAAATCCCTCGGTGATGAGCTTTTCGGTGAGTTTTATCTGTTCTAAGATATGTCCAGTGGCCGTAGGCTCAATATTTGGTGGGAGATTGTTAAACAAATTCAAAACATCGTGGAAATTGATAGTATATTTTTGTACGATTTCCATCGGTTCCAACTTTTCTAATCGGGATTGTTTTACGAATCGGTCGTTATTAACATCGCCATCGTCGGTGAGGTGTCCTGCATCAGTAATATTACGAACATATCGAACTTTGTATTCCAAAAATTGGAGGGTTCTGTATATGAAATCAAAAGACATAAAAGTCCGTACATTTCCCATATGCACATTGCTATATACCGTAGGGCCACATACATACATACCTACATTTCCTTCTAAAATTGGTATGAAAATTTCTTTCTCTCCACTTAGAGAGTTGTATATTTTTAGTTGTTTTTTCATTTGAATAATTATCATTAATATTATTAAGATAAAAATATTTTTACATATTTATTAGCCTCCGATGGATTTTATTCCTACATAGTGAAGGAATTCTTGTCTTGTAATAGGATTAGTACGGAATAGCCCACTTAGTTCTGCAGTGATGGTAGAGCTTTGAGTGTCTTTTATTCCTCTACAATTCACACAGAGGTGTTTTGCATCTATTATACACGCTACATCGGTTGTTCCCAATGCTTCTTTTAAAGCATCGGTTATTTGCATAGTGAGGCGTTCTTGTACTTGTGGTCTTTTGGCGTAGTAATCTACGATTCTATTTATTTTTGATAATCCAATGACTTCACCGTTGGAGATATAGGCAATATGAGCCTTACCAATGATGGGCAAGAAGTGATGCTCGCAGAAGGAATATACAGTGATATCCTTTTCTACAAGCATTTGGCGGTATTTGTATTTGTTAGAAAATGTAGAAATAGAAGGTTTATTCTCAGGAAGTAGTCCGCCAAAAATTTCATTTACATACATTTTAGCAACTCTTTTTGGAGAATCTTTTAGGGAGTCGTCTGTCATATCCATACCTAAGGTATGCATTATTTCGCCAAAAAGTGTTTCTATTTTTTCAATCTTTTCACTTGGGGATAGTTCAAAGGCATCAAGTCTTAATGGAGTATGCTCTTTCCCTGTGAAAATATCATCATCGTCGTCTGTATTGAACATTTTTAATATAATTTGGGCAAATATAAGGATTTTTCCCTTTTGTTTAAGGATAATATTATTAAAAAAGGCGATACACTTTGGTATAAAGTGTATCGCCTTTTTTTGAAATTATAATAAATTAAAATTTCGCTTTGAAGATTTGCGGATTGATGTTTAGACTAAGCCATACCCAATCTTGATTACCTCGAGCATTAGGAGTTTTTTTGAGGTATTGTAGAGATTCTGTATTGAAGAAGTTTGAGTACCCACCTGTTAGGCTTATATTTTTCATTATATTATAATTGAAAGAGAGGTCCAGCTCGCTACCCAAGTAATTTGATTTTTTTTGATTATTCTGGTATATTTTAGCCCCTGAATTGAACGTTGCTGATGTTTTTCGCCCCACATTAGTTTCTCCAAATTGATAGTAAGCAGATAATCCGATATTCCACAAATTACCATTTCCAAAATAATTCGCTCCAATTGTTTGCATATTATATGTCTTATTGTCTGTTTTGAAATCTTTGAAGCCTATATTATTTGCCAAGACAGAGAGATAATGTTTCGGTGTGAAATTATATTTAGCATAAATCATCTGTAAATGCTGATAGGGTTGAGCATTTTCTGAGGAGAAGTATTGTCCCGCAGGATTGTTTACATTTCCAATAGTGTTATAATTTTGGTTAAAAGCGAAGTAAGTTTGTACCTCAGTATTTTGTTTTTTCCAAGAGATGTTTAGAGCATCGTGACTTCTTCCTGCTGGGTGCCAATCGAAAGTTCCGAATATTCTATCATCATCTAAGGCAATCATCTGTCGCCCGATTTTTGTTCTCATATTTTCGGAGAGTTTTATGTCTGCATAGGCTTCAAATAGACCGATGTTGTTATTAGTAGCATCTAATGGTTGCACTTGATTTGCTTGCCCCCATATATTTATATTTTGTAGGCTCACTCTCATTTTCAGTTTGTCTCCATTAGAGTAGTTCATTGTTAGCCTTGTTCGGTTGTGAGTGAGTATGGCAGGTTCTTCGCCTGTTTGTAGAGGGCGGTAGGCACCATTTCTGTATTCCGTTCTTGGTCGGAGTTGCAGGCTCATATCAAATTCATTTTCTTGTGCAAAGAGCATTGTTCCTGCAACGATTGGCAATATAGCCGTAGATTTTACTAAAATTTTATTCATCGCTAAATAATTAATTATTTCATTGGTGCTAATTTAAGCCTAATTTAAAATATAAAGCAAATGAAAATAGATGATATTTATCACGATGTGCAGATTAATAGATTCTATTAAAAAAGGCGATACACTTTGGTATAAAGGGTATCGCCTTTTTTGAAATTATAATAAATTAAAATTTCGCTTTGAAGATTTGCGGATTGATGTTTAGACTAATCCATACCCAATCTTGATTACCTCGAGCATTAGGAGTTTTTTTGAGGTATCGTAGAGATTCTGTATTGAAGAAGTTTGAGTATCCCCCTGTTAGGCTCACATTTTTCATTATATTATAATTGAAAGAGAGGTCCAGCTCGCTACCCAAGTAATTTGATTTTTTTTGATTATTCTGGTATATTTTAGCCCCTGAATTGAAAAGCCGATTTTTGAAGGTTTATTTATCTTATAATCTACAACAGCAGATAGAAGTGTTGCTGATGTTTTTTTACCTAACTCTGTTTTGCCCAATTGATAGTAAGCAGATAATGTTACATCCCATAAATTTCCATTTCCTAAGTAATAAGCTCCAAAAGTCTGCATATTATACATTTTATTATCCGTTTTGATATTTTTGAATCCTACATTGTTAAATAATACAGATAGGTAATGTTTCGGTGTGAAATTATGTTTTACATAGAGCATCTCCATATGTTGGTATTGATGGGCACCTTCTGGGAAGAATGATTGTCCAGACGGACTATTGATTTTTTCATTAGCATAATGTTGGTTAAAGGCAAAGTAAGATTGTACATCTGTGTTTTGTTTTTTCCAAGAGATATTTACGAGGTCGTGGCTTCTTCCCGAAGGGTTCCATTTAGACACTGCAAATAATCTTTCTTCATCTAGGGAAATAGTCTGTCGCCCGATTTTTGTTCTCATATTTTCAGAGAGTTTTATATCTGCATAGGCTTCAAATAGACCGATGTTGTTATTAGTAGCGTTTAGAGGTTGTACTTGGTTTGCTTGCCCCCATATATTTATATTTTGCAGGCTCACTCTCATTTTCAGTTTGTCTCCATTAGAGTAGTTCATTGTTAGTCTTGTTCGGTTGTGAGTGAGTATGGCAGGTTCTTCACCTGTTTGTAGAGGGCGGTAGGCACCATTTCTGTATTCCGTTCTTGGTCGGAGTTGCAGGTTCATATCAAATTCATTTTCTTGTGCAAAGAGTATTGTTCCTGCAACAAGTGATAGTATAGCTGTAGATTTTACTAAAATCTTATTCATTTTGATAAGTTTTTTTTCGATATGTAAAACTAATCATATCGAAAATGGTTTGCAAATTTTATATTATGATTTTTATCATAAAAATATGTGATAAAATTTTTAAGGCTTGGAATATATTTTTAATTTTGGAGTATGAAAAATGTAAAATTTGGATTGCTTGGCAGAAATATTTCATATTCGTTTTCAAAAAAATATTTTACTCAAAAATTTAAGGAATTGAATCTTCCTAACTATTCCTATGAGATTTTTGATATTGATAACATCAATGAAATAAAGAGAATTATAAAGGATGGAGATTTGTTAGGACTTAATGTTACAATCCCCTATAAAGAGCAAGTTTTACCATTCCTTGATATTGTCAGTGCGGAGGCGAAATCGATTGGTGCTGTAAATACTATTTTAATTAAAAATGGACAGTTAAAAGGTTTTAATACAGATGTTTATGGATTTGAGCAAACATTGTTTCTACATAAAAAATCTTATCAAAAAACAGCAATTGTCTTAGGAGATGGAGGTGCTGCTAAGGCAGTTAAATTCATTTTTGATAAAAATAAAATTCCGTATACTACTATTTCCCGAAAATCTGAAGTTAATTTTGAAAATATTGATAATCAGCTAGTTGAAAGTAGTGGAATCATCGTGCAATGTACGCCCGTTGGTACCTTTCCTAATATAGAAGATTCTTTGGTATTCCCATTTGAAAGTCTTAGTGAGAGACATCTTGTAATAGATTTAATTTATAATCCCGAGCAGACTCGGTTTATGAAAAACGCACAAAAACAGGGAGCAAAATGTGTGAATGGTTATTTTATGCTAGAACAACAAGCAGAAAAGTCTTGGGAAATTTGGAATTACTCGTAAAAAAACTAACTTTGTAGCAAATAATTTAATAACTTTGTATAATTAATGTTTCATCCTTTAAGTTGTATTATATGATATCAGAAAATTTACACTCAGATAGCAAAAATCACGAAAACACAAATAACGAAATAGAATTATTTGAGGAGGAGTACATAGGTCTGCCTCTTGATGAGTTACTCATTCGTTTAGAAAGCATTATCAATCGACCTAATGCGGGTACCTTTTCAAAGGAGTTTAATCAATTGAAAAAGGAAATTTTGACACAAATTCAGTACGAAACGGAAGATAAGAAACATTCTTTCGTGGAAAAAGGTGGTTCGGAAGAAAACTTTTCTTGGGAACACCCTTATTTGGCGAAAGTATCAGGGCTTAGCCAAATATTTAAAGAAAAATATGAGGTTTATAAGAAGCACGAAGAACGAGAACACCAAGAAAATAAGCAACAAAGGATAGAAATTATTGAAAGATTGAAAAATATCTATACCAACTCTGATTCGGAGACAAATTTATTTAAGGAAATAAGACTCATTAAGGAGGCGTGGAGTAATGCAGGAAAGGTTGCTAAAAATGAATTTAAGTTATTGAATAACAATTATTTTTATCATTTAGAACAGTTTTATACTTTACTTAACCTTAATAAAGAGTTTTTGGAGCAGGAGTATGCTCATAATTTGGAAAAACGACGACACATCATTGCTAGAGCAAAAGAGTTAGAGAATGAACCATCTATCCAGAAAGTGTTGAATGAGTTACAGTATCTTCATAAACTTTGGAAAGAAGAGGCAGAGCCTGTGGCAGAGGAGTTTAGAGATTCTACTTGGGAGGAGTTTAAAGAAATTTCTAACCAATTGCATAGTAGAAAAGAGGAACTTTCCAAGCAGATAGAGGAGACTCAGAGACGGAATCTTGAATTGAAAATGAAAATCATCACTCAGATACAAGAATTGGTAGATGCAGGCGATAGAGGAGGACATACATTTTGGCAAAATGCTATTTTGAGAGTAGAGGAGATGAGGAGTGAATTTTTGAAGTTGGGTAGTGTGCCAAGGAAATTATCAACGAAGAATTGGAATGAGTTTAAGAGAGTATTAAAGGCTTTTAATACAAAGAAAAATGATTTTTATAAAAATCTGAAAAATAGCCAAGTATCTAATTTAGAGGCGAAAATGAAGTTAATACAAATTGCCAAAGATAATATGAATTCTGAGGATTGGGAAACATCGTTGCCTTTATTTAAAAAATTACAAAGTGATTGGAAAAAAATAGGTCATATCCCAAGAAGCCAGACAGATAAAGTATGGACTGAGTTTCAGAAGGCTTGTAATACATTCTTTGATAATTTCCGTGTGAAAACTAATGCAATAAGCGATAATTGGAAAAATAATCTTAGAAATAAACAAGTTTTAATTGACGAGTTGAAAACTCTTGGAGAGGGAGCATTTCAAAGAATATCAGAAATATTTAAAGAGTGGAATGCTATTGGGAAAGTTCCTAAGGACAAGATATCTATCAATAAAGAATTTATGGCTTTGTTGAAAGAAAAATTAACACTCAATGGGAAAAGTCTATCTGACCTAAAAGAAGATGGTAGTTCTGAGGATAAGTTAATAGATAAAGCTCGTAGATTGAAAAATCAGATTCTTGACTTGGAGAATGAGGTAACGACCTTAGAAAATAATCTTAGTTTCTTTAATAATCCATCTCGTGAGAATGTACTATTGAAAGATACTTATATTAAGATAGATGAGAAAAAATCCTTGATAGAGATACTAAAACAAGAATTACGAGATATGTTGTAATGAATTTGGAAATAAAAAAAGAGTTAATCGATTGATTAACTCCTTTTATTTATATGTATCAAAGAAATTTAAGCTATAATTTCTTTCACTTTGTTTGCAGCCTCTTCCAATGTAATTGCGGAATGTACATTTAAGCCAGATTCATCAATGATTTTCTTAGCTTCTTCAGCATTGGTTCCTTGTAGTCTTACGATGATTGGTACAGGAATGTTACCCATTGCTCTGTACGCATCAACTACGCCTTGTGCCACTCTGTCGCATCTTACGATACCACCAAAGATATTGATGAGGATACCTTTTACATTAGGGTCTCTCAAGATGATACCAAAAGCTGTTTGTACTCTCTGTGCATCTGCAGTACCACCTACATCAAGGAAGTTAGCAGGGTTACCACCAGATAATTTGATAATATCCATTGTAGCCATAGCTAATCCGGCACCATTTACCATACAAGCGACATTACCATCAAGTTTTACGAAGTTTAGTCCAGCTTCGCCTGCTTCTACATCCATAGGGTCTTCTTCTCTTTTATCTCTTAGCTCTGCAAGATCTTTGTGTCTATAAAGAGAGTTGTCATCCAATGTAACTTTTGCATCAACAGCGATGATTCTGTCATCAGAAGTTTTTAATACAGGATTGATTTCGAATAGGGATGCGTCAATTCCGATATAAGCATTATAAAGAGAAGAGATGAATTTCGTAAATTCTTTGAATGCGTTTCCAGATAATCCAAGATTAAAAGCGATTTTTCTTGCTTGGAATCCCTGAAGCCCAAGTTGTGGGTCAATAGTTTCTTTGTGTATAAGGTGAGGCGTTTCTTCTGCTACTTGCTCAATGTCCATACCTCCTTCGGTAGAATATACGATAGTGTTCTTTCCTTGTGCTCTATCAAGCAAGATAGATACATAGAATTCCTTAGTTTCGTTTTCACCAGGATAATATACATCCTCAGCAATTAGTACGGAATTAACTAATTTTCCTTCGGCAGAAGTTTGAGGCGTTACAAGACGCATACCAATTATGTTTTGTGCGTTCTCTTTGAGTTTTTCCATATTTGGAGAAAACTTTACACCGCCACCTTTTCCTCTACCACCAGCATGAACTTGTGCTTTTACAACCCAACCTTGCGTGCCAGTTTCGGAAGTAAGTTTTTCTGCTGCAGCCACAGCTTCTTCTACATTATTTGCTAAAATTCCTCGTTGAGTTGCAACGCCATATTTAGCCAAAATCTCTTTTGATTGATATTCGTGAAGATTCATAATATTTTTAGTATTTTATTTGAAAATTTATGATTGACAAATATAAAAAAAATCTATTAAATAGCAATAAAAATATTTAAAAATAATCTGAGCCTTCATTTTTTTAGATGGTTTTATAATTTTTGAGAAGTATTTTGTAGCGGGGAAATATCCGTTAAATGTTGATATACATAGATTTGTGAGTTGATTGTTTTATTTTTTATATCAATGAGGATAAATATATAACGAAAGCTTGTTGGTGCGAAAATATTGCTATATTATAGTATATATTTATTTTTTTCGGTGTGGTAAAGTGTCTTTTTTTTGTTTGTTAAATTTGAATTTTATTGCTGAAATTTTTAAAAATTCATTTTAAATGATTAATTTTGTTAAAAAATTATATGAAAGTTTTAGCAAATAAATCTGAATTAGAAGCATATATCACTGAGAAGAAAAATGCGGGACTTACGATAGGTTTTGCTCCTACTATGGGAGCTTTGCATCAAGGGCATCTCTCTCTGTATCAGTATGCAAGGGAGGAGAATGATATAGTAGTGTCTTCTATTTTTGTGAATCCGACACAATTTAATAATGCCGAAGATTTAGAAAAATATCCAAGAACAATAGATAAGGATATTGAACTTTTGACTGAAAATGGAAATGTAGATGTGGTTTATTTACCAAAAATTGAGGATATATACCCAAGCGAAGTGGTAAGTAAAACTTATGATTTTGAGGGGCTTGATAAAGAAATGGAAGGGGCATCTCGAGCAGGACATTTTGATGGAGTAGGTACAGTAGTTGAGGAATTGTTTCGCCAAGTGAGACCTAATAATGCATATTTTGGAGAGAAGGATTTCCAGCAATTGGTGATTATCAAAAAATTAGTAGAAAAATTAGATTTGCCAATTACTATCAAAGGTATCCCGATTGTTCGTGCTGAAAATGGTTTAGCGATGAGTTCTCGTAATCAGAGACTTACAGAAGATAGAAGAGAAGAGGCGAATCTTATATATCAATCTCTTCTGATGGCGAATGATTTGTATAAGGAAGGGAAAACTCCTGCGGAAATAAAGCTTCTTGTGCAACATCGATATGAGGAATTACCTGACTATGATTTAGAATATATTTCCATAGCTGATGAAGGTAGCTTAAAGGAAGTAGTTCATTTTGAGAATGATAATAAATATAGGGCTTTCATTGTGGTATGGGTAGATGGCGTGAGGTTGATAGATAATTTGCATTTGGGCTAAAATATTATAGGGTATGAAAATAGAAAAAAGTGTAACGATACAAAATAAACGGGCGAGATTTGAATACGAAATCTTGGAAGATGTAGAGGCGGGTATCGTGCTTACAGGTACAGAAATAAAATCATTGAGGTCTTCTAAGGCGTCTATCACTGAGTCTTTTTGTCAATTTATTGATGGAGAATTGTATGTTATTAATATGATGATAGATGAGTATAAATTGGGTACTTTTTATAATCATAAAATTAAGCGAGAAAGAAAGTTACTTCTTCATAAAAGAGAATTGATAAAGTGGGAGAAGAAAACCAAAGATGTTGGGATAACAATCGTCCCTCTCAAATTATATATTAATAGTAGAGGAAAAGCCAAATTAATAATAGCATTAGCCAGAGGAAAGAAACTTTTTGATAAGAGAGAGACCATAAAAGATAGAGAAAATAAGCGAAATTTAGATAGGCTAATAAAATTAAAGTAAAAAAAAATCAAAAAAAATTGTATATTTCAAAAAAAAAGTAGTTAATTTGCACAAATATTTAATCATTTAATTCTATGAAAAATCTAAAATTAGGAGCTTCAGTATTAGCATTAGCATTGGCTTCTACTGCATTTGCTCAAACTACTTCTAACAAATGGTTAATAGGAGTAGGGGCTCACGGAGTGAATCACCACGCAGTTGGTAAAGTAGGTAGAGTTCTTGAAAACGCATTCAGTAGCAAAGAATTGTACAATGTAAATAACTTTACTATTACACCACCACTTTCTAAATTGACTGTGGCAAGAAACTTAAACAGATCCTTCGTTATCGATTGGCAAACAACAGTTGGTAATGTAGATAATCAAGTAGTTGGAATGGGTAAAGAGTTTTTCCTACAAACAGGGCTTGGTCTTCAATTGAAAATCGCAGGTCTTTTAGGAAACGAAAATCTTTGGTTTGACCCATATGTAAGAGTAGGTGCAAACTATCTAAGACACGATTATTCTGCGTTAGGTACTAATATCAACCCAAGAAGAATCAAAGCAGACCACTTCACAGTAGCATCTGGTCTTGGTGCAAATATTTGGCTAACTGAAAACTTCGGTTTCGGAGTGCAAGGAGATTATGTAGCTACACCAAGCGAAAAAACAAGATTAGCTAACTTCTGGCAAGCTTCTGCTTCATTGAATTTCAGATTTGGAAATAATGATAAAGATAAAGACGGAATCCTTGATAAAGATGACGAATGTCCTGAAGTATATGGTCTAGCTCAATTTAATGGTTGTCCAGATACAGATGGAGATGGTATCGCTGATAAAGAAGATAAATGTCCAGAGGTAGCAGGTCCAGCAGAGAATGGAGGTTGCCCTTGGGGAGACGCTGACAATGATGGTGTTCTAGATAATGTAGATAAATGTCCAGAGGTAGCAGGTCCAGCAGAGAACGGAGGTTGCCCTTGGCCAGATACAGATGGAGATGGTATTCTTGATAAAGATGATAAATGTCCAAATGTAGCAGGTCTTAGAGAGTTAGATGGTTGTCCTAAAACTCCTGAAATCTACGCACAAGATACGACAGCGGTATTGAAAGATATCTTCTTTGATTTTAATAGAGCTACTATTAACGCTCAATCTAATGCTAAATTAGATGAGGCTGCGAAAGTTATTAAAGCTTCTAATGGTGCTACTTTCGTAATCGTGGGGCATACAGATATTAAAGGTAATGAAAACTACAACTTGAAACTTTCTAAAGAAAGAGCAGCAGCAGTAGTGAAAGCTCTTGAAGAAAGAGGTGTTTCTGTAAATCAGTTGAAATCTACAGGAGTAGGTTCAAAAGATGCTAAATACCCTGCAACTGCTACAAATGCAGAGAGAGAGGCTGATAGAAAAGTTGTTGTAGAACATAAGGCAGGAGCAGAATTTGATGCTCTTCCAAAATCTGATGTTCAAAAACCAGTTAAAAAAGTTTCTAAAAAAAGAAAATAATTGAGTTTTCTGTATAAAAAAACGCTCTCAGATGAGGGCGTTTTTATTTTATTTTACTATTTTTGCAAATAGAATAATTTCAATAAAAATCATAAAATGGGAAGAGCATTTGAATATAGAAAAGCCTCTAAAATGGCAAGATGGGACAAAATGGCAAAAACTTTTTCTAAAATAGGAAAAGATATTGCAATTGCAGTAAAAGCAGGAGGGCCAGATCCAGAGTCTAACCCTGCACTCCGTAGATGTATCCAAAATGCCAAAGGTGCCAATATGCCAAAAGATAATGTGGAAAGAGCTATTAAAAAGGCTTCAGGAGCTGATGCAGAACAATACGATGAAATTACTTACGAAGGATATGGACAAGGAGGTGTGGCATTTTTTGTAGAATGTACTACGAATAATCCAACCAGAACGGTTGCTAATGTGAGAGCCATTTTTAATAAATTTGATGGTAATTTGGGGAAAAATGGAGAACTTGCCTTTATCTTTGATAGAAAAGGAATCTTCACAATTGATAGAAATCAAATAAAAATGGAATGGGATGAGTTTGAAATGGAAATGATAGATGGCGGAGCAGAGGAAATAGATAGCGATGATGAAGAAGTAATGATTACTACTGCTTTTGAGGATTTTGGGTCTCTTTCTCATAAATTAGATGAATTGAAAATAGAGGTGAAATCTGCAGAATTACAGAGAATCCCGAATAACACAAAAGAGGTGAGTGAAGAGCAATTCAAGATTAATATGAAAATGTTGGAGCGTTTTGAGGAAGATGATGATGTACAAAATGTATATCATAATATGGAAATGACGGAATCTTACTTAGAAAGTTTATAATATATTCGTATTTTACATTTAATCAAATCACTCTTCGTTTTTGTAGAGTGGTTTTGTTTTACCAATTTGGGAAAGGAATTTTGGCTATTAAAATAATTATTCTTATTTTCGCTGGGTGAAAAAGCAGTTTTTATTATTAGCATTTTTTTCCTTGATAGCCTGCCAAAAGCAGGTGGTATATGCTCCTGTTGGGTATAGCAATCAAGAGAAGGAGAATTTAGATGCATCAATAAAGATTAATAAAAATCGAAATCAACAAGAGAGAGAGTTTATTCAAAATTGGCTGAAACAACATCCCCAAAAAAAGTTTTTTAATACAAAAATGAACTATTGGGCAAGTATAGATTTTAATCCGCGAGGGAAAAATGAGGAAAAGCCTCTTAGCTACGAATATTTCTTGTATGATATGAATGAAACTTTAATCTACCAAGATCCTACAATGGTAGAACATAAATATCCAGCTGAAATTCATGAGCTGGTTGCCGTAGAAGATGCCTTGCAGTATATGAAAAAGAATGAAGAGGTAGTGTTGTTGGTGCCATCTGCATTGGCCTATGGGAAGAATGGCGATGGGGATAAAATACCTAATGATTTACCCCTAATAATAAGATTAAAATTAAAATAAATATGCTCGTAAAAAGAATATTAACCACTGCAACAATCGCTTCTTTGGTGAGTTGCACTTCAATATATAAAAAGATGAATATAGACAAAGAATTATTTAATAGCCTAGATAATGGGCTATATGCAAATTTACAGACAAGTAAAGGAAATATGCTTGTGAAGTTTGAGGATAAAAAATCTCCTGTTACTGTTGCTAATTTTATTGGATTGGCAGAGGGAAAAATCCCGAATAATACCAAAGCAAAAGGAGTTCCTTTTTATGATGGTACTATTTTCCACAGAGTGATTAAAGATTTTATGATTCAAGGAGGAGACCCAGAAGGAACAGGTATGGGAGATCCAGGATATAAATTCGCAGATGAAAAAAATGATCTAAAACACTCAGGAAAAGGAATTCTTTCAATGGCAAATTCTGGTCCAAATACCAACGGTTCTCAATTTTTTATCACGGAAGTAGCTACACCTTGGTTAGATGGAAGACATACTATTTTCGGTAAAGTGGTTTCTGGTGAAGAAGTAATCGAGACTATTGCTAATGTAGAAAAAGGTATGAATGATAGACCAAAAGAAAATGTAGTTCTCGAAAAAGTATCAGTATTTTCCAAAGGAGATGAATACAAAAATTATGATGCTGGAAAAGTATTCTCTGAAGGAAAAGACAAAATAGAAGAGAATAATAAATTATATATCAAAAAACAAGAAGAACAAGCTTTGAAGCAGTTGGAAGAACTAAAAAATGGAATGGAGGTAACTCCTTCAGGGCTTTATTATAAAATAACAAAGAAAGGAAACGGTAAAAAACCACAAGGTGGAAATGTAGTTTCAGTACATTATGCAGGTAGATTGACAAATGGAGTAGAGTTTGATAACTCATTCAAAAGGGGTGAACCAATAGAGTTTAATGTGGGTATTGGGCAAGTAATCCGTGGTTGGGACGAGGGTCTTTTACTCCTTGAAGAGGGTGATGAGGCTACATTCTTAATTCCACCAAGCTTAGGTTACGGAGCAAGAGGTGCAGGCGGGGTAATTCCTCCAAATGCATGGCTTATTTTCGATGTACAATTGGTAAAAGTAAAATAATTAAAATCGTAAAAACTTGGGCTATAAGCCTGAGTTTTTATTGGTATATTGATAATAATTTTTTGAAATAATAATAATTTAGATAAATGAATATTAGATTAAATACTATAAAAGCGTGGAGTATAAGACTCTTTTTATTAGCAACGACAGCTACATTGGTAGTATCTTGTGATAGAAATGACGAACTTATTACAGCAGAAAAGTCTATTAGGTTGGATTTATCCACTTTTAACCTTTCAGATGGTAGAGATACAGCTGGGGGAAAGGTCTGGAAAGAAACTTATAGCGAAACGACACCGATATTAGATATTGGTATTTTCAAATTTAGCCATAGCGCTAATGCTTCTTGGAACTATTGGACAGGATTTACAATCTCTAACTCATCAGATAATACGAAGCAAACAAATTTTGTTCAAAATCAGTTCGGAGCGATGCCGCAAGGTGGAGCAAATGGTAAAGGGACTCCTTTCTTAGTTGCTTATTCTCAGCAGATTCCATCTGAAAAATTAGTTGCCAACAAAGCATATGACTTATCTACTTATAAGACCTATGTAGAAATTACAGATGATAATATTTCCTCTGTGAAAACTCTTAATCTTGCACTATCTCCTTGGACCTATTACAATATTACAGAGGGGGATGCTTATGCAAGAAAATTTACTAAGGGGGATTTTTATGCAGTGCATATTTATGGTTTAGATAGCAATAAGAAACTCACTTCTGCTGAGCCTGTTACATATTATTTGGCTGATTTCCGAAATGGTGAAAACAAAGTAGATACCTCTTGGCAATCGGTGAATGTGTCTAAATTAGGAAAAGTGAAATACTTATTATTCTTTGTAGAGACTACAGATGTAGGAAAGTATGGAGCTAATACAGCAACCTATTTCTTGTTGGATAATATAAATGTGGTGAAATAATTTTTAAAAACTACAAAAATAAGATAATGTAAAGCTACTGGATAATATGGGGTAGCTTTATTTTTTGATATAAAAATACAAAATAATGGCTCTTATAAAATCTATATTGGGAAAAGAACCTAAAATTGGTAAAGGAACTTATCTGGCTGAGACATCGACGATTATTGGTGATGTTATAATAGGTGAAAATTGTTCTATTTGGTTTAATGCTGTGGTGCGTGGCGATGTACATTACATAAAAATAGGGAATAAGGTGAATATACAAGATAATGTGATGCTACATTGTACCTATAGGAAATATCCTTTGGAGATTGGAGATAATGTAAGTGTGGGACATAATGCTATTTTGCACGGTTGTAAGGTGATGGATCATGTCCTCATAGGTATGGGAGCTATTGTGATGGATGGATGTCTTGTGGAGAAAAATTCTATCGTAGGGGCAGGTTCGGTCGTGGTAAAAGGTACTCATATAAAGTCTGGTGAGGTTTGGGGTGGTATCCCTGCAAAAAAAATTAAGGATATTGATGCCAATTTGTTGGAGGGTGAAGTGCATAGAATTGCAGATAGTTATGTGAAATATTCCAGTTGGTATCAAGAAATAGAATAATACTTTTGTAGATGATGAGTATTTTTTCCTTAACTTTGTAGAGTTGAATTATGAAAAAAATAGCAGAACAAAAACAAAAATCAATATCCTTTTTTAGGAAAAATTCTAATAATATTAGACTAGTAGTAGGGTTGATATTCTGTGGTATATCTGTATTACTGGCAGTTTCTTTTTTTTCGTATCTAATGAATTGGGAGTCCGACCAGAGCCAAGCAAGTATTTGGGATAAGTCGGTAGAATCTTCTAACTTATTTGGTAAGTTTGGTGATTGGTTGGGGAATTTTTTTATATTTGAAAATATAGGAATATCGGCTTTTGCAGTAGCTTTTCTTTTTATGGTATGGGGAAGTTTATTGCTTAAAATCAAGTATTTTAATTTTTGGAAAACCTTAGGGCATTCGTTATTTTTCATCTGTTGGCTTCCTGTGTTTTTGGGTGGATTTACTCGAAATGGAAATAGCGTGATGAGTGGAGTCTATGGGCACGAGATTTGTGAGTATTTGGTGTCATTTATTGGTATTTTTGGACTTTGGGTTGTCATCATTACGAGTTTTACCATTTATTATGCTCTAGAATTTAAGGGGAAAATAAACTTATATCAGGAGAAAATAACGGATATAAAAGACGAATTATCATCTATATTACCAAAAAAACAATTAGAGGAAGAGGAAAATTCTCAAAATGATTCAAAAAATATTATTGTTAAAGAGAATTTTGATAATAAAGGTGTTAATAAAAATATAGCATCTGATAATGAACCCCAAAAAGAGCCTACAAAATCCAAATTAGAAACACCTGTTGAGATAGAAATAGAGGTGAATAATACCTTCCCTAAACCACCTAAAAAAACTGAAAAAGAACTTGATAATGCAATTGATTTTGAAGTAATAGAACCAGAAAAATCTGAAAATATATCTCCGACAATCATTGATGAAATAGATAAAAAATCTAATGATTTGGTAGAGGAATTTGGTTTGTATGACCATAAATTGGACTTAGGCTCTTATCAAATGCCTACGATAGACCTTTTAAAAGATTATGGAAATAGTGAAGAAATTTCCATTAATCGTGAGGAATTAGAGGAAAACAAGAGTAAAATCGTAACTGTATTGAATAATTTTAATGTGGGAATAGCCAATATCAAGGCAACAATAGGCCCAACCGTTACTCTTTACGAAATAGTACCAGAAACGGGGGTTAGAATTTCTCAAATAAAAAGATTACAAGATGATATTGCTCTAAGTCTTTCTGCATTGGGTATCAGGATTATAGCTCCTATGCCAGGTAAAGGAACAGTGGGAATTGAAGTTCCAAGAAAGAAAACCTCAATGGTGTCAATAAGGTCTGTAATTGGTTCGAAAAAGTTTGAAGAATCGGATATGGATTTGCCAATCGTTTTTGGGAGAACTATTTCTAATGAAATATTTATGGCTGACCTTACCAAAATGCCTCATTTATTAATGGCAGGTGCCACGGGGCAAGGTAAGTCTGTCGGAATTAATGCAATATTAACTTCGTTGTTGTATAAAAAACATCCAAGTGAGTTAAAATTCGTAATGGTAGATCCCAAAAAAGTGGAATTATCCCTTTATTCTAAAATTGAGAGACATTATTTAGCAAAACTTCCTGATTCCGAAGATGCTATTATTACCGATAATAATAAGGTAATTAATACTCTAAATTCTCTCTGTATAGAGATGGATGCAAGATACGAGCTCCTCAAAAATGCTTATTGCAAAAACATTAAAGAATATAATAAAAAATTTGCAGAGAGAAAATTAAATCCAGAGAATGGACATCGATATTTACCGTACATAGTCTTAGTAGTGGATGAATTTGCAGATTTGATAATGACGGCAGGCAAGGAAGTAGAACATCCAATCGCTCGTTTAGCACAATTAGCAAGAGCGGTAGGTATTCACTTAATTGTGGCCACACAGCGTCCTTCGGTGAATGTTATTACTGGGATGATTAAGGCAAATTTCCCAGCAAGAGCTGCTTTCCGTGTGATGACAGGGGTAGATTCTAAAACGATTTTAGATACTTCAGGAGCGGAGCAATTGGTAGGAAAAGGAGATATGCTTTACCTCAATGGTAATGAAATTCTCAGATTGCAGTGTGCCTTTGTAGATACCCCAGAGGTGGAGCGAATAGCTGATTTTATTGGTGAGCAAAGAGGGTATTCTTCCGCATATTTATTACCAGAATATGATTCAGGGGAGAGTGGTGCAGCGACATCTTTTGATGCAAGTGATAGAGATGCAATGTTCGAAGAGGCTGCTCGTATTGTGGTAACTTCCCAGCAGGGCTCTACATCAATGTTACAACGACAACTAAAGTTAGGGTATAACAGAGCAGGTAGGATTATGGACCAATTGGAGGCTGCGGGTATTGTGGGAGCATTTAATGGAGCCAAAGCAAGAGAAGTACTCATCTCGGATTTGAACTATTTAGAACAATATTTAGCAGATTTGAAAAAAGGATAATTAAAAATAAAGTCAGCAAAGAATGGATATCTCCACGAATTCTATTTTTGAATTACTTGAAAATACGAATAGAAGCGTTTTTCTTACAGGAAAGGCAGGTACAGGAAAAACCACATTTCTTAATGATTTTACAAAGAGAACCAGTAAAAAATATATAGTAGTCGCTCCTACGGGTATTGCAGCCATCAATGCAAATGGAGTAACCATTCATTCTATGTTTGGGCTTCCTCTGAGGACTTTTGTGCCTACTACCGAGCGAGTAGATGCAAATTTAGCCAATAATATTCCTGATTTTAGGAAACATATGAAATTCCGCTCAGAGAAGATAAAACTCCTGCGAGAAATAGACATTGTGATTATTGATGAGGTTTCTATGCTTCGTGCCGATGTTTTAGATATGGTGGATATGGTACTTCGTAATGTTAGGAGAAATGAGAAACCTTTTGGTGGTGTTCAGATGCTTTTTATTGGAGATTTGTATCAGTTGCCACCTGTTGTTAGGGAGGAGTCTATATTAAATAAATACTACCCATCAATATTCTTTTTTAATAGTGTTGCCATAAAAAAAATATCCCTTATCAGTGTTGAACTTACCAAAGTTCATCGCCAAAAAGATGAGAAATTTCTTAAAATTCTTGATGATATTCGGGAAGGAAATCAATATAAAATAGATTTTGACGAACTTAATAGACGCTATCAGCCAGACTTTAATCCTAAGGATAAATCGTATGTATATCTCACTTCTCACAATAATATTGCACAAGAAATTAATCATCAAAAATTAGATGAATTAAAGGGAGAATCTTATACTTACAGAGCATTAATTAAAGGAAATTTTCCAGAAAATCAGTATCCAAATGATGAAAAAATAGAATTAAAAGTAGGAACCCAAATAATGTTTATCCGTAATGATGCTAGTTCCGAGAGACGATATTATAATGGGAAATTGGCAAAAGTTACGAAACTTTCCGAACGAGGAATTTGGGTGCAGATAGAGGGAGAAAATAAAGATTATCAACTGAAATTAGAGACTTGGGAACACAAGAAATATAGTCTTGATGATGACAAAAATGTGGTGGAAAAGGTGCTCGGAAGCTTTACTCAGTATCCTATTTGTTTGGCATGGGCAGTTACTATCCACAAGTCACAGGGACTTACTTTTGATAGATTGATAATAGACGCGGGGAAATCTTTCACTGCGGGACAGGTCTATGTGGCATTGTCTCGTTGCCGAACTTTGGAAGGGATAGTTTTAAAGTCTCGTATTAACCCAAGCGTGATTTTCCCAAATTATCAAGTAGATGATTTTCAGTGTAATACCAATATTGATAATCAACAAATGAGTGAGATTTTAGAAGCTGAGAAGTATGATTATGCCATAAAAAAAGTATTGTCAAGATTGTATCCACTTTGGATTTCCGAGTCTTTGGAGAATTGGTATTCTCAAGCCATTTCTATAAGTGAGTTGAATATTTTGGAAGTAAAAATGATGTATAATTTGACCTCACAAAGTATTAAAGAACTTATAAAAATTTACAATAAATTAGAAAATTTTATTATTCAAAAAAATCAGAAATTGACTCGTGGAGAAGTATCTTGGAAGGAAATAGAAACCAAACTAAAGGGAGCTGTGAATTTCTTTTATAAGGAAATAAATGATAAGATTTTTGTCAATCTGAATGAGATGTATGAGAAATATCAATACGATGATACTCTTGAAGATTATAATGAAAATTTTAGATTATTTATTACCGATTTGAAGGATTATTTCAGAGATTTAAGAGAGATAACGCTTCTTGGAAAATTACTTTTTGGAGATACTTAAAAATAATAAATATATAAAAAATATTTTTATTAATTTTTTTATATATTTGTGGTGATAATTATTAAGAATTTAAAAAAAATGGAAAAATATTTTTATTTATTAATTTTTTATATATTTGTGGTGATAATTATTAAGAATTCAAAAAAATGAAAAAAATATTTTTATTATCAGTAGTGATGGTATCCTCGTTAGGATATTCTCAGAATAGTGATGTAGCCTTATCTAAAACAGGTAAAGTAGAGTTATTTTTTGATAAGATAGGAATTGGATATGAGTATCCTCTTAGTAATAATTTGTTATTAGACCTTAATGTAGGGATAGGAGGAGCAAATATTGTGCAACCCAACTCGCTAGAATACAGAATGGGGAAAGAAAATGAAAAATCTTATAATGGAATATATCTTAAGGGGCAGGTAAGATACTATTTCAGTAGAGAAAATAGGGCGAAGAAAAATCGTTCTCTCGTAAATAATGCGGGTAGTTTTTGGGGAGTGCAAAGCAAATTTAATTTCAATGGTAATAAAGATTATATAGGAAAAGTATTAATGACGGATGTCCATTTTGGGCAACAATTGCCATTGGGTAATCATTTTGTTTTTAGATATCATGTTGGTTTAGGGTATGCCAAAAATTTTGACTACCAATATACCTCTCTTTATCCAGCAATTAATGTTGCGTTTGGCTATCATTTTTAGATACTAATAGAATATTTAGTTAAAATCCAAAATGAAAATTAGTAATGTCAGCAGATTTTTTTGCTGACATTTTTGTTAAATATAATTAATAATCAATAAACTTTATTTTTTATCTCAATGTATGAAAGATTGACTTAAAATAGTTATTTAAATTTTTTACTAAGTAAATATTATAATATATACTTTTTTTATAAAAAAATAATTAGTAATTACTTGCGTACTTAAACAAAAGTTGTACCTTTGCTATCAAAAATGGCTTATATTATGCATGAAAATATTATATATTTAAAGCCCAGGTGCAGAGGATAAATGTGGATTGTATATAATATAACAACCATAAAATCACATTAATCTACTTATTTAAGTAAATATGATTATATAATTGGTAGTTACTTTTATTTCGAAATGCAAAATCAGACAGAATAACCTATACTTTTAATAGTTCCTTCTATAAATGCTTATTTGAAAAGTTTAAAGCAGAACATAGACCCTAAATCCTAAACATATAACATTATATTTGTTCAAAATTAACAATTAGTTTATGAAGAAGATATCTCGATTAACATATCTCGTTATCTTATTGTTTTTATGTGCTTGTAAATCAAAGAAAGAAAAGCAAATAACACCTACTTACACAGCTACTACTCCTTTGGTAGAGGATGTTTCTTTACCACAATCCTATGTTGGAAATATAGCTTCGCTACGAAATGTCGAGATACGCTCTCAGCAGGAAGGTATATTACAAGATATGTATGTGAGTGAGGGGCAGTTTGTGAGGGCTGGCCAGCCTCTTTTCCGTATAGCTATTATTGGTGTAGATGAAGAAATAGCTAAGACGAGGGCTGTTGCAGAACAGGCAAATATTGATTTGCAGAATGTAACAAAACTTGCGGATAATAATATTGTTTCAAATAATGCTAAGCGTATGGCAAAAGCAAAGCTTAATGAAGCAGAGGCAGACTATAAGTTGGCAATAAAACACAAACAACTATCTCTAATTCGTGCTCCATTTTCAGGAATATTGGGGAGTATGCCTAATAAGCCTGGTAGTTTGATAGAGCAAGGCAGTTTGCTTACAAGTATATCAGATAATAGTAAGGTATATGTTTATTTTAACATTTCAGAAACAGATTATTTAGATTATCGTCTTCATCCAGAACATTATTCGCAATTGCCGTTGCAACTTATATTAGCGAATGGTGATGTATTTCCCGTGAGTGGAAATATTTTAGATATTGTTGGACAATTTGATAGTTCAACGGGAACAATTTCAATTCGTGCAAGTTTTGACAACCCAAACAATCTATTACGGAATGGAGAAACAGGTACTGTTAATCTATTTGTTCAAAAGAATAATGCAATGAAGATACCTCAGGAGGCAGTTTATGAACTACAAGATCGTAAATATGTGTTTGTGGTAGATAAAAACAATATAGTACATCAGCGTGAGATTAAGATTGATTCCGAATCTACGGGGTTTTATATTGTTTCATCGGGATTGAAAGTTACAGATCGCTATCTTGTAGATGGCATACAGAAGGTGAATGATGGAGATAAGGTTCATTTACGAATGATATCTTCGAAAGAGGCCTTTAAGTTGAATAAGTTAAATGCAGATTAAGAATGTTCAAAATTTTTATTCGTAGACCAGTACTTTCCATTGTTATTTCATTGGTCATTGCTTTCGTCGGTATATTGTCAATATTTAATCTTCCTGTTACACAGTTTCCATCAATTTCTCCTCCAAAGGTGAATGTGATTGCTAATTACCCAGGTGCCAATAATGAGTTGTTGGTAAAATCGGTGATTATACCTTTAGAGCAGGCATTGAATGGTGTGCCTGGTATGAAGTATATAGAGAGTGATGCAGGAAATGATGGCGAGGCAGCACTTAATGTGGTGTTTAAATTAGGGACGGATCCGAATGTAGATGCTATAAATGTACAGAATAGAGTGTCAGCGGCTACGAATAAGTTGCCACCAGAAGTTATTCGAGAAGGTGTAAAAATTTCTCGTGAGGAGCCTAATATACTTATGTATATCAATCTTTATAGTGATGACCCCAAAGTGGATCAAGGGTTTCTTTATAATTATTTTGATATAAATATTTCTCCAGAGTTGTTACGAGTAGATGGTGTTGGAGACCTTGATATACTTGGAACGCGTAATTATGCAATGCGTATTTGGTTACACCCAGATAGGATGATGGCCTATGGCTTATCAACTGATGATGTGAGTGAAGCCCTTGAAGACCAGAATATAGAAGTGTCTCCAGGTAAATTAGGAGAAAGTGGAGGTCTGCGTCCGCAGGTTAAGGAATATGTCTTAAAATATACGGGACGCTACACAACAGAGGAAGAGTATAAAAATATCGTTATTAAGAGTAATGATGATGGTAAGGTTATACATTTGAAGGATATTGCTGATGTACATTTAGGAAGTGAAGTCTATGACATATACTCTACATTTAATGGGCGTCCTTCTGCGGCTGTAACATTGAAACAAGCTTATGGTAGTAATGCTCGTAATGTTATTACTAAAGTGAAGGAAGCAATGGCTCGCTTGCAGAAAGATATGCCTAAGGGAATGCACTATGAGGTAAGTTATGATGTCAGTAGATTCTTAGATGCAAGTATCGAAAAGGTAGTTCATACACTATTTGAGGCATTTGTCTTGGTAGCTATCGTTGTATTCATTTTCTTGGGTGATTGGCGAGCGTCAATAATACCAATTATGGCAATCCCAATATCATTATTAGGTAGTTTTATAGCGATGTATGTGTTCAATATAACGCTTAATATGATTTCTCTCTTCGCCTTGGTGATGGCTATCGGTATTGTGGTAGATGATGCAATAGTGGTGATAGAGGCAGTCAATGTTGAAATATCTCGCAATAAACTATCACCTGTTGAGGCAACAGAAAAAGCTATGAAAGAGATTAGTGGTGCAATTATAGCTATTTCATTAGTGATGTCTTCTGTATTCATTCCTGTAGCCTTTATGGGAGGACCAGAAGGAATGTTTTATCGTCAGTTTTCGATCACTATGGCATCGAGTATTCTTTTTTCAGGTTTTGTAGCACTTACTTTAACTCCTGCTCTATGCGCTCTTATTCTAACTAAGGAACAAGAGAATAATGTGAAGTTAGGATTTATCGGCCGTTCTCTACTTCGTTTCAATGCAAAATTTGATGCAGGTAGTCGTGGATACGAGCGTATTATTCGTCGTACGGTACGCCATAAGGGCTTTACAATGATATTGGTTTTGATATTCTGTGGATTGACCTATTTGGTAAATATGGGATTGCCATCAGGATTTATACCGCAAGAGGACCAAGGGATGATTTATGCTGTTATAGAGACTCCGCCGGGGGCAACCATAGAGCGTACTAATGAGGTAGCACATCAATTGATAAAGATTGTGAAGCAAGAAGAAGGGGTAGAGAGTGTGTCGTCATTAGCAGGGTTTGAAATACTCTCCGAGGGGACAAGCTCCAACTCAGGAAGTTGCTTGATTAACCTTAAAGATTGGAAACATCGAAAACATACTGCAAAAGAAATTATTAGTAATTTGGAGGAGAAATGTAAGCGGATTACACAAGCTAATATTGACTTCTTTGAACCTCCATCTATTCCAGGTTATGGTGCGGCCAGTGGATTTGAGTTGCGGTTATTGGATAAAACAGGTAATAATAATTATCGCGAGATGGAGCGTGTGAGTAAAGATTTTGTAGCTGCACTTAACAAGCGTCCAGAAATCGGTAATGCATTTACATTTTATTCAGCAAGTTATCCGCAATATATGCTTCATATTGACGATGAAAAGGCTTTGCAAAAAGGTATTAAGCCTGGTAAGGCTCTTAATAGTTTATCCATTTTAGTTGGTTCTGATTATCAGACAGGTTTTATTCGTTTTGGAAAACCTTATAAGGTGATTGTGCAAGCTGCACCTCAGTATCGTGATTTTCCAGGACATTTATTAGGTCTTTATGGTAAAAATGAGGATGGGCAGATGGTTCCTTATGCTGATTTTATGTCTTTAAAGAAAACTTATGGAATGAGCGAAATTACGCGTCATAATCTTTATAATTCTTCTGAAGTAACAGGGGCACAGGCACCAGGTTATTCCAGTGGGCAGGCATTACAAGCTATCCAAGAGGTAGCGCAACAAACTTTACCAAAGGGGTATGATTATGACTGGGCAGGGATATCAAAAGATGAAGCGGAGCAGGGTAACACGGCTATTATCATATTTGTAGTATGTTTAGTATTTGTCTATTTGATATTAGCAGCTCAATATGAAAATTTTTTACTTCCATTACCTATAATAGTATTCTTACCTGTGGGAATTTTTGGTGCTTTTGTATTCTTGAGAATATGTGGTTTAGAGAATAATATTTATGCGCAAATTGCTTTGGTGATGCTCATAGGGTTGTTAGGTAAAAATGCTGTACTGATGGTAGAATATGCCGTTCAGCGTAAGAATGCAGGAGAACGAATAGAGCAAGCGGCTATTTCTGCTGCTGTGGCTCGGTTCCGTCCTATTCTTATGACGAGTATTGCCTTTATTGCCGGATTAATACCTTTGGTATTCGCTTCAGGAGCAGGAGCAATAGGAAATCGTACAATTGGTACGGCTGCTGTAGGAGGGATGCTTATAGGAACTTTAGGAGGACTACTGCTTATACCAGGTCTTTACTATATCTTCGCTGGAATGGCTGATAAATTAGTACATTATCAAAAGGAAGAGCCCTTAAGTGAAGAATAAGATGAATATTATAAAAAATAACCATTAAATGAAAATATTTATGATGATGAAGAATAGGTCGCCCTATATAATTACTATAGTTGTGATTCTTCTGAGTTTGGTGGCTTGTAAGACTCCTCATGCTATACTCCCAAAAGATACACTTAAAGACTCATTACCATCTATACAAAAGGATAGTATCGTGACAGTATCCCCCGTTTGGCGTGATTTTTTTCAAGATTCGACGCTACAAGTACTTATTGATACGGCTCTGCAAAATAATCAAGACCTTAAAATAATGTTGCAGGAATTGGTTATCGCTAAGAGTTCTATTACTGCTAAACAGGGAGCAATGTTACCTTCGTTATCCGCAAATATTGGTGCAGGCGTATCTAAAATAGGTCGCTATACACCTGAGGGGGCTGGTAATATGGAAACGGATATAATACCTGGGCGGAAAATACCGACAATTATTCCAAACTTAGCTCCATCTCTTCAATTGGACTGGACTGTAGATTTATGGAATAAATTAAATAGTAGTAAGAAAGCTACAGTAGAGCGGTATCTCGCTTCAGAGGCAGGACAACGAGCCTTAAAAAGTCAATTAGTAGCAGATGTAGCAGAAAACTATTATATGCTGATGGCCTTAGATTGTAAGTTATCAGTCGTAAGACAATATATAGAATTACAACAAAAGGCTGTTAAAATTGCTCGTATTCAGAAAGAAGCAAATACCGATACACAATTGGCAGTAGAGAAATTTGAAGCTGAATTAGCAAAAGCACAAGCTGATGAGTATATACTACGACAATCAATAGCAGAAACAGAGAATAAATTGAATTTGTTATTAGGTAGATTCCCAACAGCTATAACGCGTACAAAAGCGGATTTTTTGACATTTCCAATGCCTAAAACTTCGTATATACTATCAACAAGTCATCTATTACAACGTCCAGATGTTGTGCAAGCAGAACATCAACTTGAGGCAGCTAAATTAGATGTGGAAACAGCACGCAAGGAGTTTCTCCCATCATTTAATCTATCCGCTGCAGTAGGATTAAATGCTTTTAATCCCAAGTATTTGCTTAGATTCCCAGAGTCTATAATGTTTAATATTCTAGGTGGTTTCACGGCACCTCTTATTAATAAAAAAGCAATTCAGGCTAATTTTTCTCAAGCGAATGCTTTGCAAATAGAGGCACTCTATAATTACGATAAAACATTGCTTACAGCTTTTATAGAAACAAGTAATTTACAATCTAAAATTACAAATATTGCTCGTCTTCAGCAGTTTAAATACCAACAAGAAAAGGCTTTAGAGAGAGCGGTTTCTGCAGCTCAGAAACTTTATCTTAATAATCGAGCAACCTATCTTGAAGTTTTAGATAGCGAACGAGGACAGTTAGACTGTAAAATGGAACTGATAGATGTTAAGTTACAACAATTATCATCTTTAATAGAGCTTTATGGTAAATACTTTTAGATAGATTGAACAATATTAATTTTTCAGTAACTTTTTTTTCGAAAAAATTACTGAAAAATTTTTATATTTATGATAAATACTTTAATTTTGCAAAGAAAGTGACAATGTTTATACATAAAAAAATCGTAGAGGAAGCTATCACTTTCGATGATGTGCTTTTAGTTCCTTCTTATTCAGAAGTTTTACCGAACCAAGTTTCTTTAAAATCCAGACTTACGGATAAAATTACCCTTAATATTCCGATTGTTTCAGCAGCAATGGATACTGTTACCGAAGCAGATTTGGCTATTGCCCTCGCTCGTGTTGGAGGATTGGGGTTTATCCATAAAAATATGCCCATTGAAGAGCAAGCATCACAAGTAAATAAAGTGAAACGCTCCGAAAATGGTATGATTACTGACCCTGTAACTCTTACCAAAGATCATACTTTAGGGGAAGCAAAGGCGTTGATGGAGAGGTATAAAATCTCAGGACTTCCTGTGGTAGATTTTAATAATACTCTTATAGGAATTATTACTAACAGAGATGTAAAGTATCAAGAAGACCTATCCATCAAGGTAGAAAGTCTGATGACAAAGGAAAATCTAATCACTTCGGATCTTAATACAACCTTAGAAACAGCAAAAGAAATTTTATTGACGAATAGAGTAGAAAAACTCCCTATCGTTGATGAAAAATATAGATTAGTAGGACTTATCACCATTAAAGATATTGATAATCAATTAGAATATCCCAATGCTAATAAAGATAAAAATGGACGACTTATCGTAGGGGCAGGTGTAGGTGTAGGTGTTGATACAATGGATAGAGTATCTGCACTCGTAAATGCAGGGGTGGATATTATTACAATTGATTCCGCTCACGGACATTCCAAAGGTGTGATAGAGAAAATTAGAGAAATATGCAGAGAATTTCCAGATTTAGATATCGTAGGGGGAAATATCGTAACTGCAGAAGCTGCAAAAGACCTAATTGATGCTGGAGCCAATGTATTGAAAGTAGGTATCGGGCCAGGTTCTATTTGTACTACAAGAGTAGTGGCAGGGGTAGGGGTACCTCAGTTATCAGCGATATATAATGTATATGAATATGCTAAAAGTAGAAATGTATCCGTAATAGCAGATGGAGGTATTAAACTTTCTGGCGATATAGTGAAGGCTATAGCATCGGGAGCAAATGCTGTGATGTTGGGTTCATTATTTGCAGGTACAGACGAAGCCCCTGGTGATGAGATTATTTTTCAAGGTAGAAAATTCAAGTCCTATCAAGGTATGGGAAGTCTTGCTGCAATGAAGAGAGGGGGTAAGGAGAGATATTTCCAGGCAGAGGCTAAAAAATTTGTACCAGAAGGAATAGAAGGTAGAGTTCCATATAAAGGCAAGCTAGAAGATGTTGTATTTCAGTTGGTTGGTGGTATTCGTGCTGGTATGGGATACTGTGGAACGCCAGATATACAATCTTTACAAACAGATTCTAAGATGGTAAAAATCACAGGTAGTGGTCTGAAGGAATCTCATCCTCACGATGTAATTATCACTCAAGAAGCACCAAATTATTCACTATAATCAATACAAAAGACTACCCCTTTTTAGGGTAGTCTTTGTTATTTATTGACAAAATTAATTTACTACATTTCCCTTAATATAGAGTATGGTTCTACTATTTTCAGGGTCATTAGAATATACCTCAATATTTTTCATAAAAGGATTTACTAGGTTTGTATTGTAATGCACAGATATCTTTCCCGTTTTTCCTGGTGCAATTGGTTCTCTTGTCCAAGATGGACTAGTACAACCACAACTAGGTTTTACATTGCTGATAATGAGCGGTTTTTTTCCTATGTTTTTTACAATAAATTCTTTGTTTCCATCACTACCTTTTTTGATAGTCCCATAATCAATAGTCGTAGTGTTAAAATTAATAGTCTGTGCTGAAGCAACCCCTGCGAATCCGACGAATACAAGTCCTAAAAGCATTTTTTTCATTGTAAAATTGATTTTTTTAGATTTAAATTATACAGCAAATTTAAAGATAAAATTTTAATAGAACTAACTTATTTATGATTTTATAATAAAATTAAGAAAATACCTCTGTAAAGAGAAGTTAATTTTCGTTATGTAATCAAAAATATTTATTTTTGCAAATTAAAGTGTCAAACATAAATAAATTAAGATAATGCAAATCTCAGAAAAATATAATCCACAAGATACAGAACAAAAATGGTATAACTATTGGCTTGAGAATAAGTATTTCCATTCAGAACCGAATAAAAAACCAGCATATACCGTGGTGATTCCTCCCCCAAATGTTACAGGAATTTTGCATATGGGGCATATGTTGAATAATACTATTCAAGATGTTTTAGTAAGAAGAGCAAGAATGAATGGATTTAATGCTTGTTGGGTGCCTGGGACAGATCACGCCTCCATTGCGACGGAAGCTAAGGTAGTTGCCAAATTGAAATCTGAGGGAATTAATAAATCTGATATTAGCAGAGAAGAATTTCTAAAACACGCTTGGGATTGGACGCATAAATATGGCGGAACAATCTTAGAGCAACTTAAAAAATTAGGGTGCTCTTGTGATTGGGAGAGAACTCGCTTTACTATGGAGCCGAAATTGAGTCAGCAGGTGATAAAATCTTTCGTTGATTTGTATAATAAAGGACTGATTTACCATGGTTACAGAATGGTCAATTGGGACCCTGAAGCAAAAACTAATATTTCTGATGAAGAAGTTATTTTCAAAGAGCAAAACGGAAAACTTTACTACTTAAAATACCAAGTAGAAGGCACGGAAGAATTTCTTACGGTGGCAACAACGCGTCCAGAAACTATTTTCGGAGATGTGGCGATTTGCATCAATCCTAATGATGAGAGATACACTCATTTGAAAGGGAAAAATGTTATTGTGCCTATCGTAAATCGTGTAATTCCTATCATTGAAGATGATTATGTGGATATAGAGTTCGGAACTGGAGCGTTAAAAATCACTCCTGCCCACGATGTGAATGATTATGAAATCGGTCAAAAACATAATTTGCCGATGATAGATATTCTTGATGATGATGCGAATCTGAATGAGCATGGACTTCACTATGCAGGGAAAAATAGATTTGAGGTAAGAAAAGCTATTGCCAAAGAGTTAGAAGAAAAAAATCTTTTGCTCAAAGCTGAAGATTATGTCAATAAAGTAGGAACTTCTGAAAGAACGGGAGCAGTGATAGAACCTAAAATATCCCAGCAATGGTTTCTCAAAATGTCAGAGATAGCCCAACCTGCTTTGGATGTGGTGATGAATGATGAAATTAAATTCTATCCAGAGAAATTTAAGAATACTTACAAACATTGGATGGAGAATATCCGTGATTGGAATATTTCTCGCCAGTTATGGTGGGGACAACAAATCCCTGCATACTATTACGGAGAGGGAGAGCATGATTTTGTAGTCGCTGAAAACATAGAACAAGCCCTAATTTTAGCAAAAGAGAAAGCTCAAAATCCTCATTTAGAAATCGCTGACCTTCGCCAAGATAAAGATGCTCTGGATACTTGGTTCTCCTCTTGGTTATGGCCAATGTCCGTTTTTGATGGGCTTTCAGCACCAGAAAATGAAGACATAAATTATTACTATCCTACGGCTGACCTTGTTACGGGACCTGATATTATCTTCTTCTGGGTGGCTCGTATGATTATGGCAGGATTAGAATGGAAAGGGCAAGTTCCGTTCAAAAATGTGTATTTTACGGGGATAGTAAGAGATAAACAACGCCGAAAAATGTCTAAATCTCTTGGTAATTCACCAGATCCGATTGAATTGATGGATAAATATGGAGCAGATGGCGTTCGTGTAGGGATTTTATTGAGTTCAGCAGCGGGAAATGACCTTCTTTTTGATGAAGATTTGATGTTGCAAGGGCGAAATTTTGCCACGAAAATATGGAATGCATTCCGATTGATACAAGGTTGGAACAAGGAAGAAAAAGCAATTTCTCTTGCAGAGCAAGAAACAATTGATTGGTTTGAAAATCAGTTTAACAAAACTATTGTGGAGATTTCTGAGCAGTTTGATAAGTTCAGAATTTCTGATGCCTTGCATTTGATTTATAAACTTATTTGGGACGATTTCTGTGCTTGGTATTTGGAGGCAATAAAACCAAACTACGGAGAGGCTATCTCTACAGAAGTTTATCAAAAAACCATCGCATTCTTTGAAGAATTGATGAAACTTCTTCATCCATTCATGCCATTCCTTACGGAAGAGCTTTGGCAGAATATCGCGGAGAGAAGCAGAGAAGAAGCATTAGTAATTGCTCAACAAAAAAAGGCTGATGACTTTAATGAGGAAACTATCAAGAACTTTGATTTTGCGAAAGAACTCATCTCTGGAGTAAGAAATTACCGACAAAGCAAGGGAATCTCGCCAAGGGAAAGTGTAGAACTATTTACTAATGCTATTACTTTCATTAACGAAGCTGTGGTAAGGAAGTTAGCCAATGTTTCTGAAGTGCATTTTGCTGAAAAGACCGATAAACCAAGCTTTACATTCTTGGTTGGGGCTACGGAAATATCTATACCGCTCAGCGAGAACCTTGATTTAGCCGAAGAGAAGAAAAAAACAGAAGAGGAAATTAAATATCTGAAAGGCTTCTTGGTATCGGTGGAGAAAAAGCTCAGCAATGAGAAATTTGTAGCTAATGCGAAACCTGAAATTGTAGAAAATGAACGCAAGAAGCAAAAAGATGCTCAAGAAAAAATCGCAATTTTAGAAGAGAAACTAAAAAATTTATAAAGTAAAAATTAAATAATGAATGTTAAGGAAAAATATTTTCATGATTTAGTAATAAATAATCAAAGCATACAAACAGGTATATTATCAATACTTAATCTACCTGAAAATATATCTAAATTAAATTTAATTCATGAAGATACCTATATAAATGGAATAACTGCAGATTTTACATTAATTTATGATAATAAAATAAGAGCTATTATAGAATGTAAAGCTGGAAATATTGGAGTTACTGATTATGTAAGAGGAGTAGGTCAGGTATTACAATATGAATATTTTAATGAAATTAAAATTTCCCCAAAAGGTTTTGATTATCATAATGAATTTAACAGTATTTTATTAATTCCTTCTTCTGTATTATTAAATAATAATTTTAATATAGGAAAATTCAAATATCCTAAAACTACACATGTAATTGAAATTAATGATGTAAATAAAGTTACTAGATTAATTTCTAGAGAAGAATTAAAAGATCTTTCAGAAATAGAAAATAATAATTTGATATGTATTTCACAATATTATGTAAGAGATACGAGGTTGTTTGAACTTTATATGCTTCTTAGATATTTATGTTCGCTTAAATTAAAAAGAGTTGAAATAATAAATAGAAGAGAAATTGAAAAAGAAATGCAAAAAACAGAAAGTATAAACAATAAAAATTGGAGAAATGTGTGGATTAGTTTATCATCGTTAGGATTTATAAATTCTAAAAATTCACCAACAGAATCAGGTTTAAGGTTTGGTATGATGGAGTTTGAAGAATTTTTATTAATGATGTATAAGTCTTACATAAAACCTTATGTTGATATTTTAATGAACTATTTTAATAAAAATAAGATTAATAAAAATAAGAAACTACAAGAAATTAAAAAGGATTTTCTTGATCAATATTCAGGAAAAGAAATTTTATTTCTAACTCAATCAGAAACAAGATATTTGTCTTCGTGGATAAATATCTTGAGAGATGATTTTGGTTGTATAAATTTTCAATCAAGGAAAAATGAAAGACAAATTATATTTAGTCCGTGTGAATTAAATGATAAAACGCTAAAGGAAAATATAAAAAAGTATACAAAATCAACCTCCTATATTGAAAACTTAAAAAATATTATATAATGAAAAAAACATATACAATATTTGAAACATTTGTAGGTGCAGGAGGATCTCATATTGGATTTAAGCAGAATGGTTTTAGATCTGTTTATGTTAATGACAATAATAAAGATTGTATTGATACACTTTTATTAAATAATCCTGAGATAAAAGAGACAGCAATAGTAAATCATGGAAGTATTATTGATATAGATAGTTCAAAATTACTTTTAGAAATGAAATTAGAAAAAGGAGAACTTGATGTAATGTTTGGAGGAATCGTGTGTAAAGGATTTAGTCTTGCAGGAGAGCGTTCTCCTAATGATGAACGGAATTATTTTTATCATAAACAGCTTGAGTTAGTAAAAGCTACTTTACCTAAAATTAGTATTATAGAAAATGTAAAAGCTTTTACAAATGGGAAAGTATTATCTGATAATACACCTCAAGAAATAAGAGATAAGGTAGATTTTATTTGGCAAGAATTAGAAAATTATAAAGGACAGAAAGCAGAGTTACGAAAAAAAAGTAATTTATCAGAAGATTTTGTACAGAAAGGTGTGTTTTTGAGAAAAGAGAAGGAAATATTATTAAATTTATTAGCTAAAAACAATTATTTGATTTCAGTTTTAGATGATGTATATAATATATATGAACATTTAGGATATAATGTCTCTCATAAAATACTTAACACTGCTTGGTATGGAGCTTCAACTAAAAGAGAGCGTATTATTATTGTTGCAACACGAAAGGACTTGCCTAATAATTTTCAATTCCCTATTCCTATTTATAATTCAAAAGAAATTAATACTAAACTAGATTTTGAAGAAATAGAAAATAATAACTTTTTATCTCCCATAACTATAGGTGAAGCACTTTCAATGATTGATTATGATAAAGAAGATAAAGATAATCTGCCTATGAATCATTCCCCTAAAACAATTGAAAGATTCAAATATATAAAAGCAGGTTCCAATATTCAAGAACATATGAATAATATTCCTGATGAATTAAAAATTAGTAGTTTTTATTCACGAGGTAATACAATGAGATTAGATATGAATCAACTAGCACCGACTCTTGTACCTGGTCATAGTAATTTTCCTATACATCCTATTGAGCATAGGAGTATAACGGTTAGAGAAGCAGCTGTCATTACAGGATTTCCATTAGATTATAAATTTATTGGGAGTCATAGCAAAAGATGTGAGCATGTAGGAAATGCAGTACCTCCACCATTGGCTAATGCTATAGCAAAAGAGTGTATAAAATATTTAGATAATTTGTAAATTAAAATATTAAGAACTAACAAAATCACATCTGTGATTTCACAGAAACCTTTGGATTTAGGCAAATAAGATTTCTTATTTTATAGAAACCTTTGGATTTGGGCAAATAAGATTTCTTATTTCACAGAAACTTTTGGATTTGGACAAATAAGATTTCTTATTTCATAAAAACCTTTGGTTTGAAACAAATAAGATGAATAATTATAAAAAATCAATCATTTTAATAAAATCAATATGGAAAAATTAAACACACAAGCAAGAGTATCTGAAATCGGCGACCTTGCCATTCGTTGGATAGAGCTTTTTAGAAAAACAGAAGCCGTAAAAGAGGACAAGTATTTGAAAACTTTCTTCGCAGAGCTGGAAAAACTTTTAGGACAGATTACCGAAGCGGTAAAAAGAGAAGGGGTAGCCTCCAAGTTAGATGATGCCGATATTGCAAGAGATAAGGCAGTGAGAGCATTAGGGAAGATTTTTAGCGGTTATAAAAATATCTCTCTCCCTGCCATACAGCCACACGGCGAAAAGCTCTCCGAGGTGTTCAAAAAATATGGGACAAGTATTGCCAAGAAATCTTATTCCGAAGAAACCCACCTAATAGAGTCTTTATTAAAAGATTTGCAAAATCCCAATTTATCGGAAAGTATCACTGCTCTTACAGGGGTTTCGGAAGCGATTGCCGATTTGAGAAATAAACAAAATGTCTTTGCCGAAGTTCGTGCAAAATATGATGATTCTATGGCACAGCACCAAACCCTACCGAGTGCCTCATCTCTCAAAAAGCCTTTATATGAACTCATTAACAATAAGATTATCATCTATCTTAATGCGATGGAAGTAGTAGAAAAAGAGAAGTTCGGCAGTTTCATCGCTTCATCGAATCAGGTTATTGAGAGTATCAATACCAATATTAAAGCCAGAAACAAGAAAGAAAAAACAAGTAAGAAGAAAATAGAAGAGAAAAAACAAGAAGCAAAAGAAAAAACAGATAAATCAGCTTAAAAAATCAAACGATATGCTATGGGAGATTTAAGTTTTGGAGAGATATTTGTGATTTTCATTGCGATAAGCTTAAAGCAACATAAAAGTAAATATTCCTATTCATTCACAATTAATTCTACAAGATTAAAAAAACAAAAAATCCTCCTCCCAACTAAAAATAATCAAATAGATTGGCAAGGTATGGAGCGGTATATCAGAGAAAAGGAATTAGAAAAAATTATAGAGCTATTAAAATATTATCAACATATTGCATAATCAAGAAAATATATTTATAATTGTAGAGGTTAAAAATTAGCAATAAATAATAACTAACAAAATCACAATAGTGATTTCACAGAAGCCTTTGGATTATTTATTAAAGTATATGACGAAAACTCGCCACCCAAAGGGTGGCGAGTTGTTATAACCAACTAAATAGTTAAAAAATGAAAAAAAGATGAAAAAATTAATTTAATTTGTTGTAAAATAGGTTATTTCTTAACCAAAACTTCGTCTATCATTCCGAAATTTTTTGCCTCTTCGGAGGTCATCCAATAGTCTCTATCCGATGCCTTTTCTACCCAATCATAGGTCTGCCCAGAGTGTTCGGAGATAATATCGTAAAGTTCTTTTTTCAGTTTTAGCATTTCTCGAAGGTTGATTTCCATATCCGAAGCCACCCCTTGAGCCCCTCCCGAAGGTTGGTGTATCATCACGCGAGAGTGTCTTAGTGCAGACCTTTTACCCTTTTCACCAGCTACCAAAAGTACTGCTCCCATAGATGCCGCCATTCCTGTGCATATAGTGGCTACATCAGGTTTTATGATTTGCATCGTGTCGTAGATACCAAGGCCAGCATATACGCTACCTCCTGGGGAATTTATGTAGATTTGTATATCTTTTGCAGGGTCGGCACTTTCAAGGAAAAGTAGCTGTGCCGTTACAATATTAGCAACTTGGTCGTCTATCCCTGTACCAAGGAAAATGATTCTGTCCATCATCAGACGCGAAAAAACATCCATCTGAGCCACATTCATTCGCCTTTCTTCCATAATATAAGGTGTGAGATTCATTGGAGAAAACATTCCCATATACTCGTCCGTTGCCAATCCCGAGTTACCCAAATGTTTTACAGAAAAATCCCTAAATTCTTTTTTAATGTCCATAAATAATTAATTATGAGGCAAAGATAATCAATTTTATCAAAGAAAAAAAATAAAAATCTATCTTAAATTTACTAAAAATCACCATCTGAGAACTCTTTATAATTCGTTGTTTTTCATTTAAATATTGATAATTTTTAAAGTTATTTATATGAAAATCAGATAAATGTATCCATAAAGATAAAATATTAAAAGGCATTATATCTAAAACTAAAATTAAATTCTTATTTTTGACAAAAATTTCATAATGGCAGAAGAAAAAGATAAAAAGACCAATGACAAGATAGAAGATAAAAAAAAGGCTCTTTCCCTTATTTTGGAGAAATTAGACAAAACCTATGGTAAGGGGACGGTGATGACTCTCGGTAGCGACTCCGTAGATGCTTCTATTGAGGTAATCCCTTCTGGCTCTCTTGGGCTTGATATTGCACTTGGAGTGGGAGGCTATCCTAAGGGGAGGATTATAGAAATCTTTGGACCAGAATCTTCAGGTAAAACAACCTTAACTTTGCACGCTATTGCTGAAGCCCAAAAAATGGGGGGAACGGCTGCTTTCATTGATGCAGAACATGCTTTTGATAGTATCTATGCAAAAAAGTTAGGTATTAATCTTGATGAGTTGCTCGTCTCTCAACCAGACAACGGTGAGCAGGCATTGGAGATTGCTGATAGCCTTATCCGTTCGGGAGCAATAGATATTGTAGTGATAGATTCCGTAGCGGCACTTACTCCAAAAGCTGAGATAGAAGGTGATATGGGAGACTCCAAAATGGGGCTACACGCGAGATTAATGTCTCAAGCATTGAGAAAATTAACAGGAACTATCAATAAAACGAATTGTACAGTGATTTTTATTAACCAATTGAGGGAAAAAATCGGTGTAATGTTCGGAAGTCCAGAGACAACAACGGGAGGTAACGCCTTGAAATTCTATGCATCTGTGAGGATAGATATAAGAAAATCAGGCTCACCAATAAAAAATGGAGAAGAGGCAATCGGTAGCCATGTGAAGGTGAAAATTGTGAAAAATAAAGTAGCTCCTCCGTTTCGTCAAGCTGAGTTTGATATAATGTATGGTGAAGGAGTGTCCAAAGTAGGAGAAATCCTTGATACAGCAGTAGATTTGGATATTATCAAGAAAAGTGGTTCTTGGTTTAGTTATGGAGATACCAAGTTAGGACAAGGTAGAGATGCCGTGAAGGATATAATAAAGGATAATCCAGAATTAACAGAAGAATTAGAAAATAAAGTAAAAGAGGCTATTGCTAATAAAAAGAATTCATAGTTTTTAATTTTTTTTATTTTTATATTTTTTTTAATTTTTTATTATTTGTTATTAAAAAATAAAGGCTCCAATTTTGGAGCCTTTATTCTTGTTATGAAGTGTTAAAATGTTATTTGTTTGTAGTTTCTTGTCTTTGTTTTTTTTGTAATTTCGCCAATCTCTCCACTTGCTCTGGTGTTAGTGCCGAAGCCGAAAGTTTGTAAGGGTTGATGTCTTTTTCCAAACTTTCTTTTTTCTTTTGTAAATCTTTGATTTCTGCTATTACGGAGGAATCACCTTTTTCTAGTTTTTGTATAAGTTGGTTATTTTTATCAATAAAAGCTTCGTATTCGTCCAGCCTTTTATCCCAATCTATCTTACCTTGTTTGGTAGTAGATTTTGGAGCATTTGGATCTTCGGAGCCATTATCTTCGGTTTGCTCTTTTGGTTGTTGATTTTGTTGGGTTGTAGTTTCTTCTACCAGTTTTTCTTCTTGTTTTCCGTTACAAGCAATTGTCATTATAGCTATGATTAGCGATAGGCAAATACTTTTTCTACTCATACTGTTTTACATTAAATTTTCTTGGCAAAGATAGCATTTTTTTCAGGAATATTATGTATTGATTTTTGTGTTATTGAGAAAAAATATTATTTTTGGCTGGACATTATCTAAGCCAATTTTTAATAATTTCCCAAAAGTTTTTACCGAGGAAATAGATTAGGGTAGAGGTTATCGCTCCTTTTATTGTGAAAAATATCAGCCCTATGATGCCAATTTTTTTGATATAGTTGAGTATCTTTGTTTTATTGTTATTCATAATGATTTGAATTTTCACAAAGGTATGTTATTTTTGTTAAATCTAAATAAAAAAGTAAATATTTATGGAAAAAGATATGCAAGTATGTGTATTTGAGGCAACTAGCTGTACCGAAATAGAGCCTATAAAAAATATATTAGATGAAAGAGGAGTGTCTTACTCTGTGCAGGAAATGGAAGATTCTGATATATTAAAATTAAAAGTAAATATCCTTGATGAGCAGAGAGCTTTTAAGTGGATTGATAAATATTTAGAAAATGTTGCTAAAAAATCCTATATTTTTCGAAAGGCTATTAAGGAGGATATTGAGAGTGTTTGTCAAATTTTACAAAATGCTATTGAGCGACGAAAAGAAGATGGAAGTGAGCAATGGCAGAATGGCTATCCTAATCGAAAAGTTGTGGAAAGTGATATAGAAAAAGGTTTTGGATATGTTTTGGAGGATGGTGCAGAGGTATTGGGATATATTGCCATTATGGATAAAGACGATGCTTATTCGGAAATCAATGGAAATTGGCTATCCAAAAATAAGGAATATATAGCCCTGCATCGTGTGGCAGTGTCACCTAAGGTTTTGGGTAAGGGTTTAGCACAGGAAATTCTAAAACGAGCAGAGCAGTATGCTATTGATAATGATATACATAGTATAAAGATGGATACTAATTTTGATAATCTTTCAATGGCGGCTATTTTGGGTAAATTAGGATATTTGTATTGTGGGGAAGTATGCAGAAATGGAGAGATGAGAATTGCTTTTGAGAAAAGACTTTAACATATTGAAATATAAATTGAAAGAGGGGATATAAAAATGAAATTTAGATTTTTAATAGTGGTTATCTGTATGGGTATTATAGCGAATGCCCAGACGGATTCTATTTTGTATGAATTAAATAAAATCAAGACGAAAAACTCAATATTAAGGATAAAAGATTCTCTCCGAGAGGCTATTGTAAAAGATGAATTGGGGCAAATTGTAGGAGCAAAAAATAAAAATAAAGAGCTTGAAAAATATAAACAAGAATTACTGAAAATCAAAAGAGAGGATTCTATTAATGTTGAAAATCAACGAAATGAGATTAACAAACTTCGAGAAAAGGTAGTTCCTTATCCCGTGATGTTTTTTCATAAAAAATTGTTTGATATTTATTCTGGTATAGGGCCATTTTCAGCAAAGGAAAGAGCCTCTGATATTGAAAAGAAGTTAGAAAATATCTACGAAAGTAAAGTTTATTTTGAGGATTCTTTGAAGATTCAGTCCTCAAAAAATTATCTTAATGTGGTGTATATGGGGAGTGTGGTAACGAGTGTGTCTCAGGAAGATGCTCTTTGGGAAAATGTTCCGCAAGATTCTTTGGTGAGAAAATATAGAGATATTATTAATACTCATATCAAGGAAAATAGAATAAGCCATACTACGGAGAATAAAATAACGAGTTGGCTGATGGCATTGGGGATTATCGTGGCCTTTGTGGTGTTGGTCAAAGTATTTGGTTTATTGTTTGGATATTTTATTAAGAGGCTTAATAATAGATGTGTCAATGAAGGCAAGGGATTGAGGTTGAGGAGTTATGAAATAATGTCAGCACGACAGATGTGGGTGAATATCATCAGAGTATTGAGGTGGTTGCATTTCGCTATTTTGGTAATATTATTTGGGGTGGCTATTAATCTTATTTTCAGCTTGTTTCCATCTACGGAGTATATTGCTTTCACAGCACTTAATTGGATAAAAATCCCATTAAATGAGTTGTTGAATTCTTTATATGGATATTTGCCCAAGTTATTAAGAATAGTAGTCATTCTCTTTGTAAGTAGATATATAGATAAATTACTAAAATTCTTATCATTGGAAATACAGCGAGGGGTATTGTCTATTAAGGGATTCTATACGGAGTGGGCGGTTCCTACCTATCAATTACTTAGGATATGTCTCATTGCCTTTACTATTATTATGGTATTTCCATATCTACCAGGTGCCGATACAAGTGCCTTCCGAGGGATTTCGGTATTCTTTGGGGTACTTATTTCCTTGGGGTCATCTTCCACGATTGCTAATACGATTGCAGGTTTTATTATTACTTATATGCGTCCGTTTAAATTGGGAGATTGGATAAAAATGAACGATGTGGTAGGCGAGGTAATAGAGAAGACAGCTCTCGTTACAAGGATTAGGACTTTTAATAATGAGGAAATAACCTTACCAAACTCAATGATTTTGGCGAATAAAACGATTAATTATTCCTCTTCGGAAAAGGGATTGGTGCTGAGTGTGGATGTTCGTGTAAATTATGAAGTGCCATTCACAACAGTTAATTACCTAATGATAAAAGCAGCTTTGGAGACGATAGGGGTTGAAAAAATACCAAGACCATATGTATTGAAGACTTCTATTAATGAGACGAGTGTAACCTATCAACTCAATGCCTATACGACGCAGGCAGATAGAATGTATTTCATTACTTCGGATTTGAATGAAAATATCCTTAGAGTGTTTAAAGAAGATGGTATTGATTTATATAGCCCTGCATTTTTCCCTTTACCAAAAAAATAACTACAAAAACGAGTTCAGTATTCTGAACTCGTTTTTATTAATATTATCTATTCTTAATGAATCTCTTGTTGATGGAATTTCCATTCTTATGAGAAAGTGATAGAAGATAAACACCTCCTTCTAATGAGTGAATATCAATAGGATTTTGAGTGAAATCCCCTGATTGGATAATTTTTCCCGATGCATCAATAATTTTGTAGGCGGTAATATCCCTCACGTTATTGATGTATAGTCTATCTGATGCAGGATTTGGGTAGATGCTAATTTCTCCATTCTTTGCAGAATGTTCATTGGTACTTAGTTTGTCTTTCACGACAAGTGCATAATCTTCAATCTCACCATCAGGAGCTGAGCAAGCGGATACAGGCTTATTATGAGAGGTGAGAGCAAGTCTCAATCGATATGTTCCCTCTGGAATATTTTTAGGAACAATAAAGGTGCTCGATACATCTATTTTTCCATCGGTGTTATGGAAAAGTGTTTCGTTTTCATCGTCAAAATCTCCATCGTTATTCCAATCGCAGAAGCCTTTCACTTGAGATATAATCCAATTAAAATGATATACATTATTACTAAAAGTTACTTTTGCCTTAGTGGTTACGGATACTTTCAGTGTTTCTCCTTTATTTACAACTGCTTGTTTTGTATCAAAATAGTTGGCAATACCATCTACGGAGCATCCGCTATCATTATTTTCAAGGATTTTTTTGTTTTCTCTGGATATACTCACATTATTGATGATGGTATCTGCCTCCTTCTCGGATTTACATTGGTGCTGATGAGGGTTAGTACAATTTTTTGGTAATCGTGTAGGGGCAGAGATTGCAGAGTAATTAGCTTTCGTATTAGATGCTTTTATTCTGAAAACATAATCTTTGCTATTGTCAAAATTTATTAGCGTATAGGAAGTAGTATTTGCCTTTACTCCAGCAATTGCCGTGAAGTCGTTGGTGCCGCTTTCGGCTACTTCTATGATATAACCTGTCTCTACAGAAGAATTATCGTCCCAAGTAATCGTAGCCTTGTTGAATCCAGTATTAGATAGTTTTATTGAAACATTAGAAGGAGCAGGTTGCTCGGTTTCAGGTGCATCGTAGGTAAAACCTGAATTTTTATTGTTGAGGATGGATAATGCATTTTTGGTCATTACTTCCCTTTGTCCATTGGTGAAACTATAGTCTGGGCACCACAGATAGTTCATAAAGTTCCCCATATTTGGGTGATAGGTATCGCCATTGGTATCGGTGATATCGTTTGGTGCACAATTTACGACTTTATAATCGTCGCGTCCGTATGGGTCGGCTTCGGTATCACATAAAAAGTCCCCTCTCTTATCACAATTAGCAGATTTTCTGTCTCCCGTTTCGTTGAAGTTTCGTGTAACAAGCTCTCGTTCAATAATATCTGTATTCGTTGAGTTTCGGAATGTGTGTTGCAGACCAAATAAATGTCCCATCTCGTGAGGAGAGGTCTTTTTATCGTTCAGTTGAGAGGTAATGGCATACATTCTGTTGATACTTTGTGTAAAAGGTACAATATAAGCAAATCCTCCTACTCCTCGTATGTGTTTCAAGACATAGAAATTAATGGCATTATTTACTCCATACTTATCGTGGAAGTCAGCATCTAATTTCCCAGTATTGTCGTTATTATTGTTGTTTTTAGAGTCGTTGTACTTGGCCAAAGTAGTACCCGCAAAGTAAAATTGAATATTATTATCTTTGAAGTTTTTGTTAAGGTCAGCCAGCATATCATTTACATCATTTTCATTGGCGTGCCCCCATCCATCATCTTCCCCGATGAGGTGCATTTTGATGGCAATATAGGTTAATGACGGCATTTTGCTGTAATCTTTCAATCTAAATTTTGATAAAATAGAATTTGACTTTTGGAATTCTGCCAAACTCACATTCGGAGCTCCACAAGAGAAGTTGTGTTCTGTTTCTGTATGAATATCAGTATTTTGAGCATTCAAATTTAGCCCAAAGAATAATGCGCTGATAGTCAAAAAATTGTAGTTTCTACCCATATATTATTTTTTGTTGTGCAAATGTAAGGCGTTTTTGTTTAATATAAAACATTTTTATTTTCGTGAGATAAATCTTTTAAAGTGATAATGTATAAAAATTAATGAAACTTTTCCCAAAAATTAAAATAATCCAAAAATTTTATTTATTTTTGTGCCTCGTTAGAACTTTCTTTGGATAATGCTCAATAAATTAGAGGAGAATTTTACAAATATTAATCAAAAGATTTTGAGGTTAAAGCTTGATAATCAGAATCTTACACAATTATGTAAAATATTGGAGAGAGAGAATAACCAATTAAGAAGCCAATACGAAGCGGAAAAAAGTAAGAATAAGCAACTCGTAGAAGAGAATAAAAATATAAAAATCCAAGCCTCCATTTCAGGTAATACTGAATATAATAGGCTGATGAAGGCTCGTATCAATAGATTGATAAAAGAGGTAGATATGTGTATCTCTCAACTTGAAAACAATGAATTGTAATGAAAGATATCAATAAGATAAATATCAAGATTGAGGTGGCGGGGCGCCAGTATCCTATTTCTACTCCACGAGAAGATGAGGAGGCACTCCGTAGGGTGAGAGATGAAATTGGAGGAATGATAAAAAACTACCGAGAAAATTACGAGGTGAGGGATATGCAGGATATTTTGGCTCTATGTGTGATTCAGTTGGGAATGAATGTAGAGAAACAGAAAAAAAGAAATGAAGAATTGATAAAAAATATGACGGAAAAACTAAATAACCTTAGCGAAATATTATCGTAATAGGTTATTTGTTATGATATCCACAATAGTTTCTAACACAATAAAGTTAAACTCGATACTTACTACTATACCGAACGAATGTTTGTTTAATGGCGTACCGTTTTTACGGATTACAGAGAGCGAAACTCAGTTCAAATCGTGTCTATTGAGGGTTTAGCTCTTAATATTTAGGCTATTGTGGTTTTTTTATATTGTAAAACGAAATGAACATAAATAAAGATAATTAAAATATGATAGAAGTAATTATAGGAATCGTTTGCTTAGCAATAGGAGTTGGAGCAGGACTTTGGTTTGCTAAAAACTCAGCGAATGCAAAGGCAAAAATCATCATAGAAGATGCTCAGAAAAATGCAGAAAATCTTGTTGAAAAAGCAACTGTAAAGGCAGAATCGATTAAAAAGGAAAAACAATTACAGGCCAAAGAGAAATTTTTAGAATTAAAATCTCAGCATGATGCAGATATTCAGGCAAGGGAGAAAAAAATGCAAGAAGTAGAGAAAAAATCTAAAGAAAAAGAGCATAAACTCAATGATGAACTCTCAAAAGTTGCAAAATTAGAAAAAGAATTGGATAAACAAATATCTGATTACAGCAAAAAAAATGAAATTATTGAGAGAAAACAAGCGGAATTGGACCAAATAACTGCCCAAAAGGTGGAAACCTTGGAGAAAATATCCAACTACTCTGCAGAAGAGGCAAAAGCAGAGTTGGTAGAATCTCTAAAATCGGAAGCAAAAACAAGGGCTCAGGCTCATATCCAAAATATAATGGAAGAAGCCCAGATGAATGCGAAAAATGAAGCGAAAAAAATCATTATTCAAACAATCCAAAGAATCGGAACAGAGCAGGCAATTGAAAATTCAGTTTCTGTATTTAATATAGAATCTGATGAGGTTAAAGGGAGAATTATAGGTCGTGAGGGGCGAAATATCCGTGCTTTGGAGGCTTCCACTGGAGTGGAAATTATTGTGGATGATACACCAGAAGCGATTCTTTTGTCTTGTTTTGACCCTGTGAGAAGGGAAATAGCAAGATTGTCTCTGCATAAATTAGTAACCGATGGTAGAATCCATCCAGCAAGAATTGAAGAAGTAGTAGAGAAAACTCGTAAACAGATAGATGAAGAAATTATAGAAGTTGGGAAAAGAACGATAATAGATTTAGGAATTCACGGTCTACACCCAGAGTTAGTGAAAATAGTAGGGCGAATGAAATACCGATCTTCCTACGGACAAAATCTATTACAGCACTCCCGTGAAGTAGCAAATATTGCTGCTACGATGGCTGCTGAACTCGGCCTTAATGTAAAATTAGCTAAGAGAGCAGGGCTTCTCCACGACATAGGAAAAGTACCAGAGCAGGAATCAGAACTTCCACATGCACTATTAGGAATGCAATGGGCTGAGAAATATGGTGAAAATCCAGAGGTAGTCAATGCTATTGGAGCACACCACGACGAGATAGAAATGACCTCTTTATTATCACCAATTATCCAAGTTGCCGATGGTATTTCGGGAGCAAGACCAGGAGCAAGGCGTCAAGTTTTAGAGTCGTATATCCAAAGATTAAAAGACTTAGAAAATGCAGCAATGAGTTTTGATGGTGTATCAAGTGCCTATGCGATACAAGCAGGACGGGAGTTGAGAGTAATGGTAGAATCTGCCAAAGTGAATGATGAAGTGGCAGCACAGCTATCATATGATATTTCGGAGAAAATACAAAATGAATTAACCTATCCTGGACAAGTGAAAATTACTGTAATTCGCGAAACACGAGCGGTAAATATAGCGAGATAATTAAATAAATTAAAACCCCATCACTTTAAGTGGTGGGATTTTAATTTTCTTTTATTTATAAAAAAACTCTACACATTATGGTGTGGGGTAGTATTTTTAGTTGAGAATAACGGAGACACTTCCGTCGGCTTCTATTTTGTCAAGCGTAACTAGTTCTATTGTGTTCGATGAATTTTTATCGTAGGGTTTTTGTACTCTTACATAGTTTTCTGTAAAGCCGAACATAAGTCCGTTTTTTTCTTCGTCTTCCCAAAGTACAGGTAATTTCTTCCCAAGTTGAGATTCGTAGAATTCTCTTTTTTTCTTTTCAGAAAGTATTCTTAGCATTTTATTTCGTCTTTTTCTTTCTGATATAGGTACGCTTCCTTCCATATCTGATGCCTCTGTATTGCTTCGTTCCGAATAGGTGAATACATGGAGGTAGGATATTGGCAATTGATTTAGAAAACGATAGGTCTCCAAGAAATATTCTTCCGTTTCACCAGGGAAACCCACAATTACATCGACGCCAATAGCACAATGAGGGATAGTCTCACGGATTTTATTAATTCTGTCGGTATATAGTTTGGTGAGGTATCGGCGTTTCATTTTTTTCAAAATATCATCGCTACCAGATTGTAGAGGGATATGGAAATGAGGCACGAAACTTCTACTATTTGCTACCAACTCTATTGCTTCGTCTTTTAGCAGGTTAGGCTCAATGGACGAGATTCTTATTCTCTCAATTCCATTTACTTTATCCAGTTCGGTGATGAGGTCTAAGAAGGTATGTTCGTGGCGTTTGTTACCAAATTCGCCTTTCCCATAGTCACCAATATTTACTCCTGTGAGTACAATTTCTTTAATACCTCTTTCGGAGATTTCTTGGGCATTTTTGATAATATTTTCAATAGTATCCGAACGAGATACACCTCTCGCCATAGGAATGGTGCAGTAGGTACATTTGTAGTCGCAACCATCTTGCACTTTTAGAAAGGCACGCGTCCTATCTCCAGCGGAGTAACTACCGATGAATGTATTTGCTTCTCCCACTTCGCAGGAATGAACTATCCCCTTGTCGGATTTACTCAAATCTTCAAGGTAAGAAAGTACATTGAATTTTTCTTTTGCTCCCAATACCAAATCTACTCCCTCAATATTGGCAATTTCATCGGGTTTTAGTTGGGCATAGCAACCGATAACTACCACTAATCCTTCTGGATTAGCTTTCATCGCTCTTTTTATATGGAATTTACATTCCTTATCGGCATTGTCCGTTACCGAACAAGTATTGATTACATAGACATCTGCCTTTTCATCAAACTCTACCTTTTGGTATCCTGCCCCCTTCAATTGGCGGGCTATGGTAGAGGTCTCAGCGAAATTTAATTTACAACCTAATGTATGGTATGCTGCTGTTTTGTGCATTGTTTAGTAAAATTTGCGGGTGCAAAGTTAAGAAAAAATGATTACTAAAACCTCTTTTATTTACGAATTTATACTTAATTCAAAATATTTTATCACCTGAAAATTAAGAATTTTAATATTATACTTTTTAAATTTTTTAAGTTATAAGGTACAAATGAATGAAAATATTGCTCAATTTTTTTTATATTTTAATAAAATTTTTTTTAATTTGTGATGTCAAAAAATATAATATGCTTACCATCTTATCAGAAAATTTTTCCTTAGTTAATATTTGGATTAATGAACTTAGGAATGTTGATATTCAGATAGATAGAATGAGATTTCGTAGGAATTTAGAACGGATAGGGGAGGTTTCAGCCTTTGAGATTAGTAAAAAAATGGACTATGAAGAGGGAGAAATAACTACTCCATTAGACAAAATTAAGGTGAAGGAAATAGCCGTACAGCCCGTAGTTACTACTATTCTTCGAGCGGGAGTTCCTCTTTTTAAGGGAATTGTTAATTATTTTGATAAGGCAGATTGTGGCTTTGTAGCAGCCTACCGAAAGCATGAAGCGAATGATTATTTTTCTATCAAGCAGGATTATCTCACCTGCCCTAATATTGAGGGGAGACCACTAATTGTTGCAGATCCAATGCTTGCAACAGGTGCAAGTTTAATAGAAGCTTTGAGGGATTTATTAACTAATGGTACGCCTACTCAGATACATATTGTATCGGCAATAGCATCCAAACAGGGTGTAGAATCTATTCGTAGCGCCTATCCAGAGGCATTTTTGTGGGTGGGAGCATTAGATGAGAATCTCACTCCGAAGGGGTACATTACCCCAGGTCTTGGCGATGCTGGGGATTTAGCTTATGGAGAGAAACTTCAACGATAATTTTTTCAAAAAATGAATTTTAATAAGTCTATTTTTCAAGATTTTGAGTTCGATACTATTTATCATATTACAAGTAGAGTAAAGGAGGGGCAGGTGGCATTTCGTGATACGAGAGATTATCAATATTTTTTGGGACAAATGAAAGAATTTGTCTTACCGATTGCAGATGTATATGCTTACTCTCTTACACCTAAAAAATTTCAGTTTTTGATGTGTATTAAGTCTAAAAATCAAGTATGTAAATCTATTGGTCTTGATGAAGATTCAGATTATCATTTAGAAAAGCAAAATCAGATTATCTTAGGACAATTTGAAATGATATTGGAGAATTATACATCTTATTTTAGGCAAAATACTAATGAAAAAACGGTAGTTTTTGGGAAATTTTTGCAAAGAATACAGATTGATGATGAGAAAGATTTGAAAAATATTGTAAAAATGATTCATTGTGAACCTGTTTCTTTGGGGCTTGTAGCAGAACCAGAAGATTGGAAATATTCATCTTACCAAAGTTATTTATCTAAAAATAAAAGTTCATCTGTTGATAGAGGATTTATTTTGAGTTTTTTTGATTCCGATGAGGATTTTAAGCAATTTCATCAATAAAACATTTAATAAAACATTTAATAAAACATAAGAAATGTCACCATATTTATTATTATCTATAATAGTTGTTTATTTCGGATTGCTCCTTTGGGTTGCTTATAAGACTGGTAAGGGTAGCGACAATGATAGTTTTTTTATAGGAAATCGTGATTCTAATTGGATGTTGGTTGCTTTTGGTATGATAGGAACCACGCTTTCGGGAGTTACTTTCGTTTCTGTACCGGGCTTTGTGGGTAAGGGAAATTTTGGTTATTTACAAATTACAATCGGGTATCTTATTGGTTATGTGATTATTGCATATATTTTGTTGCCTTTGTATTATCGTTTAAAATTGACCTCTATATATGGGTATCTCCAACAGCGAATGGGAAAAATGTCCTATAAATCAGGTGCTTGGATATTTATTGTGTCACGATTGGTAGGTGCTACTGCAAGGCTTTATTTGGTGGTTAATATATTGCAAACTACTATTTTGGATAGTCTTGGAGTGCCGTTTATCGTTACTACATTGGTTATATTATCAATGATTATTTTATACACTTATGAGGGAGGAGTGAAAACTATCGTTTGGACAGATACCTTGCAGACGACTTGTATGCTTGCGGGTTTAGTAGCTTGTACTTTTTATATACTCAATTATTTTGATTTAAGTATTTTAGATAGCTTTTCAGTATTGAGTGAAAAGGGCTATACGCAGATTTTTAATACAGATTTTTATTCCTCTAATTATCTCATCAAACAGATTTTAGCAGGGGCATTCATTACTATTACGATGACGGGTATAGACCAAGAAATGATGCAAAAATCTCTTTCCGTAACGAAGTTGAAAGATAGCCAAAAGAATATGGTTACTCTAGGATTTATTCTTTTTGGAGTGATTTCTCTTTTTCTCTATATGGGTGGGTTGCTCTATATCTATGGTGCAAAGGTTGGTTCGGTAGCGGTTGATGATAAGCTTTTTCCTGATATAGCACTGAATTATATGCCTCCTTTTATCTCTATTATATTTATTATAGCTCTGATATCGGCATTGTTTCCGAGTGCTGATGGTGCGATGACAGCTCTTACCTCGTCTCTTTTTATAGATGTTTTTGGGATTAATGATAGAGCGTTTTCTACTGATAAAAAGGAAAAAATTAGAAAGAGAATACATTTATTAGTAGCCTTTTCGTTCCTTGTAATGGTATTGGTATTCAGATGGATAAATGATAACTCAATGATAGGATTAATCCTAAAACTTGCGGGCTTTACTTATGGGCCATTGTTGGGGTTATTCGCTTTCGGAATTTTCACAAAATATAAGGTAAAAGATAGTTTGGTGCCAATAGTTTGTATCCTATCACCTGTGTTTTCTTATATTATAGACCATTTCCAGACAGATATTTTCGGAGAGTTTAAAATAGGTTTAGAATTGTTGATAATTAATGGAATGATAACATTTTTGGGACTTTTATTTATTGTGAAAAAGGAAAAATAAAAGTAGAAAAACTTATCCGTATAAATTTATAAAGTAGAGATTGACACACTAAAAAATATTAGATATAATTTTTTTTACTCATCAAAAATCATTAATTTTACAAAAAAATTATGTTTTATGAGAAAAGTTATTTTGATGATGCTAGCTTCGTTTAGCTTGTCGTCTTGCCTTTATGTAAGTGTTGCACCTCATAGAATCGGTGGATTGAGAGATAAATATGGATGTATCCCAAGTGCTGGAATGACTTATTCTCAACTACAAGGGGAGTGTATACAAGTTTTTAATCAAGGACTCCGCCTAAATTCAATTCAAGTGAATGAGAATGAGGCTGTCATTAGTGCATTTATTCTTTTCTCTAAGAATGGTAAAAGGGCAGAGGTTTTCCTCCCTAATAATAAATCAGTTATTTTGGATGCTAAGGATGATGTTATTTTTGAAAAAGATAATGTGAAATACGATAAAAATAGCAGAACTCTCTATATAGATGGTATCCTAAGGTATAAACAAGAAAAATAGAAAAATAATGAGAAAGATTCAGATGGTTGATTTGCAAAATCAATATTTTAAAATAAAAAATGAGGTAGATAATGCAGTGCTGAATGTGATGGAATCAGCACAATTTATCAATGGATCAGAGGTGAAATATTTCCAAAAAGAGATGGAAGAGTATCTCAATGTAAAGAATGTGATACCTTGTGCTAATGGAACTGATGCATTGCAAATTGCACTTATGGCTCTCGGTTTGGAAGAGGGAGATGAGGTCATTACTGCGGATTTTACATTTGCAGCGACAGTGGAAGTAATCCATCTACTGAAACTAAAATCTGTATTGGTGGATGTGGATTATGATACTTTTACGATTGACCCCGAAAAAATTAGACAAGCAATAACTCCAAAAACAAAGGCTATAATTCCGGTACATCTTTTTGGACAGTGTGCCAATATGGAGGAAATTTTGAAAATTGCAAAAGAACATAATCTATTTGTGATAGAGGATAACGCCCAAGCAATCGGTGCAGAATACACATTCTCTGATGGTTCTGTGAAAAAATCAGGGACAATGGGGACTATTGGTACAACATCTTTTTTCCCATCTAAAAATTTGGGTTGTTATGGTGATGGAGGGGCTATTTTTACTAATGATGATGATTTGGCATACAAAATTCGAGGTATTGTAAATCACGGAATGTATGAGAGATATTATCACGACGAAGTGGGGGTTAATTCTCGTTTGGATAGTATCCAAGCAGCGATTTTGAGAAGAAAATTACCATATTTAGATCATTATAACGACGCGAGAAGAAAGGTTGCAGACCATTATGACGAGGTTTTTGCAAATCATCCAAATATACTAATCCCTAAGAGATACGAAAAATCTACTCATGTGTTTCATCAATATACATTGAGAATTTTGAATGGAAAGAGAAATGAACTTCAACAATTTTTGGCAGAAAAAGAAATACCTGCTATGATTTATTATCCTGTGGCTCTTAGAAAGCAAAAGGCTTATTTTCAAGAAAGTAACGATGCTGATTTTGTGAATACAGATAAATTATTAAATCAAGTGATTTCCTTACCAATGCATACGGAACTTGATGAAGAGCAGTTGAAATATATCACGAACGCAGTATTAAAATTTATGAAATAAAAATATGGCTATATTAGTTACAGGGGGATTAGGATACATCGGCTCGCATACCGTAGTTGAGTTATTAAATAATGACTTTGAGGTAGTTATCATTGATGATTTGTCTAACACAGATAGAATAATACTTGAAGGAATAGAGGAAATAACGGGAAAGAAGCCTATTTTTTACCCATTTGACCTTAAAAGAAGAGAATTGATTTCTCAAGTCTTAGATGCTCATAAAATTACAGGATGTATTCATTTTGCAGCTTTTAAGGCAGTGGGAGAGAGCCAAGTAAGACCGATTGACTACTATGAAAATAATCTATATTCGTTGATTAATATTTTACAGGAGTTCAAGGAACGAGATATTTCTAATTTTATTTTTAGTTCCTCTTGTACGGTCTATGGTCAAGCTGATAAGATGCCAATTGATGAAGAGACTCCAATAAAACCAGCTGAATCTTCCTACGGTAAAACGAAGCAAATATGTGAGGATATTTTGAAAGATTTTGCAATAGCTCACGAAAAAAAGATTACACTACTGAGGTATTTCAACCCGATAGGAGCTCATCCTTCTGCAAAAATTGGTGAATTACCAATAGGAATACCCAATAATTTGGTACCTTATGTAATGCAAACGGCTGCTGGTATCAGGGAAAAACTGAGTATATGGGGAGATGATTATGAAACACCCGATGGTACAGCAGTGAGAGATTATATCTATGTTTGTGACTTGGCAAAGGCTCATTTACAAGCACTTAAAAAACTTTTGAAAGAAGAAAAAGAAACCTTAATAGATATATATAACCTCGGTACGGGTAAAGGTTCGTCCGTTTTGGAAATAGTGAAAACCTTTGAAAAAGCGAATGGAGTTTCTGTACCATATCAGATTTGTGGACGTAGAGCAGGAGATATTACCATCGCTTATGCCAATGCCAGTAAAGCTGAAAAAGAATTAAATTGGAAGGCTAATACCTCATTAGAAGAAGCTCTTAGAACCACTTGGGAGTGGCAGAAATATTTGGATAAGGTAAAATAAATTATAGTATAAAGTATTGAATATAAGTAACTTATTGTTTTTTGTGTCTGTTTTATTTTTTAATTTTTGATATAAAATAGTAGAATATTAAGTAAATTTTTATACATTTGCATAGATTTAAATAAAAAGATAATACAATGACTTCATTTTGGCTATTTTTAAGTAAAATGTTCTTGGCTTCATATAAATTTTATGATGCCTTTGCCTATGAATTAAACTGGGTATTGTTTATTGTAGGTAGTGGATTTTTCTTATACTGGTGTAGTGTATTGATTTTTGAACTCGGTGGAAATAAAGATAAAACTTACTATTCTTCCACAGAAGGTAAATTTCCATACTACGATCCTAAATATTATAGTAAAAAAGAAGATTAATAAAGAAAAATTAATTAAGATAATAATAGCCACTTAGCGAAAAGTAAGTGGCATTTTGTGTAGTTATTAAAAGTATATAGCAATGAAAAAAAGTATTTTTTATTCCATATTCTCGGTAATGTTACTTGTTGCTTGTGGTAAAGGTAACGAATCTCATACCGAACATGATGGACATCAACACGAGGAGGCGACTCAGCAAGAGGAGATTGTAAAACCAGACCTATCGAAGGTAAAGGTTGTAAATGAAATAGACCCTATTTGTGAGATGGAGACAAAGAAACATATCAATGATACAATAAATTACAAGGGGCAAACTTATGGATTTTGTTCTACTCGTTGTAAGACTGAATTTAAAAAAGACCCTGAAAAATATATTAGCAGTTTGAATAAAAAATAATAAAATAGAATAATGAATATTACAAAATTAATGAGTGTGGGAGTGTTATTGCTTGCACAAACTGTTTGGGGACAATTTACTCAAACTCCGCTTCCGTATGCATACAATGCTTTGGAAGGAGCTATTGATGCTCAAACTATGGAAATCCACTATTCTAAACATGCAGCAGGATATACGAGTAACTTGAATAAAGCAATAGCAGGAACACCGGATGAAAAAGAAAGTATTGAGCATATTTTGGAAAATGTGTCAAAATACTCTGCTGCCGTGAGAAACAATGCAGGAGGACATTATAACCATGAATTATTTTGGACAATTTTGACTCCTAAAAAAGGACTTAAACCATCCAAAAAGCTTGAAAAAGCAATTGTGGAAAATTTTGGAAGTCTTGAAAACCTTAAAAAAAGTGTTAATGATGCAGGAGCAACGAGATTTGGTTCTGGTTGGGCTTGGCTTGTGGTGACGAAAAATGGAAAATTAGTAGTGTCTTCCACTCCAAATCAAGATAATCCATTGATGGATATTGCTGAGGTAAAAGGAACTCCTATATTGGGAATTGATGTATGGGAACATGCCTATTATTTGAAATATCAGAATAAAAGAGCAGGATATTTGTCTGCTATTTGGGATATTGTGAATTGGAATGAAGTGAGTAAGCGATATGAAGATGCTATCAATAAAAAATAATAAAACAATTAAAAAACAAAAAAAGTTCGGATTTTGTCCGAACTTTTTTGTTTTATTTAACTCGTTCAATATAAGAACCATCTTCTGTATTGATTTTAATTTTTTCTCCTGGTTCAATGAAAAGAGGAACTAACACTCTTGCTCCTGTTTCTACGATAGCATTTTTAAGAGCGTTCGTAGCTGTATTTCCTTTTACTCCTGGATCTGCTTCTGTTACTTCTAACACTACTGTTGGCGGAATTTCGGCAGAAAGTGGAGTTTCATCAGCTTCTTTGAGAATGATGGTAACTTCCTCACCTGCTTTCATAAATTGAGCATTTTCAATCATATCTTTATTGATGTAGATTTGAGAAAAATCCTCATTATTCATAAAGTGGAATCCGTTATCATCATCGTAAAGATATTGGAATTTTCTAGTAATAACTTTTACTTCTTCGATTTTATGTCCAGCGGAGAAAGTATTATCTACAACTTTTCCATTGGTTACAGATTTTAATTTTGTTCTTACGAAAGCAGGACCTTTACCTGGCTTTACATGTAGGAATTCAATTACTTTGTAGATATCGTTACTAAACTCAATACAAAGTCCTTTCTTGATGTCAGCTGTTGTTGCCATTTAATATATGATAATTTAATAATTTAATATTCTTATTCTTTACCTCGTCCGTACCCTTTTACGATACCTCTAGGTGAGTTTTTGATGAATTCTAAGATTTCGTCTCTTTCGGCAGTAGATAACATTTCTTTCTCTATGAAATTAATGGCTTGAGAGACATTCATTTTCATTTGAAAAATATATCTATAAATTTTTTGTATTTCAAATATTTTTTCATTACTAAAACCTCTTCTACGAAGCCCTACAGAGTTTATTCCTGCATACGAAAGTGGCTCTCTGGCAACTTTCACATAAGGAGGGATATCTTTACGTATTAATGACCCGCCAGAAATCATAGCGTGTTTTCCGATTCTTGAAAATTGGTGAATAGCGGTAATTCCTCCGATGATAGCAAAATCACCAATCTCCACATGTCCTGCAACTCCACAACCATTTACGATAATTACATTATCTCCTAATACGCAATCGTGAGCAATATGAGCGGTGGCCATTATCAGACAATTATTCCCTATCTTAGTATGACCTAAACTTTTAGTACCTCTGTTGATGGTTACGCATTCTCTGATGGTAGTATTATCTCCTATAATTACATAGGAATTTTCTCCTTCAAATTTTAGGTCTTGCGGTACGGCAGATATTACAGTTCCAGGAAAAATTTTACAATTTTTTCCAATCCTCGCTCCGTCCATAATTGTTACATTAGGGCCAATCCAAGTTCCTTCGCCAATTTCTACATCCGGAGCAATGGTTGTAAAGGGTTCTACAGTTACATTATCCCCAATTTTTGCTCGTCTATCTACTACTGCTAATTGATGTATCATTTAGTCTATTTTAGTTTTTGCAACTTGCGCCATTAGTTCGGCTTCTACTACCACACTATCACCTACATAGCCATATCCTTGCATATGGACTATACCTCTTCGAATAGGCTCTATAAGTTCTATTTTGAAGATTACAGTATCTCCAGGTATTACTTTTTTCTTAAATTTCACTTTATCTATTTTTACAAAATAGGTAGAGTAATTTTCAGGGTCTGGGACATTTGCTAATACTAAAATACCGCCAGTCTGCGCCATTGCTTCTATTTGGAGAACGCCTGGCATTACAGGTTCTTTTGGGAAATGTCCTACGAAGAAAGGTTCGTTCATTGTGACATTTTTGACACCGACGACATGACTTTCGGATAGTTCTATAATTTTGTCTATCAATAGGAATGGAGGTCTATGAGGTAGTAGTTTCATTATACCATTAATATCATAAACAGGAGATTTTGTTAAGTCAAAATCAGGAACATTTTTCTTTTTATGTAGCTTCCATTGTCTATTGAGTTTTTTTGCAAACTGCGTGTTTACGAAATGTCCAGGCTTGTTAGCAATTACTTTTCCTTTAATTTTTACTCCTACTAATGCTAAATCTCCGACTACATCGAGGAGCTTGTGTCTCGCTGCTTCGTTTGGTGAGTTTAGTGTAATATTGTCTAGTGTTCCGTTAGGTTTTACCGAAATTTTGTCTTTTCCAAAGGCCTTTTTCAGTTTTTCCATTGTTTCAGGAGTGAGCTCTTTATCTACATATACGATGGCGTTGGAAATATCACCACCTTTGATAAGACCATGGTCAAGAAGCATTTCTAATTCGTGTAAAAAGCTGAAAGTACGAGCGTTAGCAAAATTTTCTTTAAACTCGGAGATATGTTTCATTGTAGCATTTTGAGTGCCAAGGACCTTTGTTCCGAAATCTACCATTGTAGTAATTTCGTAGGTATCGGAAGGTATTATTGTGATTTCAGATCCTGTATTAGGGTCGGTGTAGTTCATCACTTCTTTAATTACGAGATATTCTCTTGCAACATTTTGCTCCACTACACCAACTTTTTCAATGGCCTCTATAAAGAACTTAGAGGAACCATCCATAATTGGTGGTTCAGCAGCATCCATTTCAAGGATTGCATTATCTATATCCATACCAACAAGAGCGGCCAATAGATGCTCGCAAGTATGGATTTTTACACCTAATTTTTCAAGGGTTGTTCCTCTTTCTGTGGTAGTTACATAATTTACATCTGCTTCAACCTGAGGGTTCCCCTCCAAATCGGTTCTTACAAAAACAAAACCAGTGTTTTCCTTTGCTGGTTTGATGGTCAAATTAACCTTTTTACCTGTGTGAAGCCCTACTCCTGAGAGGCTAATATCTTCTTTCAGTGTCTTTTGTAAATCACTCATTGTGATATGTTTTTATTTTTTTTAGATTTACAACAATAAATTTATTATTAAAGGACTATTTATCATCCTTATTTTTTGATTTTTCTAATTTTTCCAATCGTTTTACTATCTCGTCAAAGTTTCGGAAATGGACATAATTTCTACGGAAGTCACTTGCAGAAATGGCAGGTGAGCCATAAAGAATTTCTCCGTCTTCGGTATTTCTATTCACACCAGATTGTGCTTGTATCTTAACTTGGTTACCAATTTTTATATGTCCTACAATACCAGTTTGTCCACCGATTTGGTTCCAATCGCCAATTGTTGTGGACCCAGCGATACCCACTTGTGCAGCAATTACATTATGCTTACCAATTTTCACATTATGGGCGATTTGAATCAAATTATCTATTTTAGTACCTTGCCCAATAATGGTAGAGCCTATTGTTCCTCGGTCTATGGTACAATTAGAGCCAATTTCTACATCGTTTTCCAATACTACATTTCCTAATTGCGGAATTTTTTGGAATCCATCTTTTGTTGGTTGGAATCCGAACCCATCACTACCAATCACAGAGTTAGAGTGTATTATGCAGTTATCACCAATTGTACAGTAGTCATAAATCTTTACACCGCTATATAAGGTACAATTTTTACCAATTTTTACATTTTTACCGATGAATACTTGAGGATATATTTGGCTACCATCACCTATTTTTGCTTTTTCGGATACATAGGTAAAGGCTCCTACATATACATCCTCACCAATTGTAGCTGAATTATTTACAAAAGCAGAATGCTCTATCTCAGAGCGTTTTACTTGTTTCATTTCGTTGTAAATGTTCATAAGTATTTGGAAAGATAGGTAGGCATCTTCTACTACGATTATAGTTGGTTTATAAGGTTTGTCTGCTAAAAGCTTTTCAGATACTATGAGCACTGAGCAATCAGAATTTTCTATAAAATCTGCAAATTTTTCGTGTGCAACGAATGAAAGATGTCCCTTTTCGCCTAACTCAATAGGAGAAACGCCGTTAATAATGGTATTTTCATCACCAATAATTCTACCATTGATAACATTTGCTATTTGTGAAGCCGTAAATTCCATAATGCAAATATATAAAAATTTATGATAATGGATAAATCATTACTGTAAAAATCCAAAGCTAATGGCAGAAATAGATGTGAAAAACGTAGGTTATTTTTGCTGATTGTGCAACAGAGAATAGAGGTTATCAAAAAATATATTGAAATATGTTTTAAAATTAGGTGTTTCAAAAGGTTAGTGTTTAGAAAAAAATATGTAACTTTGTATTAAAATTTTAGAAATTATAAATTATGGAAGACTCGGTCAGGATACTATTAGCATTATTCTTAGTCATTTTGAATGGTTTTTTTGTAGCAGCTGAATTTTCAATAGTGAAGGTAAGATACTCACAAATTCAGATAAAAGTACAGGAAGGAAACCCAGTAGCAAAACAGTTGGAATTGATATTAAAAAAACTTGATGCCTATCTTTCGGCAACCCAATTGGGGATTACCTTATCATCATTAGCATTAGGTTGGATAGGAGAGGGTGCAATGCATCATTTTATGGATAAGTTGCTTATTATGATGAATCTAAGTTTAGATGACACGAGTGTTACGACTATTTCTTTGTTTTTTAGTTTTTTCATTATTACTATTTTACATATCGTTTTTGGGGAATTGGTACCAAAGTCTATTGCTATTCGTAAGTCGGAATCTACTGCTATGTTTGTAGCATATCCGTTGAGGGGATTTACGATTGTTTTTCAGCCTTTTATTTGGTTGATGAATTCGATGTCTAATGGTTTTTTGAGGATGATTAATATTCCACCTGCTGAGGAATCTGATATACATTCTTCTGAGGAGTTACAACTTTTGGTGAAACAAAGTGCAGATTCTGGTGAGATAGAGGAAGAGGATTATGAAATCATTAAAAATGCCTTTGACTTTACTGACCATTCTGCAAAGCAGATTATGGTGCCTCGCCAAAACATTTTGTCCATAGATATTGAGGACCCGATAGAGGATATTATTAATGTGATTGTAGATAGTGGATACTCGCGAATCCCTGTTTATGAGGGTAGTATAGATAATATTATCGGAGTGCTATACACAAAAGAAATTATTAGAGAATATATCAAAAGAAATGGGAATCTTACCAATACTGACCTTCGAGACTTGATGAGAGAAGCTTTTTTCGTGGTGGGAAGTAAGAAAATTTCCGATTTGTTGAAGAATTTTCAACAGAAAAAACAGCACCTCGCAATTGTTATAGATGAGTTCGGAGGGACAGAGGGGATTATCAGTTTGGAGGATATTTTGGAGGAACTTGTAGGAGAGATTCAAGATGAGGAAGACGAGGAAGAAAAAATCGTAGAGGAAATATCAGAAAATATCTTTTGGGTACAAGCAACGCAACCTTTGGAAGAAATAAATGAGTATTTACCCGAGAAACTTCCATTGTCGGAAGAGGGAGATTATAACTCGTTGGCAGGCTTCATACTTTATCAATTGGGGGATATTCCAGAGGAAAATCAAGAGTTTGAAATGTTTGATTATCACTTTAAAATTTTACGAATGCAGAATAAGAGTGTAGAATTGGTGGAACTTATTTACCAAAAGGATGGAGTGCCTACAAATAATTCAGATGAATAAGATAACAAAATCGATATAACCGAAAAAATCTCTATTTTATCTTTATGATGAAGTGGAGATTTGTTTTATAAAAAATGTATATTTTTGTAGCCTAAATTACTACTAATAATGGAATTTTATAAATATCAAGGTACGGGAAACGATTTTGTGATGATAGATAATAGAGATTTGTCTTTCCCGAAAGAGCAACGGTTGATTGAACAAATTTGCAATAGACGATTCGGTGTCGGTGGCGATGGTCTCATTCTCCTTGAAAAAGACGAAAATACGGATTTTAAAATGGTCTATTACAACTCTGATGGCAATGAGAGTACAATGTGTGGCAATGGTGGGCGGTGTATTGTGGCTTTTGCTCATTTCCTGAATATTTTCCAGCAGAAAACAACATTCACAGCAGTTGATGGACTGCACGAGGCAGAAATAAACCAAGGTGTTGTAAAATTAAAAATGATAGATGTAGAAAATATTAACACTGATGGAGATTGCTTTGTGCTAAATACTGGTTCACCTCACTTCGTGAAATATGTAGAGCGTGTGGAAGTGTATAATGTCTATCAAAATGGATATGATATTCGTAATTCAGCAAACTACAAAAAAGAAGGTATTAATGTGAATTTTGTAGAGCAAATAAGAGATAATGAGATATTTGTGAGAACATACGAACGAGGTGTAGAAGCCGAAACACTCAGTTGTGGAACAGGAGTTACAGCATCGGCAATAACTTTTATGAAGGATAGAAATATATCATCTGTAGTGGTGAAGACTTTGGGAGGAAATCTAAAGGTCTATGCAGAAAATAGGGAGGGTATCTTCCGAAATGTGTGGTTAGAGGGACCTGCTAAGCAAGTATTTAAAGGAAATATAAAGATAGATTAATGAAAAAAACGACAATTATTTCGGTAGTTTTGGTAGGTATTTTGGGATATTTTGGTGTGAAATTTTATACTAAAAATTATAAGAATAATGTGCAAAAGGCGGGCTACATTGTGATATCTAAAAATTCTAAAATAGAGGATATTTTTGAAAAAATTAAACCATATTTAAAGGATAAAAATACTTTCCGTGAGATCGCTTTGTCAAAGAATATGGATGAAAAATTTAAGATTGGAAGGTATTACATACAAAAAGGAATGGGAAATGCCGAAATTGTGAATATGATAAAGGCTGGAAATCAGTCGGAGGATACCTTTCGAATTGGGGATTTTGGTGATGTTTATCAAATGATAGGGCGTGTATCCCAGAAAACGGAGGCTGACTCTCTACAATTTGTGAAGGAATTTGATAAAATAGCCCAAGACAAAGGTCTACAAAATGCTGAAGACCTCAAAAAATATTTTTTTATTGACACTTATAATTTCTATTGGTCGGTGTCGCCACAGCAGTTTTTTAAGAAATTTGAGAAACAATACGACGATTTTTGGACTGCCGATAGACAAGAAAAATATAAAAATATGGGACTTACTCGCGAGCAGGTCTATGCCTTGGCATCTATTGTATATAAGGAATCAGGTGGGAAACCCGATGAACAAAAAACTATCGCAGGTTTATACCTAAACCGCTATAGAAAAGGTATGAAACTACAAAGCGATCCTACTGTAATCTATGCAGTAAGTAAAGATAGTCAGTTTAAAACAAAAATAAAAAGAGTTCTATACAAAGATTTAAAAAATCCATCGCTATATAATACTTATGCCAACAAAGGAATACCTCCAGGACCTATCTGTATTGTAGATAAAAAATCCATAGATGCCGTCCTTAATGCTGAGAAAAATAATTATATTTTTATGTGTGCAGATACAGAAAGAGTTGGTTATCATATATTTACGAATTCTGATGTAGAACATGCTAAGAATGCAAAGAAATACCAAGAATGGTTGGATAAAAAAAATATAAAGAATTAGAGTAAAGATTTTTTGTGTCATTATGTTCTTTGATGATGTCATATTGTCATAAAAAATATAATGGTATAATATTGGTAATTATAAAGGCGTAGAGCAACGACGCTCAATTAGGATTTAAATAATTAACAATTAAACAAAAAAAAGAAAATATTATGAGTAAAATTATTGGAATTGACTTAGGAACAACTAACTCTTGTGTTGCTGTAATGGAGGGTAAAGACCCAGTGGTAATCCCAAATGCTGAAGGGAAAAGAACAACTCCTTCTATTGTGGCATTTACAGAAGATGGTGAAAGAAGAGTAGGAGACCCAGCTAAAAGACAGGCTGTAACAAACCCTAAAAATACTATTTATTCTATCAAGAGATATATGGGTACAGGGTTCTCTTCTCTTACAGAGGAAGATAAAAGAGTACCGTATGAATTAGTACAAGGTGCTAACAATACCGCAAAAGTGAAAATTGATGGAAGAGAATATACTCCACAAGAAATCTCTGCAATGACTCTTCAAAAAATGAAGAAAACTGCCGAAGATTATCTTGGGCAAGAAGTAACAAGAGCTGTAATCACTGTTCCTGCTTACTTCAATGATGCTCAAAGACAAGCAACAAAAGAAGCAGGGGAAATTGCAGGACTTAAAGTGGAAAGAATAATCAATGAGCCTACGGCTGCAGCTTTGGCTTATGGATTAGATAAAAATAATAAAGACCAAAAAATTGCAGTTTATGACCTCGGAGGTGGTACTTTTGATATCTCAATCCTTGATTTAGGAGATGGTGTATTTGAGGTGTTATCAACTAATGGGGATACCCATCTTGGTGGTGATGACTTTGATAATGTGATTATTAATTGGTTAGCAGGAGAATTTCAATCAGAGGAAGGCGTGGATTTAAAAGCAGACCCTATCGCACTACAAAGATTGAAAGAAGCTGCTGAAAAAGCAAAAATTGAACTTTCTGCGTCAGCTCAAACAGAGATAAACTTACCATATATCACAGCGACAGCAACAGGTCCTAAGCACTTAGTGAAAACTTTAACAAGAGCAAAATTTGAGCAACTTTCTGCTGATTTGGTGAGACGCTCAATGGAACCTTGTAAAAAAGCTCTACAAGATGCTGGTCTATCTACATCAGATATAGATGAGGTAATCCTTGTGGGTGGTTCTACAAGAATCCCAATTATCCAAGAAGAAGTAGAAAAATTCTTCGGTAAAAAACCTTCAAAAGGAGTAAATCCAGATGAGGTAGTAGCAGTAGGTGCCGCAATCCAAGGTGGTGTTTTGACAGGTGATGTGAAAGATGTATTACTCCTTGATGTTACGCCTCTATCTCTCGGTATAGAAACGATGGGTTCTGTATTTACAAAATTAATAGATGCAAATACAACTATTCCAACAAGAAAATCCGAAGTGTTCTCTACCGCTGCAGATAACCAACCTTCCGTAACCATTAGAGTAGGACAAGGGGAACGACCAATGTTCAATGATAATAAAGAAATCGGAAGATTTGATTTAACAGATATTCCACCAGCACCAAGAGGAGTGCCTCAAATTGAAGTAACATTTGATATTGACGCTAATGGTATCCTTAGTGTTTCTGCAAAAGATAAAGGAACAGGAAAAGAGCAATCTATTAAAATACAAGCGTCTTCTGGACTTTCTGATGACGAAATCGAAAGAATGAAAAAAGAAGCACAAGAAAACGCTTCTGCTGATGCTAAAAGAAAAGAAGAAGCAGATTTAATAAACAAAGCAGACGGACAAATATTCCAAACAGAAAAACAATTAAAAGAGTTTGGTGATAAAATTTCTGCGGATAAAAAATCTACTATAGAAACTGCCGCTGCTGAGTTAAAAACTGCTTTTGAAGCAAAAGATATAGAAGCAATTAAAACGAAATCTGAGGCGTTAGACAATGCGTGGATGTCCGCTTCCGAAGAACTATACAAAGCACAGGCTGAACAACAACAAGGAGCAAATCCAGAGCAAGGAAATAATGCTGGTGGAGACAATGTCCAAGATGCCGATTTTGAAGAAGTTAAATAGTATCAATTACTAAATATCAAGAATGATTATTAAATCGCTATAAACTAAATGTTTATGGCGATTTTTATTTTATAAAAAATTATATATCGGCACAACCTTAAAAGATTATGTCTATATTTCTCTAAAAACCAGGTTTAAATTCATCAATACGAATGAGCATTCTGCTGATAAAAAGGAGGTCGTAATAGATATTAAAATAAAAAACAATCTTATTTAGATTGTTTTACAATATAAGAAGATAAGTTTTCAATCAAACTTTATTACAAAAAAGCAGATAAATATACCTAATAGCATAAGTTATTTGCAATTATTTTTTATGGAGAAAGTCGCTCTATTTTCCAATCGTAATTTTCTTGTAGTGTGTAGAGGATTCTGTCGTGTAGGCGGTTGGGTCTACCTTGCCAGAATTCTATTTCGTAGGGTCTTGCTAAGTATCCGCCCCAATACTCTGGACGAGGAATTTCTTTTCCTTCAAATTGCTGTTCTAAGATTTTTAGTTCGCTCTCTAAAAATGCTTTGTTGGGAATTACCGAACTTTGCTTTGATACCCAAGCTCCTATTTGGCTTCCTCTTGGTCGTTCTGTGAAATATCCATCACTGAGGTTCTGATGGAGTTTTTCCAATTTTGCTTTGATGATAACCTGTCTTTCGAGTCCTGCCCAAAAAAAATGTAGGCAGGCGAGAGGATTTTCAGCAAGAGCATTTCCTTTTTTACTATTGTAGTTGGTATAAAAAATAAATCCTTCGTGGGTATAAGATTTTAGTAGAACCATTCTTGTTCGTGGGCAACCATCAGGCTCTATTGTAGATATAGACATTGCGTTGGCTTCATTTACAAGAGGTTCGGCTTTTGCATCATAGAACCAATCACGAAACTGCTCTATTGGATTTTCCTTAATATTTTCTTCCAATAGTTCATATTTTTCATATACTTGTCGGCTATTGTGTAGGTTTTCCACTATATTTCTTTGTGTTTGTTGTTATTATAATGGTTTCTCCATTGCTCTACCCAATTGGTGAATTGGGTTGTCTCGAAGGTTTTATTTCTGATTTTTGTAACGGAGAATAAACCTTTTTCATCAGAGATTAGTAATATTTCTTGTGCTTTTTGAGACTCAAAAGCCACCATTTCTACTTGTTCCACTTCGGCAATATTTTGCCTGTGAAGGAAGGTTACGAAATTTTCCATCAACGGGGAAATCAAGGCTCCTTCTGTCTGTTTAGGAACTTTTATTTTTCCATTTTCAAGGAAAAGTAAGTTTCCAGAGATACTTCTTGCTATTCGTCGGTTGGCATTCAGGAGTATTACTTCATCTAAATCGTTTTCCTTAGCGTAGATTTCGGCATAAATATTTTCAGGGCAATGTACACGGATATTACTTAGAAGACTAGAATTGATGAAAATTTCGCGAATGATATCCAACGAATATCCCTCACGAATGTTTAGAATATCATCTATTTCAGTAATATCAAAATAGAAAGAAACACTTCTCTTCGGTAGTGGGAGGTTCTCCTCTAAGTTACGATATACCAATAGGTTAATTATTCCATTGCTTACTCCTTTATTGATGGCTTCTTTTTGTAAAAGTTCCTGAAAAAATTCTAAGGTATAAGACAGTGGGATATGCATTCTCATTTTTCTCATTGATGCCATTAGGTAAAAATAGCATTCCTCAGCCATTATTAATTCGGAATTTCGTATAAAGAAGGAAACTCTTACAGCATCTCCATTTAAAAATGAAGAGTTTATAGATGAAAAATTATCAGATGTGTAATATTTTTGCATTATATTTGAAATAAATGATATATAAAAAAACATAAAGGTTTAGCAAGAAACCTTTATACATGTTATATGAAAAGTTTAATATTATCCCGCTCCAAGTCTAATTCTTAGATTATCGATTAGATTTTCCCAATAGATTTTATTTTCTTCTTTTTCATCGCCTTCACAGAAGTCGGTTATATTGAGAGATAAATCATTAGTGATTTCATCTATTACGATGGACATTTCAAAGAAATTTTTTGTTCCCTCATCTTCCTCCCAGCGGAATCTCACAAAACTTTCGGGTTTATATCTTATGAGAGTTGCTCTTTCGGGTTCGCTTCCGTCCCAAGAAAAGAAAAAATCATCACCTTTTTCTGATACTTCATCTGCAAACCACTCCTGTAATCCTTCGGAAGTTGCGAGATACTCGTATAACATTTCGGAGAGGCAATGCATTGGGAATTCATACTGAACTTTTGTTTTCGCCATATTTTTTATTTGCAGCGCAATTTAAAAATTAATTTTTAAATAGCCAAAAATATTTATTATTTAGGATTAATCCTCATTAAGAATTTTTAAAATTATTTCGCAACCTTTTCGTATTTCTTCTTCCGTGATTGTCAATGGTGGCGATATTCTTAGATATTCGTTTTTGTAGAGTTGCCAAAATACAATAAGTCCCTCTTCCATACATCTTTTTGCTACTTTTAGAGTGTATTCTGGGGTACCAAGATTCACAGCGAGCATTAGTCCCATTCCATTGATAGATTGGATTTTTGGGTGTTGTAGTAGGCTTCGGAAGAGTTGTTCTTTGGGTTTCATTTCGTTCATTAAACCTGATTCTATTACCTCTTTTAGGGTTGCTAAACTAGCAGCTGCTACGAGTGGATTTCCTCCAAAGGTTGTGATATGTCCTAATTTCGGTGAATGAGATAGGGTTTTCATTATTTCTTTTGATGCCATAAAGGCTCCCACAGGAATTCCTCCTCCCATACCTTTGCCCATAACTAAAATATCAGGAACGATACCGAAATGTTCAAAGGAGAATAGTTTCCCCGTTCTTCCGAATCCAGGTTGTATTTCATCTAAAATCAGTAATGCACCGACCTCTTCGCATCGTTTTTTTAGTTTTTGGAAATAATCTTGGTTGGGTACCAAAAAGCCAGCTGCTCCTTGGATTGTTTCGGCGATTACGCAAGCAGTTTTTTCAGTGATTTTATGAAATTCGCCCTCGTCATTAAAATTAATGAAATTAACCATTGGTAATAGCGGACGAAACTCCCTTTTGTGGGTTTCGTTTCCTGCTACAGAAAGTGAGCCGTGTGTATTACCGTGGTAGGCATTTTTCATAGATATTATTTCCTCTCTGCCTGTATATCTTTTAGCTAATTTTAAGGCTCCCTCTATTCCTTCAGTACCAGAATTCACGAGATAGGTAACTTCTAATGGAGTAGGGGTTACTTCGGCAAGTAATTTACAAAGTTCTATTGGCTTTTCTTGAGCATATTCCCCATAGACCATTACGTGTAAATATTTGTCCGCTTGCTCTTTGATAGCATCAATTACCTTCGGGTGAGAATGCCCTAAAGTGTTTGCCGATACGCCCGCCACAAAATCCAGATATTCTCTACCGTCTTTACCATAGATATAGCATCCCTTTGCACTTTTTACCTCAAAACCGGAGGCGAAGGGAGTTGTTTGTGCTTGATATTTAAAAAAATCTTGTTTCATATTGAAAAATTATAGGCAAAATTACAGAATTATTTTTTGTTGATAGTGTTAGTCGTCTTTCCGTAGTCCATAAAGTACATTTCGTAGATTAGCGATAGCCAGATTATACTTGGAGGAATTGCCCTCAGAGAGTATCTGATGATGTAAGTTTCCTTTATTGGTTTGAATAAATCTGTTGGAGATAATGATGCTAAAATTGCCAAAATGAGGAGGAAGTTTTTCCATTTTGAGTTATTGGGAGATAGCATATACCAAATGCCAATACCCACATAGGCAATAATATAGGTGCTATTTTCGGTACCTGTGCTGAATAGGCAAATAAATAGACACACCGAGGCCAAAAACATTAATCGAAAATTCAGGTATTGATATTGCTGAATTCTTAAATAAGGTAATGAAAAAATGATGATTCCTATTGTAATAATTATTAGGTTGTTATGATAAATTCCTGTTCGTTGTAAGAACCCTAATAATGATAAATTTTGTAGGTTAATTTCCGTATTGAGTGCATTTTTTTCGGAAAGAGAAATAAACCATTCTTTATATTGAGATAATACGAATTCTGGTGAAGAATATAGCATCGGAAGGCAAAATAACAATCCTAACCATAATATCCCACTCCATACGAACCGAAATTTATTATTTGCAAAAAAGAAAAATGCAAGTCCCACAATACCATAAATTTTAGTGAGGAAACCTATTACAATAAATAAAGTTGCCCAATGTTCTTTTCGTTTTTCGATGAATACAAAGGCACCCACCAAAAGAGCCACCAGTGAAGGATTGAATTGTTGCATTGCTATGGAGCCATAAAAATCATGTGCTGAGATGAGCATAATCCCAACGATAGCTGCCTTAGAGATAGGGATTTGTCGTATTGCCCAAATTAAGAAAAATAAATTAGCAAAAATCCAAAGGCTACACCCTAATTTATTGCCAAGTATTGCGAAAGGAGCAATGATTATTGAAAATAAAATCCCATAATGATTCGTATCAGAATATTCATTTGGATACTCAGAAAATAGTGATTTTTGCTCTATTGTATGCCAAAATACCCCTTTGAAAATGAGATAATTGTTATGTTTTTCCTTTAAGATAACATATTGTATGATACCTGCAATAGCAAGTATTATCCAGAGGAAAATTATGGATTTTTCATTTGAAAAAATAGTTTTTATTCGTCTTATCAATGGATGTAATTTTTGTAGTTGCAAGATTACTAAAATTAAGGCAAATAAAAAAATGAATGTACAAAGAATACACTCATTTTTTTTGATAAAATTTATTTTTGTCGGAAATATACTTCAATAGGTACTCCCGTGAAGCCGAACTCTTTTCGGAGTTGGTTTTCAGTGAATCGTTTGTAAGGGTCTTTTACATACTGAGGTAGGTTGCAGAAGAATACGAATTGTGGTGATGGTGTTGGCAACTGTACGCAGTATTTTATTTTAATATATTTACCTTTCAAAGCAGGCGGAGGTGTGTTTTCAAAGATAGGGAGCATCACCTCGTTTAGTTTAGAAGTTTTGATTTTTTTCTTACGATTTTCATAAACTTCTATTGCAGTTTCCACAGCTTTTAGGATTCTTTGTTTGGTGAGAGCAGATATAAATAGTATCGGCACATCAGAAAACTGTCCGATTCTGTTTCGGATAATAGTTTCAAATTCTTTTATGCTATTAGCACCTTTATTTTCTATCAAATCCCATTTATTTACAAGGATTACTATTCCTTTTCTGTTTCTTTGTGCAATACTGAAAATATTCATATCTTGGGATTCCCAGCCGAGAGTGGCATCTACCATAATAATTACGACATCAGAATTCTCAATAGCACGCACAGAACGCATCACGGAGTAGAACTCTAAGTCTTCGGAGACTTTGTTTTTCTTTCTCATACCGGCAGTATCCACTAATACGAACTCGTGACCGAACTTGTTATATAGACTTTGGATGCTATCTCGCGTAGTTCCCGCCACATTGGTTACGATGTTTCTTTCTTTATCCAAAAGGGCATTCGTTAGGGTAGATTTTCCTACATTTGGGCGACCTGCTATGGTGATTTTTGGTAATCCTTCAAAAGGGTCTTTATATTCTGTGGAAGGGAAGTCTGCAACGATTTCATCTAATAAATCACCTGTCCCTGAGCCTGTTGCTGAGGAAATTGTGAAATATTTGTCAATACCTAATTGATAAAATTCCGTTGCTAAAAGTTCCTCTTTGGCAGAATCTACCTTATTTACGACAATATATACTTTCTTATTAGCTCTTCTCAATAGGGAATAAATCTCGTGGTCTATATCCGTGAGGCCTTCCTCCACATTGAGCATGAAAATTACTGAAGTAGCTTCATCTACAGCGAGTTGTACTTGTCGGCGGATTTCCTCTTCAAAAACATCATCAGAGCCTACATCATACCCGCCTGTATCTATCACCGTGAATTCTACTCCTGTCCATTCGGATTTTCCATAATGGCGGTCTCTTGTAACTCCTGCTACGGAATCTACAATGGCCTCTCTTCTTTCTAAAAGGCGATTAAAAAGTGTTGATTTTCCTACATTTGGGCGACCAACAATTGCTACAATATTTGACATAAAAAATTATTTAATAGCACTAAATTCAAAAAAATGAGGAATTAATGCTGATTAATGAGTAACTCAGACTCTCTGAGCCCAAAATTTTTACAAAGATACTATTTTGATGAAATAATCTCTAATTATTTAAAATATTTCCTATTAGTTTGGTCATATTTTCATCTATCGTGTCAAGTATTTTTGTATTCATTAAATGATACTGATTGGATAGAGATGTTAATTTTTTATAGACAACCTCTGTTTTGTTATCTTTTTCCAAGATTAATATTTTTAGTGGTAGTTCTATGGCTGTATAGGGATTATCCTGCATGATAGCTGTTCCCACTTGTGGGTTACCCAATATGAGTACTTTCGTTTTGTTCAGTGGGAGCCCTACTTGTTCGGCTTCTTTTGAGTGGTCTATTTCAGCAAAAATATTGATATTTTTTGCTAAAATACCATACTTTACTTTGTTAAGAGTCTCCTCGAAGGAGTATTGGCTTTGGTAGATGATATTTTGAGATTTCATTGTTATTGATAAAAATAAAATATTAAAAACAATAAAAAAAGATTTCATTTTTCGGTATATTTTTCGGCAAAGATAATTAAAATTTATGAAAGAAAAACTACCTCTAAAAGAGATAGTTTTCAGTATAAATAACAATTTAAAAATAATAAACAATGAAACAAAATTTTATTTTCTATTTTACACCATGCATCAATTTCAGAATAGGCCTATTGAGAGCGATGAGTAGCAGACCACAAACAATCACAAATCCTGATATATAAGTAAATATTTCTCCTGCCCCCATTGTTTCTGTAAGAGCGGCGATTTTTCCACCAATGATGTTTGCAAATGAAGAAGATAACATCCATACAGCCATTAAGATGGAAGCTAATTTTGGTGGAGAAAGTTTTGTAACTACCGATAGTCCCACAGGCGATAGACATAGTTCTCCAACAGTGTGGAAGAGGTAAGTCATTATCAACCATAGTAATGCAGCTTTGTTGGCAGTATCTTCTGGGTTACCATTCGCTACTCTTTCGGCTACTGCACCGAGCATAAACCAAAATCCGATACCGAGAATTATCATCCCTAAGCCCATTTTAATAGGTGTTGTAAGTTTTCTACCAATAGGAGAAACCCAAAATATACCGAATACAGGGGCTAATAGCACGATAAATAGTGGATTCACCGACTGGAATATCGCTACTGGAATTTCATAACCGAAAACTGTCCTATCTATGAATTTGTCTGTATAAAGTGTTAATGATGAACCTGCCTGCTCGAATCCTGCCCAGAAGAATACCCCAAATAAGAACAAGATAAATATTACTGCAATTCTTTGATATTTTTCTTTTGAAGATAATACTTTTCCAGTTTCTGGGTTGGTAGATTGTAGGTTAGTGCTGGTTTTGGCGTCGTTATGAGCGACTACCACAGGCTTTTTACCTAAATCTCCAAGATATTTTTGAGCTAAGGAATTAAATAAAACTTGTCCTAAAAGCATACCTATACCTGCAGAAAGGAATCCATATTTGTATCCATAGGCGATAGTTCCATCTGCATTTGTTGTTGCAAAAATATTATCCGTAAGCACCCCAATGACTATAGGAGCCAAGAAAGCACCAAGGTTAATTCCCATATAGAATATAGAAAAAGCACCATCTCTCCTTACATCTCCCTCCTCGTATAGTCCTCCGACAAGAGTAGAGATATTTGGTTTGAAAAAACCATTACCGATAATCAGTAAAAGAAGTCCCAAATATAGTCCTGTGAGATTATTCACACCAAATAAAACGAACTGCCCTATCATCATCGTAATACCTCCAATAGTTATTGAAAGTCGCTTCCCAAGAAACTTGTCAGCTAACCAACCACCAATGAGCGGAGTGAAATATACCGCTCCTGCAAAGTATCCATAAAGGAGGAGTGCTTCTGATTTATCCATTCCCAAACCACCCTCTGTAAGTTTCTTAGTAAGATACAAGACCAAAATGGCTCTCATACCATAATAAGAAAATCGTTCCCACATCTCTGTAAAGAATAGTAAATATAACCCACCAGGGTGCCCTTTTTTCTGTTGTGAAATACTCATTATTTCTATTTTTTTTGATTAATTAGTGGCAAATATAATATTTTCGGATAATATAACGATAAAAAAAATAAAAAATTGTGAATCACTTTTAGGGTATTAATTTGTTGAACATTAAAAAACTATTAATTTTGCGGTATGCAACTAAATACACCGATAGAATATTTAAAGAATATAGGTCCAGAGAGGGCAAAAATCATAAAATCAGTATTGAATATTAGTATAGTGGAAGATTTTTTGAATTTCTTCCCGATTCGTTATTTAGACAAGAGTAAAGTCTATCGTATCATCGATTTGCAACCTAATGAGTTATTAGATGTACAATTAAAGGGAAAAATTTTAGCACTAAATGAGGTGGGGTCAGGAAAAACGGCAAGGCTGATGGCAAAATTTTCTGATGGGAATCATACGATGGATTTGGTATGGTTCAAATATTCTCAATGGCTTAAAGAACAGCTCCCAATCCAAAGAGAGGTGTATATCTTCGGTAGAATTAATCATTTTAATGGTGTTTTCTCGATGTCTCATCCCGAGATAGAAATTGCTGATAAACGAGAGGATGAAATGAGGCTAAGCCCTATCTATCCCAGTTCGGAAAAACTTACCAAAAGAGGTATGGGGCAGAAGTTTTTTCAAGGTGTATTGAAAAATATTTGTAAAGAAATTCCTGTTCTTATTGAGGAAAATTTGCCAACGGAGTTGATGAAGACTCTGCATCTGATGTCTCGCCAAAATACCTATATCAATATCCATTTCCCAAAAGATATGGAATTTTTTGCCCATGCTGAACGAAGACTAAAATTTGAGGAAGCCTTTTTTTTTCAGTTGGGGTATGCCTTAAAAAAACATCGACATCAGACGACTGCCATCGGGAATTCGTTTCCTCTGGTAGGTGATAATTTTAATAATTTTTATAAAAATCATATTCCTTTTGAACTTACGAATGCCCAAAAACGCGTTTTGAAAGAAATCCGAAGTGATATGAAAAAGCCTATCCAAATGAATAGACTGTTGCAAGGCGATGTAGGCTCAGGGAAGACGATGGTAGCTCTCTTATCAATGCTCATAGCAATTGATAATGGCTTTCAAGCAGTGCTAATGGCTCCTACCGAAATATTGGCTCAGCAACATTTTAATGGAATAGTTGAGTTGTTGCAGAATACTAATTTGCAGGTGAAACTACTCACGGGCTCTACACGAACGAAGGAACGACGAGTAATACACGAGGGGCTGGTTTCAGGGGAATTGTCTATTTTGGTGGGGACTCATGCCGTTTTGGAAGATGTCGTAAAGTTTAAAAATTTAGGTTTAGCAATCATTGATGAGCAACATCGTTTCGGAGTGGCACAACGGGCAAAACTTTGGAGTAAAAATACTCCTCCACCGCATATTTTGGTAATGACGGCTACGCCTATTCCGCGGACATTGGCAATGAGTTTTTATTCCGATTTGGAGGTTTCCGTGATAGACGAATTACCTCTTGGTAGAAAACCCATTATCACTGCTCATAGGAGAGAGAAGGATAGGTTATCGGTATTTCAATTTGCAAGAGAGGAACTTCGAAAAGGTCGGCAGATTTATTTCGTTTATCCACTCATTGAGGAGTCCGAGACATTGGATTTACATAACTTAATGGCTGGTTTAGAGAATGTTTCGGAATTCTTCTCCGAATATAATGTTACAATGGTTAATGGCAAAATGAAACCTTCGGAGAAAGATGCTAATATGCAGTATTTTGCTTCTGGAAAAGCTCAAATTATGGTGGCAACTACTGTGATAGAGGTCGGTGTGAATGTTCCTAATGCATCTGTGATGATTATTGAAAACTCCGAGAGGTTTGGTTTGTCTCAACTGCATCAATTAAGAGGAAGAGTGGGGCGAGGAGCCGAGCAAAGTTACTGTATATTAATGACTTCGGATAAATTAACATCAGATGGACGAAAACGGATAAAAACAATGTGTGATACTAATGACGGCTTTAAAATCTCCGAAGTGGATATGCAACTTAGAGGACCTGGTGATATATTGGGGACACAACAAAGTGGAGTGGTGGATTTCAAAAAATTAGACTTGGTAGCCGATGCTGACATTATCCAAACTTCAAAAAAAATTGTAGATAGAATACTTTCGGTAGATCCACAACTCACAGCGCAACAGTATCAAATGGTAAGAAATTATTACCTCAAAAATTTTAATAAACAACATAAATGGAGCAAAATTTCATAGTTGAATATTAGATGAGGTTAGTAATTAAGAATGACTATAAATTCATTATCATTACATTTGCATCAAAATTTAGATAATGAGAACAAAATCAGTTGGAAAAAAGAAAATAAATATCGTAACTCTAGGTTGCTCTAAAAATATTGTGGATTCGGAGGTTTTGATGGGGCAACTTAAAGCCAATGGAAGAAATGTAACTCACGAAGGAAAGTCAGGCGATATTATCGTAATTAATACTTGCGGGTTTATTGATGTAGCAAAGGAAGAGTCCGTGAATACTATATTGGATTATATTGAAGCAAAAAAACGAGGTGAAGTAGAAAAAGTCTATGTAATGGGATGTCTTTCTGAACGATATAAAGCTGATTTAGTAAAAGAAATTCCTGATGTAGATGAATATTTTGGTACGAAAGATATGCCTATTTTACTGAAACATCTCGGTGCCGATTATAAACACGAGTTGGTGGGAGAGAGACTCACTACTACACCGCGACACTACGCCTATTTGAAGGTTTCCGAAGGTTGTGATAGGCCTTGTTCGTTCTGTGCTATTCCTATTATGAGAGGAAGCCATACCTCTCAGCCTATCGAAAAATTAGTACAGGAAGCTCATAATTTGGCTAAAAAAGGAACAAAAGAACTGATATTGATTGCCCAAGATTTAACTTATTATGGGCTTGATATTTACAAGAAAAGAGCCTTAGCAGATTTGCTTAAAGAATTAGTAAAAGTAGATGGTATTGAGTGGATTAGATTGCATTATGCTTTCCCTACTGGATTTCCAGAAGATGTTTTAGAAGTAATAAAAACCGAACCGAAAGTTTGTAACTATATAGATATACCTCTACAACACATAGATACGGAAATACTCCAAGCAATGAAACGAGGAACAACCTATGAAAAGACTAATGCTCTATTAGAGAAATTCCGAAATAATGTCCCTAATATGGCCATAAGAACCACTCTAATTGTAGGGTTCCCAGGTGAGACAGAAGAAAAATTTGAAGCCTTGAAACAATGGGTGAGAGAGCAGAGATTTGATAGATTAGGCTGTTTTACTTACTCTCACGAAGAGAATACCACTGCCTTTGAGTTGGAAGATTCCATTCCGCAGGAGGTGAAAGAGGCACGAGTATCAGAGATTATGGAGATACAATCACAAATTTCTTGGGAGAAGAATCAAGAGAAAATAGGTAAGGTGTTTCGTTGTTTATTTGATAGAAAAGAAGGAAATTATTTCGTAGGACGAACAGAGTATGATTCCCCAGATGTGGATAATACCGTATTGGTAAGAGCCGAAAATACCTATATTCCAATTGGAGAATTTACCGATGTAAAGATTATCTCTGCCGACGAATTTGATTTGTATGGAGAATTAATTTAAACGATACTAAATTATAATATAACTTTGCTGAAATATATTCGGCAAAGTTTTTTTATTTAGCGATAAAGGCTACTCCAACCTCTTCACGGAATTTTTTTGGTGATACCCCAACCTCTTTTTTAAAATATCTACTGAAATAGAATTCGTCCTCAAAATTAAGGGCTCCTGCAACTTCTTTTATGGGTTTGAAGGTGAGGTGTAGTAGCTTTTTAGCCTCTAAAATTGTTCGCTCTTGGATAAGTTTTGTTGGTGATTTACCAAAATGTTTTTTTATTTTTTTTGAAAAAGCATTCGTTGTCAGACCAAATTGTTCGGCATAGAAGGCTACTTCCTTGTTTTGAATGAAGTTTTTTTCTAATAACTTTTGGAAATACAAAATATTGTCCATTTGGATATTTTCCACTTGGGCGGGGATGTTTTGTCCTTGTTTTTCCTTGCTACTCAATGCTAAGATAAGTTGTAGATAAGATTTTAGAATAGAGGTGTTTAGATGATTATCTTTATCCTTAATATTTTGGATTTTATGGATAATATCATTGATTTCATAGAATATATGGTCTTCTACCAAGACGAATGGCTGTTGGTATATATTATTGAACAAAACACCGTTACACGCAACTTCTTTTTTATGATGTTCTATACAGTAGAAATCTCCGTGAAATTTTACGATATTAATATTAACATTATCAGGATATTGCCAATGCAATATTTGGAAAGGAGATAGAAAAAGTAAAACTTTTCCATTACACTCGTAATCTGTATAATCCACAGAAAATGATACCTCTCCCTCAAAGGTTAAAATGATATAGAATGGTTCGCTAAGCTCATTAAGTAAAGAATGAGATGACTTTATTCGTTCTATTATCATAATATTTAGTTTTTTTGTGCAAAGATATGAGATTTTTAAGAAACATAGAATTTTTAACTTAAATAGAAAGATTTTTTTATTTTTGTAGTTTGGAAAAACTCAGAGAACTTATGTCAGAAAAGCAAAAAGTATCTTATTTATTAAAAGCAAAATATCTTAAAGTCCTATTGATGGGGGATACTAATCTTATTTTACAAGAATTACAACGATTGTATGATAAGGATTTGGAGTCTATAGATATTTTTATAAATGCTGTAAATGAAGAACTTATGAATTTCACTGAGGAGAATCCCAATACACTTTTGCATATTCGCAAGGTGGAGGATTCTGATTTTGAGAAGGCTCATATTGCCTATATCCTTACGGAAGATGCTACGGATAGGATTTCGGCTATTCAGCAGGCTAAAAAGCATAAAATAATCATTGTAGATGAGGTTTCCAAAGAAGAAAATACAGATATTAAGGAGAAATTAATCCTCAATAAGCTCAATAATTTTTTTCCTGCTACGAGAAATTATCAAGACCCATATGATGCATTGGAGTATATGACAAAATATACAAGAATGGCAAAAATCCAAGCAACAATGTATCTTGCTTTGATAGGGATTTTGGTATTTGTCGGATTGTTTTTTCTTACCACTTATGAATTTGACCTTTACCCTGAGATTCGTCAGTTTTTAGGAAGAGACAATGGTATTTTTTATTGGATGCTCCTTTTGGGTTTTGTGGCGGAGATGATAGCAGGGTCTATGGGTATGGGTTATGGAACTATTTGTACAGCTGTTTTGTTATTCTTAGGGCAGACGCCTGCTGTGGTGAGTGCAAGTATTCACTCTGCTCAGACTTTTACAACTTTGGCGGGTACGGGAAGTCATTATAAGTTAAGAAATATCAATTTTAGATTGGTGAAAGCTCTTGCTCCATACGCTATTTTAGGGGCATTAGTTGGGTCTTTTTCCTTATACTTTATTGATAAAGAGTATGGGCGAATTATGAAGCCTATACTTTCGGTATACACCTTATTTATTGGGGTTAATATTTTTGTTAAGACGCTATTAGGACATAAAAAAATGACTGAAAATATCAATCGTAAGAGGAGTAATATTCCATTTTTAGGGCTTTTAGGTGGTTTTTTAGATTCTTTTGCAGGAGGCGGTTGGGGACCGTTAGTTACAGGGTCGCTCATTAAGGATGGGCGAACTCCCAGATATGTAGTAGGGAGCTCTACCTTTCTGAAATTTATTCTTACCACGACAAGTGCTATTACATTTGTATTTACTCTAGGAACTCAGCATTGGAATATTATATTAGGATTACTCTTTGGAGGGGTGATTACAGCACCTTTTTCGGCGATGCTTACTGCAAAATTACCAATTAAAAAAATGACAATAATTATCAGTATTATGATGATAATACTCAGTAGCGTCACCTTGATAAAAGCCATACTTTCTTAAATAATTTTATAGATTTTCAATGAGTGTGTAGTCCGCACTCTTTTTTGCTTTCTTCCCACCACCATCGGCCTGCTCGTGGGTTTTCACCTTCTGTTATGGGGCGTGTGCAGGGTTTACAACCAACACTTATGTATCCTTGTCTGTGTATGGGCATATCTTGTATTTTATGTTCCTTTATATAGTCTAAAACTTCTTGGTAAGTCCAGTGTATTAGTGGATTATATTTATAGAGTTGTCGTTGTGAATCCCACTCTAATATGGATAGATTTTCTCTATTTTCAGATTGTTCTGCTCTCAGTCCTGTTATCCATACTTTAGCACCTTCTAAGGCACGATTTAGGGGTTTTACCTTTCTTATATAGCAACATTCTTTTCGGTTTTCCACAGAATGATAAAAAGCATTGATACCCTTTTCACTTACATATTTCTCTACATCCTCAGAGTCAGGAAAGTATACTTTTGTTTTTATCTTGTATTTAGCATTATTTTTTGCTAATAATTCATAATGTTCATAGAAAAGTCGACCAGTATCTAGTGTAAATACATCAATAGGTAAATTATTTTTAAAAATAGCATCAGTGATGATTTGGTCTTCTTGTCCTAACGAAGTAGAAAAAACAATATTATTCTCTATTTTATTGGTAATGAATTTTAGTCCGTCTATCAAAGATAGCCTATCTAATAACAAAATATCTTCTTTTGTAAATTGCATCAATCTGAAATTTTTTGACAAATTTGAGAAAAATTAGTTTTAAAACAAACTAAATATCAAACAAAAAAGAGTTATTTTAATTAATTAAAATAACTCTTCATATAAAAAATGAGAAAATCTATAAGCCGAATTCTGTATCTCTTGTGATAGAGACGCTTGTTATTTATCTACGCTTTGCATTGCTACAAAGTTTTAGCTGATTACCCCTTGACTTTCGGGGCGAGCAACCCCTATTTTGGCTAGCCAAAAACATCAATATACTTATCATTGCTCCACATAGAGTTTACCTGATTTCACTATAGCCGAACTATACATTCTTTCTGTTGCACTTGTCCTCATCTCGCGATGGACGGGCGTTACCCGCTATGTTGCTCTATGGAGTTCGGACTTTCCTACCCTCTAAAAAGAGAATCAACAAGCCGATTTTCTCATTTATTTTTATTGTTCATCATTTTTGGATTCAGTAAGGAATACATCGAGCAAGCCTTCGGGCATTTGCATTTTAATAAATTTTTGCTCACGATTTACCTCTAAAATCCAATCTTTGATAATGGGAACAATCACTTCTTTTTCACCTAAATTAAGAATAAAATAGTGTTGAGCCGTTTGGTCATTTACCGATTCTACTATTCCATAATTAATTTCATTCTCATCAATAATATTAAATCCTTTTACTTCATGATAATAGAACTGCTTACCACTCAACGGTGGTAGGGTAGCCAATGGGAGATATACATCTTTCCCGATAGTCTGTTCTACCATTTGTTCCGAAATATTATTAAAGGTAATATTAAGTGAATCACTTTTGCTCCACGAACTATTTTTTATGAAAAAAGGAACCAATAATCCATTAATCTCAACGAATATTGATTCCAATTTATTGTAGAATTCGGGCGTGTCGGTATCCAATTTGAGGATTACATTTCCCCGAAGTCCGTGTTTGCGTGTGATTTTCCCTAAGAAATAACAATCTTCTTTACGCATTTACGGTTTTTTTAAGCTTTTTATTCTTCGCTTTGAGTTTCTTCTGCTTCTGCAACTGGTTCTTCTGTTGCTACCTCTTCTGCAGGAGCTTCAGCTTGAGCTTTTGCAGCGATTCTTGCTTCATTTACTTTTTGTTCAGCTTCCAATGCAAGTTTTTTAGCATCTACTTTTGCTTTTGCTAAAGTATCTACTTTCCCTTGAATTTTAGCTTCTTTTTCTTCAAGCCAAGCATTGAATCTTCTTTCTGCCTCAGCTTGGTCAAAAGCACCTTTTGCTACACCTCCTTGAAGATGTTTTTTATACAAAACTCCTTTGTAAGAAAGGATAGATCTTGCAGTATCTGTTGGTTGAGCACCATTATTCAACCATTTTACAGCAGAATCTACATTAAGGTCAATAGTAGCAGGGTTAGTGATTGGGTTGTAAGTTCCCAATTTTTCGATGAATCTACCATCTCTTCTTGCTCTTGAATCCGCTACTACGATGTGATAAAAAGGTTTTCCTTTTTTTCCGTGTCTTTGTAATCTAATTTTTACTGACATAATTATAATTGTTTTAGTGGGAACTCGTCCCGATTAACTTCGTGCAAAGATAAAACTTTTTTTTCAGATACAAAAATTTATTTTAAATTAAGTGATTTAAAAATATGAAAAAAACATAAATTTTTCTAAAAAATAGTTAATGTTTTTTTAGTTATAATTGATAATAGATTATATTTGCCAAGTTTTTTGTATATTAATAGGCATGAAGAGAATCATTTTGACCTTGGGTGTGATGACTTTTGGTTTTTTTGTAAAGGCACAGAGCCAAGAAAAGGTAGATTCTACTTATCTCAAAAATTGGATGCATTCTAATTTTGAGGATACGGGAGTCTATGGTGTGAATACCCAAAAAGCATTGGATTTTTTGAAAGAGCATTACCGAAAGCCACAAAATATTGTGGTGGGCGTGTTGGATAGTGGAGTGGAATATTTCCACGAGGATTTGAAAAATAACATATGGGTGAATCCGAAAGAAAAAGTAGGGAATAGGAAAGATGATGATGGTAATGGATTCATAGATGATTTGCATGGTTGGAATTTTGTAACTGATAAAAATGGAGTTTCCTATGCAAAGGATTCTTATGAACTCACACGCCAATATGCAAAATTGGATCGATTTTGGAAGGAAAAAGGGCATTTATTGAAAAATCCTCAGTGGTATCAGCATTATTTAAAGATAAAAAAAGAGTATTTTTCAAAAGTGTTCAAAATCTCTCAATTGAAAGAAGCTAATGAATCAAAAATAAATTTTTTAAAACCTCGTTTGGAGGCATTGAATAAAGGTTTTGAAGGAGTAACACTTACCAAAAATCTTGTAGAAAATTTCAATTCTGATGATGCCTTAGCGATGGAGGGACTCGTGATTTTTTCGGAGTTAAAAGAAAATGAGTGGGTAGGAAAAACAATGCCAGAGGTTGTTCAGTATTATTTGAATAGATTTGAGAAAATAATACACTATACAGATGAACAATTGGAGTATAGTTTTAATCCTAACTATGACCCGCAGGAGGAAAATCCAAAAAATTATGGGAATAATGATATAAAAGGTCTTTCGGATGATCACGGAACTCATGTAGCGGGAATTATAGCAGGAGAATGGGGGAATAATAAAGGAATAAATGGAACAAGTGGAGGTAATTATGTGAAAATAATGGGTGTTCGCGTGGTTCCTGATGGAGATGAAAGAGATAGAGATGTAGCCAATGGAATTAGATATGCAGTGGATAATGGAGCCAAAATTCTTAATATGTCTTTCGGAAAATCTGTGGATGATAACTCTAAATTGGTGATAGATGCTATAAAATATGCCGAAAGTAAAAATGTATTAATAGTAAAAGCAGCAGGAAATGACAATGTAAATGTGGATATTACTGAGCGTTTCCCCGTGAATCTTATCAATGGAGAGCAGTTCAGTAAGTCTGTAATCACTGTGGGAGCTAATACCCGTTTTGCCGATAAGTTGAAAGCTAAGTTCTCCAATTATGGTAAAAAATCTGTCGATGTGTTTGCGCCAGGACAGGAAATTTATTCAACAGTGCCAGGTGGTAATAAATATAAATTTTTGAATGGAACATCTATGGCGTCGCCCGTGGTGGCAGGAGTGGCAGCTTTGATTTGGTCTCATTACCCGAAACTTTCGGCAAATGATATTAAAAATATATTGATAGAGACCACAAATAAAAATACTCAATTACAAGATATATCTGTATCTGGAGGAGTAGTGGATAGCTATAAGGCAGTCCAAAAGGCAGAGGAACTTTATAAAAAAATAGAAAATAAGTAAAATCAAAATGAAAAAATCATTTATCTTACAACAAAACGAAATCAGTTTTGTAAAAAATACCTTTACTCAATATCTTATTGATAAATTAGGTATTATTGAGGTGCAAGGCCCTATTTTAAGTGAAGTAGGAAATGGTATGCAAGACAACCTATCTGGTATTGAAAAAGCAGTAAAAGTTAATGTAAAATGCATTCCTAATGCTACTTACGAAGTGGTACATTCATTAGCAAAATGGAAACGACACACCTTGGCTCGATTCGGATTCAATGAAGGAGAAGGATTGTTCGTACATATGAAGGCCCTTCGCCCAGATGAAGATTCTTTGGACCCAACGCACTCCGTATATGTAGATCAGTGGGATTGGGAAAAAGTTATCCCAAATGGCCGTCGTAATTTTGAATATCTAAAAGAAACCGTAAATGAAATCTACAAGGCCATTCGATTGACAGAGTTAGCCGTAGAAGCACGATTTGATATTCCTTCTGTTTTGCCAAAACAAATTACCTTCGTACATAGTGAAGATTTGGTGAAACGATACCCTGATTTAACTAGCAAAGAGCGCGAAAATGCTATATGTAAAGAGTTCGGAGCAGTGTTTTTAATCGGTATCGGAGGAAAATTATCCGACGGAAAACCACACGACGGACGAGCATCAGACTATGACGACTGGACAACAGAATCCGAAAATGGTTACAAAGGATTAAATGGTGATATCTTGGTTTGGAATGAAGAACTTGGCACCGCTTTCGAACTCTCCTCAATGGGTATTCGTGTTGATGAGAAAGCATTGCGTTTGCAAGTATCCATCACAGGCGATGAGGACCGCTTAGAAATGGATTGGCATAAAGACCTACTTGCAGGAAAATTACCACTTACCATCGGTGGAGGTATTGGTCAATCTCGTCTCGCTATGTTTCTACTACGCAAAAAACATATCGGTGAGGTACAATCAAGTGTTTGGCCAAAAGAAATGTTAGAGAAATACAAAAATATTTTATAATATTGACCAATCAAAAAGCTCTCAAAATATTATCATTTTGAGAGCTCTTATTTTAATATCTTTTTACTTCTTTTTATCAGCAATTTGCTCATAATTATAAGGAGGATACTCATATTTATCAGCAAAAAGCACATCTGGATAAGGAAAACACTCATAATTATGAGGAGAATGCTCATATTTATCAGTAAAAAGCATCTTCGGAGCTTAATTTTGCTTATCCGTAGTCTTGTTGTTATCTTCTGAGGATACTTTTTTACGAGATTTAGCAAAGAACTGCTTACATTCGTTGTATTTCACCTCGTAGCCTACCTGTTTAGACTTTGCTCTAAAAGAGGTATAGGCATAATCTTCCAAGGCGTCTTGGTAGTTATCAAAATCATAGAGGATTTTGGCATTGCTCACTCGTGATACAGCGGTATTGAGGCGGTTGAGAATCTTTTCTAAGGCCTCACGGCTTTTGAAATCTCGATGGAACTCTTCCCAATCTACATCAGGAGATTTTAGTTCTGGTTGAGAATGTGCAAAATCATTGATTTTGTTGATGAATAGTTTGTTTTGCTCATTGACTCTACCATATCGGTGTCGGTCTTCTGGTGTGAGGTTGATGTTCAAGGATTTCAGAGATGTCTCCAATTGAGCCAAGGCATCATTGATGGCTTTTACTTGTTCATCGTTTAGGTGCTGGTTGTTAAGATTAGTGATACTCATAATTTATTAATGCTTTAAAATTAATTTTTTTTTAAAAAATAAAGGATATAGCTAATATATCTGCTATATGATTAGATATTTGCAAATCTAAGAATAAATTTGTTCATTAAACAATTATAGTTTTATCTTTTTTTGTTGCCTCTGTTTTGTATACAAATTATGAGAATATTTAGTTTTAATAACTTTTTTCAGAAGTAAATATAATAGAAAAAACTTGACCACTATTATAATTAACAAAGATACTGCATAAAAAAAACACTCCTTTCATAGGAGTGTCTTTTTAACTATTTTATCTATCAATTCTTAGAAAATTTCCGTTTTTATCAAAATCTAAATCTACGCCATTAGATAGTTCTACATCAATTTTGTATGCATCCTTATCGATTTCTACAATACTAGCACCTTTATAATTGTTACTAATATATTGTTTGATTTTTGCAGGAACTAAGCTACTTGGCACCGAACCAGATAGGGTTTTGATTTCTTTCCAATTACCGGTTCTATCAAACTCAATCTTTGTTCCATTCTCAAAATTTACATCAAAATCCTTTGAAAAAACATCTTTGTCTTGTATGACATTCATTACTTTCACATCTTTAAAGTATTGATGAATAAATGTCTTAGCTTTTGCAGGTAGTTGGTTAAAAGGAATGATTACTTCTTGTGCAAATGCAAAGTTGGCAATTAATACAATTGCGATACCGATTATTTTTCTCATAAAATAAAAATTTAATTCTTTTTATAAAACGGAGAATGTGTGAAAGTATTGTGTATTAATGATTTTTTTATAAAAATATCTGTTTTATTTTAAAATATTGATAATAATTAAATTGTAAATAATTGTTAGTAGTTAGTAGTGTTATTGTTGTATAATTTTAATTAAAAATAGTAGAAAGATTTTTTTATAGACATTATTTATTTTTTTTATATATTTGCTAATTGAAATTTTTTTAATAAGAAATAGATTAAACTTTATGCCAAGCAGTATCATCATAGGTTCAGGGAGTTACATTCCTGAAAATATTATCAGAGGAGAGTATTTCAGTAATACGGAATTTTATGATAATAATAATGAGAAAATAGACAAACCTGTCGAGGAAATTATAAATAAATTTGTGGAAATCACCGAGATTGAAGAAAGACGATTCGTGGATGAAGATACTTTTAATTCGGATATTGCTACGAAGGCGGGATTGTTGGCGATAGAAGATGCGGGGATTGATAAGGAAAGTATTGATTATGTGATTTGTGCAACTAATTTTGGAGAAATTAACAATAATGGTTGTCAGTCTTATATGCCATCGGTATCTGCATTGGTAAAACATAAATTAGGCATCAAAAATCTCAATTGTGTTAATTATGATATGGTTTTTGGTTGCCCAGGTTGGGTGGAAGGAATGATATTGGCAAATGTATTGATAAAAAGTGGTAGAGCGAGGAATATTTTGGTGATTGGCTCAGAGACATTGAGTCGTGCTACAGACCCTTTTGATAGAGATAAGATGATTTTTGCAGATGGGGCAGGAGCGGTAGTTCTCTCTGCAACGGATGAAGAGAATATAGGAGTAATAGCAGATAATACACTGTGCTTCAATGGGGAAGAGATTGGATATTTGTGTAACTCTCACTCACTAAACCCTAATATCAATCAGGAAAGACAATATGTGCGAATGATGGGTAGAAAGATATACGAATTTGCTTTGAAAAATGTGCCTCAAGCTATCAAAAATACAATAGAAAAAGCAAATATCGGTATAGAAGATATAGATAAAATATTGATACATCAAGCCAATGCGAAGATGGACCATGCTATTATTAATAGGTTGTATAAGTTGTATGGCATCCGTGATTTTGACCATTCTGTGGCTCCGATGACGGTTCAGTATCTAGGGAATACTTCAGTGGCAACAATACCTACAATGTTTGATTTGATACGAAAAGGAAAAATTGAAGGACAACACTTTAAAGAAAATTCTTATATTATCTTTACTTCCGTAGGAGCAGGAATGAATATCAATGCTATTGTATATAGATTTAAGTAGATTTAAAAGAAATAAATTTTTTAGGTCAAGGATTGTTTTTTGTTCCTTGGCTTTTATTTTTTGTGGAAAAGTATTATAGCTATTTGTAATTTTAAAAAAAATATTTATTTTAGCAGGGTGATTATTTTATATGGAATAAAAAAATAAAACTTAATAAAAATGAATAATAAAATATTAGCAATATTTGGGCTTTTGTCTGTTGGTATGATGAATGCTCAGACGGGGAACGAAAAAGTAGATAATTTTCTGAATAATACGGATATTAATTTTCTCCTCCGCTCTTCTTTGGAGGTGCCACAAGGTGAAGGAAATCCATCGGTGTTTAAACAAAATGAGGCGAGAATGCAAGTTACGGGCAAGATAAATCCAGATTTGGCTTATAATGTTCGTTTTCGATTAAATAGAAATACTAGTCCTTTGTCTGATAATGCTCCGAGTTCGTTGGATTATGCATCGTTAGAATATACCTTTGGGAAGGATAAAAAATGGGCGGTAACTTTGGGGAAACAAGCAATTTTTGTAGGTTCGTGGGAATATGAAAAAAATCCTACCTATGAATATACTTATTCTAACTATCTAATAAAACAACTCAATCTGTTTGCCGTAGGAGGAAAGTTAGCTTATTCACCAAATAAAAATAATAATTTTCAGTTATATGTTTTTAATGCCAATAATAATTCTTTCAGTGCTTTGCATGAAAATGCGAAATATGCTAAAAATCAACTAAAAGCAAGTAAATATCCTCTTGGATTTAATTTCGTATGGCGAGGTAATTTGTGGAATAATAAATTAAAAACACTCTATTCGCTACATACATCACAGATAGCAGAAGGAAAGCAAAATTATGGAATATCTATCGGTAATAAGTTAGTTTTACCTAAGTTTGAGGCTTATTTGGATATTCAGCATAACAATTCTGCTGTGGATTATGCTAATATGATTTCTCCTGTGATTAATAAATATAATACTACACAAGTAGCTGGTTATCAGAATATTTTTGCAGAAAAGGTACAATATCAGTCTGCTGTATTCAGAGCGGATTATTCTATTACTCCAAAGTGGATTGTTACAGGGAAAACAGGGATTGAAAACATAAATTCTAATACTCTTGGGAACAATATGTCTCATCATTATATGAATTTGATAGGTTTAGAGTTTAAACCTTTCGAGAAGCAGAATTTCAGATTCTTCGCATATTTTCATAATGATTCTTATAAATATAATGATAAGTTTAAGAATATTCAGCAGAATACTAGTAAAAACACAATAGCAGTAGGAGTGTTATATTTGATGAATATTTTGTAATATAAAGATAATCAATAAAATACATAAAATATGAAGTTGGAATATATTACAAGAGAGCCTCATCAAATAACAACTGAAACTCCCATTTTGTTCTTGATACACGGATATGGGAGTAATGAGGAAGATTTATTTTCCTTTAAAGAAGATTTACCAGATAATTTTTTGATTATTAGTTTAAAAGCTCCGATTAATCTTCCTTTTGGTGGCCATGCTTGGTATGATATTGATTTTGTAAATGCTGAGAAGTTTATTAATGTATCTCAAGCACAAAGTTCCATAGAAGCAATTTTGGATACTATCGAGGAGGTTCGGGGGAAATATGGCATCACAGAAGGAAAAAATCACTTGATAGGTTTCAGTCAGGGTGGGATTTTGAGTTATGCACTATCACTTACTTATCCTGAAAAATTTCAGAAAGTGGCTTGTTTGAGTGCCTACCCAGAGGAAAAAATCCTTACAGAGATTGTAGGGGATAAGAAAAAATTGGAACATTTAAGGTTTTTTATTTCTCATGGTACAGAGGATAGTGTGATTCCGTTGGATTGGGGAAGAAAAGGAGCCGACAAACTTTACGATTTGAGTTGTTATTTTACTTTTAGAGAATATGCGAGTGGGCATGGGGTGAATCAGAAAAATTATCATGATTTGATGGACTTTTTTTATAAATAAGGAAAAGTATTAAGAAAATCATTATTAATGATACAAGATTTAATAAAATCAGCAAAAGAGAAAGATCAGAAGTCTCAGACTCGTTTGACGAATTTGTTTTGGGTGGATGTTTTTTCTTTTGTAATGAAGAAAGTTAGAGACGAAAATATTGCTGATGAGATTACGATAGGTGTTTTTTCTAAGGTTTTGAATAAATTAGATCTTTATGATCCAGAATTTGAGTTTAAGACTTGGTTACTGATGATTGCTCAAAATACCATTATTGATTATTGGAGAAAGCAGTCGCGGGAAGTAGAGGTTTTGCCCATCAAAGAAACATTTATGGAGATACAAAGACACTCAACGAAATCGCCTGAGGAGTTTCTAATTTCGGAGGAAGATAGACGGAAGATACAGAATTTGGTAGCATCAATGAATAATAATTATGCGGAAATTATTCAGCTTCGTTTTTTTGAGGAATTGAGTATTAAGGAGATAGCGAAAAAACTTAATATATCAGTGGATAATACCAAAATCCGAATAATGAGAGCTAAGAAGGTTTTAGCACAATTATTAAAAGATAATGATTTTAATGTAGAGTAAAAAATAGCAGATTCAAGGATTTCCCGAATCTGCTATTTTTTTTATTTATAAAAGTGAATGAATCACTGAAATATTAACCTAAGTAAGGATATTTATAGTCTTTTGGAGAAACAAAAGTTTCTTTAATAGAGCGAACAGATACCCATCTTAGTAAGTTCATTTTAGAACCTGCCTTATCATTTGTACCAGATGCTCTACCACCACCGAAAGGTTGTTGCCCTACTACAGCACCTGTTGGCTTATCGTTGATGTAGAAGTTACCCGCAGAGTTTTCAAGAGCTTTGTAAGCCTCGTCTATGGCATATCTATCTTGTGCAAAGATAGAACCAGTCAGAGAGTAAGGTGAAGAAGTATCTACTAAGTGTAGTGTTTCTGTCCATTTTTCATCTTCATAAACGAAGATAGTGAGGATAGGTCCAAAGATTTCTTCTACCATACTTTCGTATTTAGGGTTGGTAGTTTCTATCACAGTAGGCTCTACGAACCAACCTTTGCTACCATCACATTTACCACCGATAATTACATTAGCCTCGTTAGACGCATTTGCTCTTTCAATATAGCCTTGACATTTTTCAAAAGAAGTTTTGTCTATTACAGCATTTACGAAGTTAGAAGGGTCTTCTGGTGAACCGATTTTGATAGTGTCAATCTGAGCTTTCATCACAGCTTTAACTTCATTCCAAAGAGATTTAGGGATATATGCACGAGATGCGGCAGAGCATTTTTGCCCTTGATATTCAAAGGCACCACGAACTAAGGCTGTTGCTACAGCTTCTACATTAGCTGATGGATGTACCATTACGAAGTCTTTACCACCTGTTTCACCAACAATTCTTGGGTAAGATTTGTAGTTAGCAATGTTTTCACCAATGGTTCTCCACATACTTTGGAATACAGCTGTAGAACCCGTAAAGTGTAGTCCTGCAAAATCAGGGTGTGTAAGGACTTTATCTGCAGTTTCTTTACCTCTTGTGAATATCAAGTTGATAACTCCATCTGGTAGTCCGGCTTCTTTGAATACTTCCATAATTACTTTTGCTGCATATATTTGTTTGTCGGAAGCTTTCCAAACAACTACATTCCCTAACATAGCCATACAAGAAGGTAGGTTTCCAGCAATTGCAGTGAAGTTGAACGGCGTAAGAGCAAAGCAGAATCCTTCTAATGGTCTATATTCTACTCTGTTCCAAATTCCATTGTCTGAAATTGGTTGTTCAGAGTACATTTCAGTCATAAATTCAGCGTTGAATCTTAGGAAGTCAATAAGTTCGCAAGCGGAATCTATCTCTGCTTGATGTACATTTTTAGACTGCCCAATCATCGTAGCTGCGTTGATTCTGTCTCTATAAGGTCCCGCAATGAGGTCTGCTGCTTTTAAGAAAATAGATACTCTTTGTTCCCAACCTAAGGCATTCCATTTTGGTTTTGCAGCAAGAGCTGCTTCAATAGCTTGGTCAATGTGACTAGCATTTCCTCTATAAAAGAAACCAAGGTCATGCTGGTGGTCTTGTGGAGACTCTAATCTTACTTTTTCGTCGGATTTTACTTCTTTTCCTCCGATAATCATTGGGATTTCTACTTTTTCGCTCCACATTTTTTTATAGGTAGCGATTAGTGATTGTACCTCTGAGCTACCTGGTGCATAAGTTCTCACTGGCTCGTTAATAGCGATAGGAACTTGTGAAATTGATTTTGACATATTTAAAACTATTAAAATTAAAACTAATAAGTCCCCAAATATACAAATTTTTGATGAATACAAAAAAATAATCCACATAAATTACTTTTTTATACCTAAAAAAATCCTAAAAACTTTTTATCAGGATGATATTTATTTGTGATTTTCGTATAAATTAATAATTTTGTATTTCGTTAAGTTAATAAAGTATAATAAAGTATAATAAAGTCAATGGATTATCAAAGAATTATTAAGAATATATATAGGGAGGTATTGCAGGGTGAAAATTTTGGAAAAATACCAAATTATATCCCAGAATTAGGCTCAGTGAATGAAAATAATTTTGGGATACATCTATATAACCTGAGGGGTGAGAGCTTCGGTGTGGGAAATTATCAAGAGAAATTTTCAATACAAAGTATTGCAAAGGTGCTTTCTATGTCTTTGGCGTATGCAAGATTAGGAAATAAATTGTGGAATAGGGTAGGAGTAGAGCCTTCTGGTACAGCGTTTAACTCTCTTGTGCAGTTGGAGGCGGACAACGGCATACCACGAAATCCACTGATTAATGCTGGTGCAATTGTTATTTGTGATATATTATTGTCTATTTTGGATAACCCGAAGGAGGAATTTATTCAATTTGTTAGAATGTTAGCAAATAACCCAACACTTGATTATTCTACTAAGATTGCCGAATCGGAAAAGTCCGTAGGATACAGAAATTTTGCACTTTGCTACTATCTGAAAGCTTTGGGAAATATAGAAAATGACCCTGTGGAGGTGCTGGATTTCTATTTTTATTTGTGTTCCATAGAAATGACCTGCGAGGAACTTACGGCAACATTTTCATTTTTGGCCAATGATGGAGTAACCACTCATAATCAACAAGAAATACTTACGAAAAGTTATACTAAAAGAGTGAATGCAGTGATGCAGACTTGTGGATTCTACGACGAGTCGGGAGATTTTTCCTTCCGTGTAGGGCTACCAGGGAAGTCAGGAGTAGGTGGGGGAGTTATTGCAGTGATGCCTAATTTTTATAGTATCGCTGTATGGAGCCCATTATTAAACAGTAAAGGAAATTCCTATCGAGGTATAAAATTTTTGGAAGAATTTACCACACAAACAAAAATATCAATATTCTAAAAAATTACTTTTTTATTCAATTAATTACAAAATTTTATAAAAATTCTTATATTTGCCCATTAAAAATTGTATTGAAATGCAAGGAAAAGGACTTATTACAACGATTGCTATTGTTTTGGGACTTATTTGCCTCAATGAATTCTTACCAACTTGGTATGCGAATAAAATTGATAAGCAAATTGCCGCAGCAAAAGGCAACGAAAAGGAAATCAATCGTCTAAAAAGAGACACGCTAGATTTAGGTTATACAAAATTGACCTATCCACAAGCCAAAGAAAAGGAAATGAAGCTAGGACTTGACTTGAGGGGGGGGATAAATGTATTGTTGGAAATCAATCAAAGAGATTTGGTGAATAATCTTACCAACTACACCTCGAATCCTATCGTGATTGAGGCTTTAGATAAGGCAGATGAAGCCAATAAACATTCATCTAAATCTTATATAGACCTATTTTTTGAGGAATTTTATAAGATAAATAAAGCAAAAAATGCTAATCTGAAACTTGCTGATCCAGAGATTTTTGGGAATAACAATTTCACAGCTGTGAAATATAATTCTACGGATGAAGAGGTAGAAAAAATTGTAAAAACACGTATTAGTCAATCTGTGGGTATGGCTTTTGAAGTCATAAAAACGCGTATTGACAAGATGGGGAATATCCAACCAAATGTACAACAAGTACCAGGAACTGCAAGGATTTCTGTGGAAATGCCAGGTGTGAAAAACATAGACGAGGTGAAAAAAATGCTCCAAACTTCTGCGAAATTACAGTTTTGGGAAGTTCAACTCGCTCCAGAAGTTGCTCCGTATGTAGAGATTTTGCAAAAAACAATTTCTACAAAAGGGGATTCTATTGGTGTTGATAAAAATACTAACCTTGCAAATATCTTATTCAGTAAACAGTTGTATTCCAATGGTATTGCTAATGTTGCATTATCAGACACAGCTAAGGTTAATAGAATATTAAACTCCCCGATTGCTAAGAAACTTCGCCCTGCTAATTTAAGATACACACAATTTATGTGGGGATACAAACCTGAAAGGCAGTCGCCAGACCATATGACACTCTATGCCATACGTGGAAATATTAATCAAAAAGCTCCAGTGGATGGAGCGGTAGAATCAGCCAATATTTCGTACGACGAAATAGGTAGAATTGTAGTAGATATGCAAATGGATTCTAAGGGTGCCAAAGAATGGAAAATCCTCACAGAGAAAAATGTGAATAAACCTGTGGCTGTAACACTTGATAATGTGGTATATACCGCTCCAAATGTGGTGAATGTGATACCTAATGGTAGAACGCAGATTTCTGGAAACTTTACTCAGCAGGAGGCTCAGTCGTTGGTGGATGTGTTGGGTGCAGGCAAGTTACCCGCAGGAGCTAAAGTCGTTCAGGCAGATGTTGTAGGACCATCTTTGGGAGAGCAAGCAGTTAGTGCAGGTATGTTATCTTTTGCTATCGCTTTTGGATTGATTATCCTCTATATGATTTTTTACTATGGTGGAGCAGGCGTTTATGCTGTAATTGCTATGATTCTCAATTTGTTCTATATTTTTGGAATTATGGATTCTGGTGATTTTACTCTCACTTTGCCAGGTATCGCGGGACTCGTCCTTACGATGGGTATGGCTGTGGATACTAACGTGATTATTTATGAAAGAACGAAGGAAGAGTTATTCGCTAATAAATCTATCCGTGAGGCCTATAAAGATGGATTTAAACACGCTTTATCTGCAATTATTGATGGACATATCACAACATTGCTCACTGCGGGGGTATTATTCTTCTTCGGTACAGGGCCTATCAAAGGTTTTGCACTTACATTAGGAATAGGTTTATTAATGACTTTCTTTACAGGGGTACTACTTTCCAGAGTGATGGTTTTCAATCATTTAGATAGAACTGGGAAATTGTCCGTATGGACAGGTGCTACGAAAAATGCATTCCGAAACTTTGTATTCAAATTCATAGAAAGAAGAAAAATCGCCTATGTATTTTCCTTAATTCTTACAATAGGTGCATTGGTTTCAATATTCACCAATGGATTTAAGTTTGGTTTAGATTTTGAAGGAGGTAGAAATTATGTTGTTAAATTTGATAAAAATGTAGATGCTAATTCTCTTAAAACAAAATTAACTCCACTATTTGCTACGAAAACAGGACTTAATAACTCCGTAGATGTGAAAACTTTCGGACAAGGAAATCAAATAAAAATAACAACAGACTATAAAATTGATGACGAGTCCCTAAAAGCAGACCAAGAAGTAGAGGCGAAAATATTTGAAGGTGTAAAATCTGAGTTGCCAAAAAATATTACTTTAGAAAGTTTTAAATCTCAAGATACAGATTACGGAATCGTTTCTTCGGCTAAAGTTGGACCATCAGTAGCGGATGATATTAAGCAAGGGGGAATATTATCTATTTCTATCGCTTTGGGAGCAATCTTTATATATATATTATTTAGATTTAGCAAATGGCAATTCTCACTCGGTGCTGTGGCTGCTCTGGTGCATGATACTATTATCGTTTTAGGAGCTTATTCTTTATTATACAATATGATGCCGTTTAATATGGAAATTAACCAAGATTTCATTGCTGCAATTCTTACAGTAATTGGTTATTCCGTAAATGATACAGTAATTGTCTTTGATAGAATTCGTGAGTATATTAAGGAGAAAAAATCCGTTACACTAATAGGATTGTTCGATGAGGCTATATCTAGTACTTTGGGTAGAACATTCAATACCTCACTCACTACTTTATTGGTGCTTATTGCTATATTCCTATTCGGTGGAGATACCCTTAGAGGTTTTGTTTTTGCTCTTCTTTTAGGTATAGGTTTTGGTACTTATTCTTCAATATTTGTAGCATCGGCTGTAGCCTATGATACCCTTAGAGGAAAGAAAAATGAAGAAGACCTATTGGGAAACAATAAATAAGATAGAATCTGATAGATACCCTCATTGATTTTGAGGGTATTTTTTATGAAAAATAATAATGTGAAATATTGAATTCCAATTAGAATTATTTAATTTTGCGAAAATAAATATTATGAAATGAAAGTATTAAAATATATAACTCTGTTTTGTTTATTGATGAGTTTTGGAACATTTGCTCAAAAAGTCAATGTGAAGGAAAATATATATTATCGTGTAGTGAAGGTTAGAGATGGTGATACCGTAGTGCTATTAGTGGATAATCAAGAACTTCCCGTGAGGCTTAGCCACATTGATACTCCTGAGAAAAAACAAGCTTTTGGAACTAAGGCAAAACAATTCACAAGTAATCTATGTTTTGGTAAGAGAGTGAGAATTAGTGGAAAGCAAAAGTATGATAGATATAATCGCCTTTTAGCAGAAATTATTAATGAAAATGGTATTAATATCAATAAAGAATTGGTGAAAAATGGTTTAGCATGGCATTACAAAAGATATTCCAATAGCGTAGAATATAGTAGATTGGAGAATGAAGCGCGACGCAAACGAATAAATATATGGTCGGATAGGGAGCCTCTTGCTCCGTGGGATTATAGAAAACTTCGTAGAAAGAAATTATAATCTATAAAAAAACTTTGGACTTCTGTCCAAAGTTTTTTTGTATATATCGGCATATTTTAAGCTCTACCTCTTTCTGCTCGTTTTCTATCTTCTTCGGAGAGGAGTTTTTTCCTCATACGAATAAAGTTTGGTGTAACTTCTATCGCTTCATCGGCTTGTATATATTCCATACATTCTTCTAAGGTCATTAGCACCTTTGGAGCAATATTTCCATCTTTATCTTTTCCTGCGGCACGCATATTATTTAGTTGCTTACCTTCTACAATATTTACTACGAGGTCTCCAGGTTTGTTTTGCTCACCTACAATCATACCCATATATACTTCTTCACCTGGATCTACGAAGAAACGCCCTCTATCTTGTAGTTTTTCAATAGAATAAGCTGTAGATTGCCCTTGGTTTTTGGAGATAAGTACCCCATTTATTCTGCTTGGAATAGCCCCTTTGAATGGTTTATATTCACTGAATCTATGTGCCATAATTGCTTCTCCTGCCGTTGCAGTAAGCATCTGCGAACGAAGACCGATAAGACCTCTTGAAGGAATATCAAATTCCAAATGTTGCATTTCTCCCTTAGTTTCCATAATGAGAAGGTCTCCTTTTCTTTGGGTTGCAAGGTCTATTACACGAGAGGAATATTCTTCAGGTACATCTACTACCATTGTTTCATAAGGTTCCAACTTTTCGCCATCTACTTCTCGCAGGATTACTTGCGGTTGGCCGATAGTCATTTCGTAGCCCTCTCTTCTCATTGTTTCAATAAGTACTGAAAGGTGGAGAATACCACGCCCAAACACTAGGAAAGTATTAGCATCATCCGTAGGCTGAACTCTCAAGGCAAGATTCTTCTCTAATTCTTTTTCTAATCTATCTTTTAGGTGGTTAGAGGTAACATATTTACCATCTTTACCAAAGAAAGGCGAATTATTAATAGAGAAGGTCATATTAAGGGTTGGCTCGTCAATGGCGATTCTTTCCAATGGTTCTGGATTTTCTAAATCTACAAAAGTGTCTCCAATCTGGAATTTATCAAAACCTACTACGGCACAAATATCTCCTGCGAATACTTCGCTAACTTTTTTCTTGCCAAGCCCTTCAAACACATAGAGTTCCTTTACTTTTCCTTTTACGATTTGTCCGCCTTCTTGTGCCAAGCCTATCCATTGACCTTCTTTAATGGAACCTCTAGCAACCTTACCGATAGCAATTCGCCCTAAGAATGAAGAATAATCAAGTGAAGTAACTTGCATTTGAAGGTTTCCTTCTTCTACTTGTGGTTCTGGGACATATTTCAATATCCCATCAAGAATTGGCAAAATACTATCCGTAGGTTCAAGGCTAGTATTGAACCAACCTTGTTTAGACGAACCATAATAAGTAGGGAAGTCTAATTGCTCTTCGGTAGCATCGAGGGCGAAGAACAAGTCAAATACCTTATCGTGAACCTCATCTGGACGGCAGTTTTCCTTATCGACCTTGTTAATAACTACGATAGGCTTCAATCCCAATTGCAATGCCTTTTGGAGTACAAAACGCGTCTGAGGCATTGGTCCTTCAAAGGCATCTACCAATAGAATTACCCCATCTGCCATCTTTAAAACTCTCTCTACTTCACCACCGAAGTCGGCGTGCCCAGGTGTGTCTATTACATTGATTTTGGTATCCTTATAATTTACTGAAATGTTCTTGGACAAGATAGTGATACCTCTTTCTCTCTCTAGGTCATTGTTGTCCATTATGAGTTCACCACTCTCTTGGTTTTCTCTAAAAATATTCGTGGCATGAATAATTTTATCCACCAAAGTGGTTTTCCCGTGATCTACGTGAGCGATAATCGCTATATTTCTAATGTTTTGCATAATCCTTACTATGAGTCCGCAAAAATACGATTTTTTTTGAATTTATTTAGAAAAATATTTATAATATAACGCCTTTATCGGATATAATATAGGTAATTTTATTATGAATACTATTTTTCCCATAAACATCGTATTTATTTCCTTAGGGCCGAATACCTTTCTGCACTTATTTCTAAATGAAAAATACTTATAGAAAATGATAATAATATTCTTTGATAAATGTAACCTCTTTAATATAGTTTTTATATAGTAAATATTATGAAACAAAAGTATTTTTAACCCATCATAGACGGGAGAATCCCCATTTTTAATCAAAAAATCTATTCCCTTATTGAGATGTACCAAAATATCATTAAAATTTTTATATTTGATATTATGGCTAATAGAATCATCAAGTACCCGATACTGATAGAAAGGGTTATTGTAAATAGCAAAAGTTTTTACAAAGCGTGCTAATGCCAAACTATACGGCAAATCCTCGTAAATGTATCCCTTTGGGAAGAATAGGTTATTCTTGATGATTATTTCTCGTCTTACAATCTTTGTCCAAGCGTTGGATACATAGTAATTACTTTTCACCAAAGCCTCAAAATTATTGATGAAATCATTATTCGTAAAGGATATTTCTTTGGGAATTCTACGAATGTTATCAGATGAAGGGTGTAGGATTAAATCAATTTTATCATTTGTAAGTAATTGTAAATCAGATAGAATACCCTCCCCTATATAATTTTTTTGGTTTTTATTTATGTTAATCCAATAGTCATCACTATCCAAGAATATGAGATAGTCTCCTTTTGCTTCCTTGATACCAGAATTACGAGCATCCGAAAGGCCTCCATTGTGTTTGTGGATAACTTTTATATGTGAATATTTATTTGCGTATTCATCACAAATTTTACCACAGCCATCAGGTGAGCCATCATTTACTAAAATAATTTCACAATCCAAAAAATTTTCGGCAAGTACGGAGTCAATACATTGCCGAAGGTATTTTTCTACATTATATATGGGAATTATTATGGAGAAAGTCATAGATTAATTTTTTAGATACCAATGATACATTTTTTCTACACCTTCGTTGATTTCTATAGAATGTTTCCAGCCGAGTTGGTTTATTTTGGAAACATTTACCAATTTTTTCATTGTACCATCGGGTTTAGAGCTATCAAAATCTATAATTCCTTTGAAATCAATAGTTTTTGCAATGAGTAGAGAAAGGTCTTTGATAGACAAATCTTTTCCTGTTCCTATATTGATATGGGTATTTCGTATTTCGGTTTTGTTGGATTTAGCATCTTCAAAATCTACATTATTCATCACGAAAATGCAGGCGTCGGCCATTTCTTCACTCCAAAGAAATTCTCTCATCGGTTTTCCTGTTCCCCAGAGGATTACTTTGTCTCGGAAGATACCATATTTTGCCAATAATTGTTCTATTTCTTGTTGTGTATTTTTATCAGAAATACCTTCTACGGGTCGTTTTCGGAGGTCGTTTTTTATGCTTTCCCAATCTTGCTGAGAGAGCGCCTTTGCGAGATGTATTTTTCGAATCATCGCAGGGAGGACATGGGATTTTTCTAAGTCAAAATTATCATTGGGCCCATAAAGATTAGTAGGCATCACAGAGATGAAATTCGTCCCATATTGGATATTAAAACTTTCGCAGAGCTTGATACCCGCAATTTTTGCGATAGCATATGGCTCATTGGTATATTCTAATGTATTGGTGAGGAGTTCCTCTTCGGCGATAGGTTGGTTTGCATTTTTCGGATAAATGCAGGTACTGCCTAAAAACAGGAGTTTTTTAGTATGGTGTTTATAGGCATTATAGATTACATTTTGTTGGATTTGTAGATTATCGTAGATAAAATCTGCTCGGTAGGTGTTATTAGCCATAATTCCCCCTACTTTTGCTGCAGCCAAGAATACATATTCGGGTTTTTCAGTTTCAAAAAATTGGGCTACGGCATTGCTATCAGTCAAATCTAATTCTTTTGATGAGCGACCGATTAAATTTGTATATCCTTTATTTTCAAGTTGTTTCCAAATGGCAGAGCCTACCAATCCTTTGTGTCCAGCGATATAGATTTTGCTATCAAGATTCATTTTTTTTGATTTAAAATGAGGATATTATTATTGTTTTTCGGCAATTTTTAGGTCGGATTCCATCATATCTTTCACCAATGCATTGAGGTCGTATTGCGGTTTCCATCCTAATTTTTCCATAGATTTTGTAGGGTCTCCGATGAGCAAATCTACTTCGGTTGGTCGGTAATATTTAGCATCTACTCTCACGACGATTTTTCCGATTTCCAATTGATATTTAGGGTTGTTACAAGCTTTTACTTTGGCAACTTCGTTTTCGTTTTCTCCTTCAAATTCCAGTTCAATACCCACTTCGTTGAAGGCCATTTTTACGAAATCGCGGATATAGGTAGTTTTTCCTGTAGCGATTACGAAATCTTCAGGTTGGTCTTGTTGTAGTATTCTCCACATTGCTTCTACATAGTCTTTGGCGTGTCCCCAGTCTCTTTGAGCATTGAGGTTACCTAAGTATAGGCAGTCTTGTTTTCCTAAGGCTATATTGGCTGTGGCCATTGTGATTTTTCGTGTTACGAAAGTTTCTCCTCTTCGTGGCGATTCATGGTTGAAGAGGATACCATTACAAGCGAACATTCCGTAGGCTTCACGGTAGTTTTTCGTAATCCAAAAGCCATATATTTTTGCTGCCCCATAAGGTGAACGCGGGTAGAATGGAGAGTTTTCGTCATAGAAACCTTTTTCATTTTTGTTCTCAGCCATACCTCCATATAGTTCGGAGGTAGAGGCTTGATAGATTTTTGTTTTTTTCTCCAAACCGAGGATTCTTACAGCCTCTAAGATTCTTAGGGTACCGATACCATCTACATTAGCGACATATTCTGGTGAGTCGAAAGACACTTTTACATGAGACATTGCCCCTAAGTTGTATATTTCATCAGGCTGAATTTCCTGAATGATTCTAATTATATTTGTAGAGTCAGTAAGGTCTCCGTAGTGTAGTTTGAAATTTACATTTTTTTCGTGCTGGTCGATATAGAGATGGTCTATTCTCTGTGTGTTGAAAGATGATGCACGTCTTTTGATACCATTAACTTCGTATCCTTTTTCTAATAATAATTCAGCGAGGTAGGAGCCATCTTGCCCTGTAATTCCCGTTATTAAAGCTACTTTTTTTTTCACAATCAATAAATGTTTATTTATAATTTTATCCACTCTGGTGGGTATTGAGAGTGGTCTTTTGAATCGTCTTTTATATTTAAAGTTTTTTCTGGTACTACGACCAAAGGTTTTGGAAACTCCGATAGCATTGCTCCCCACCAAGCAAAAGTCGAGTTTGCAAGGACATAATTATTGAATTTTTTCATAGTGGTGATATCTTGTAGTACGGACTGCCCTTCTACCAATACCACATCGTATTTTTCGGAAATGATACGTATCTCGTTTTGTATATTTGGGAAATCATCGGAGAAGATATACACTTTGTTTATTTTACCTCTTTTTTCTGAAATAATATCCAATCCTCGTAGGTAATAATCAGCATCTAGTATATAAAAAAGTTCTTCCTGCTGAATGTCTCTAAATCTTTTATTGACGGTAAGATAATCTCCCCTACGGAGGTGTATGGCTATATCGTCTGGTGTGATGGAAAATTTATTCTCATTAGCTACCATACTAGATAATATTTTAGACACTTTTTCCAAAAAATCTTTTGATATATAGTGGTGAGATTGGAAATAACCATAGTATATATTAATAAGTTTTCGGGATTCTATCTTTGGTAGAAAGAGATATGTTAGTGTATCATCAAAGTATAAATAATGTTTGTATATCTGTCCAAAAAAATTACATATCCTACTAAAAATATTTTTACTAAAATCATCGTAGGATATCACTTCAAATCCTAACTTTTTAGGAATATCTAATAAGATGTTTCTTTTAGAAGAATCTTTGGTATCGGAACCTATTCCTGTTTGTTTGTATAATATACTTGTTGGGTATCCTTGTTGTCTTATATAGTCTGCATAGGCCAACATATATAGTTGGTTTCCTAAACCTGAATTATCTAACAAATAAACATAGTTTTTTTGAAATTTCATAAGTTGTGTTTATATATTAAGGGAAAGGAGCCAGCCTGACCTCCAATCCTTCTATTTCTGGGGTTATAGGTATCTGGCATCCCAGTCTTGAATTGCTTTTGGTGTAAGATGTTTCGGCGAGCATAGCATCTTCTTCTGCTCCCATTGGTTCAAGTAGTTCTTCGCCTTTTTCTATATAGACTTGGCAAGAGCCACACATCGCCATACCGCCACAATTTCCTATTGTTCCATCTTCTGCGATAGCATAGGCACGGATTACTTCCATTAGAGACATAGACATATCCGTAGGGGCAGCAATTTCGAATGGGTTGCCGTCTCTGTCTATTATTTTGATATTTACATCAGACATTTGTTTGTGTATCTTTTTTAATCAATTTTTTTCACTACGGCTTTTTCAGCTTCTTTTCGTGAGCCATCAAAGCCATCTACTCCGCTTACAGTAGTATATTTTAAGATATATTTTTTATTAGGATATAATCTATTATATACACTTTGGCACATTAATGTAGCTTCGTGGAAACCGCAAAGAATAAGTTTTAATTTGCCAGGGTAGGTATTAATATCACCGATAGCATATACGCCCTCTATATTAGTTTGATAGTCGTAGCTGTTATCTACTTTTATGGCATTTTTCTCAATTTCTAATCCCCATTCCGTGAGTGGTCCTAATTTTGGAGTGAGACCAAATAAAGGTATGAAATAGTCCGTTTGTAGGTCAAATGCATCTTCGCCTTCTTTTTTTACGGAGATGGCTTCTATGTGTCCATTACCTTTTAGAGTAACAACTTCTGCTGGTGTGATGAGGTTGATTTTTCCTTGATTTTTAAGTTCTTGAACCTTTTCTACAGAATCTAATGCACCGCGGAATTCGTTTCTTCTGTGGATTAGGGTAACTTCCTTAGCTACATTAGAGAGGAAAATAGACCAATCCAAGGCAGAATCGCCACCTCCTGCGATTACAACTCGTTTGTCTCGGAATAGTTCAGGGTCTTTTACGAAATATTCTACGCCTTTTTCTTCGTAGTCTGCTACATTTTCTATTTCGGGTTTTCTTGGTTCAAATGTTCCTAATCCCCCCGCAATAGCCACTGCTTTTGCTCTGTGGATAGTTCCTTTGTTCGTTACTACTTCAAACCATTCATTATCGATTTTTTTTAAAGAAACAGCCGTTTCGGATAAGGTAAAACCAGGCTCAAATTGTTTGATTTGTTCCATCAAATTATCAATTAATTCTCCTGCTCCTACACTTGGGTAGCCAGGTATATCAAAGATAGGTTTTTTTGGATATAATTCTGCTAATTGCCCTCCAGGCTGAGGGAGAGCATCAATAATGTGGCATTTTATTTTTAATAAACCTGCTTCGAAGACTGCAAACAGCCCTGTAGGTCCTGCTCCTATAATAAGTAAATCGGTTGTAATCATTAAAATAAGTATTTAAATAAGATTTACAAAGTTAATAAATAAGTTCCAAATTTGAAAAAAAATATTTTTTAACACTTACTAAATGAGAATATTATAATTCCCCCAAAATTGCTCTTTTCTGAGCCATAATGTAGCCATAATGTAATCCTTCGTGGATATTATTGAAAACGATAGCATCTTGTATCTTTTTCAAATCTAATCCGAAACTTGTGGAGTAGGGCGAGTAGTCGTCAAACAGTCCCTCGTCATAGTCGCTCACTAATAGTTTGGAGGTCTCAATCAATAGAAATTTTAGGTTTTGTATATCGTCTTGCGATACCGAAAGACTCGGTAGAGTTCCTTTTTTATAATTATTCACCCAATATTCATTTACGCGGAATGGGTTTCCACTTAGATAATAATGCAATAGTTGTTGGGTTGCTACACAATGGGCGATATTCCAAAAAATATTATTATTAAACCCATCGGGGATTAAGGTAAGTTCCTCCAAAGATGTGGTTTCCAGAGTATCTAATAGATTTTCTCTAATTTGTAAATGTGCCTTAAAATGATAGTTCATTATTCTAAAATATAGATGTTTTAACTTATAAAAATTAATTTTAGTATTGGAATGTATTATAGAAATATTATCTTAGTTTTCTTTAACATTTTTTAACTAAAAATTACTATTTCATATTTGTATTATCCGTCTAATTATTGCAATTTTACAAAAAAATTCTAATACTTTAAAAAATAAAGAATTATGGAAGGTATCAATCAAGCTGAAGATTTGAAGCAACTCACCGAAAGGATACAGACTCAGAATAGTCTTTTTTTGGGATTAAAACGAGAGATTAATAGAGCCATCATAGGACAAGAATATATGGTAGAACGCCTCTTGATAGGGTTGTTAGGAAATGGACATATTCTACTAGAAGGTGTGCCAGGGCTAGCAAAGACTTTGGCTATTAAGACACTATCTGAGGCAGTGCAAGGGGAGTTTTCAAGAATACAATTCACTCCAGATTTGCTCCCTGCTGATGTTGTAGGAACGATGATGTATAATATTCGTGATAATGATTTCACTATTAAAAAAGGACCAATTTTTGCAAATTTTGTATTAGCCGACGAAATAAATAGGGCACCATCTAAGGTACAGTCAGCCCTCTTAGAGGCGATGCAGGAGAAGCAAGTAACCATCGGTGATGAGACGATGCCTTTGCCAAAGCCATTTTTAGTTTTGGCTACACAAAATCCAATAGACCAAGAGGGGACATACCTTCTGCCAGAGGCTCAGTCGGATAGATTTATGCTGAAATGCAAGATAGAATACCCTGATTTTGAGAATGAAAGGGAAATTATGAGAATGGTTTCTACAGCACACCAACCAAAGGTACAACAAGTAGTGTCTATACAAGATATTATCGAAACGAAACAACTCATCAATGAAATTTATCTTGATGAAAAAATAGAAAAATATATTTTGGATATGGTTTTTGCAACTCGTTTTCCTGAAAAATATGGACTTTCGGAGTTCAAAAATTATATCAGTTTTGGTGCTTCGCCGCGGGCAACTATTAACCTTGCCATTGCCTCTCGTGTGTATGCTTTTCTAAAAAATCGCTCTTTTGTGATACCAGAGGATGTGAAATCTGTTGCCAAAGATGTTCTTCGCCATCGTATTGGTCTCACTTTTGAGGCAGATGCAGAAAATATGACGACAGAGGAAATTGTAGATGAAATTTTAGGGAAAATAAAAGCTCCATAGAGTGTTCTAATTTTGTTTAAATAAATATATACATAATACAAGTTTCTACATGATTTTTTTATATTAAAATATAACCATATGAAAATCAGTAAGAAAAATTTACAATGGAAATACAAGAAAAATTAACAACGGCAAAAAAATTAATAAAAAAATACAATGTAACTGCGTACGAGATAAGCAAAAAGACGCATTTGACAGCTGTTGGCGTGCAAAAAATAATAAATGGGCAAATATTAAGGCCTCAAAAAAACACATTAGATATTATAATTAATTATATAAATTCCCACTATCCGCACAATGATGCTACTGATAATACAAATAGTAATAATATGAATAGTCTTGATAGCTACTCTCAAGACAAAATAAACGAAAATAACATATATATTGAAATGATAGCGACACAAAGGGAATTAATTTCGCAATATCGTAAAGAAATAGAGTATCTCAGGCGAAAACTAAAAGAAAATACTGAAAATAGTTGAAAAATAATAGAGGAAGTACCTAAAAAAGATAATTTGAAAGGAATTTTCAATAGTTTTTAAAGTGGAATTAAAAGACATTATAAAAAAAATAAAACAGATAGAAATTCGCTCTCGTCGTAGGTTGGGAGTGAATCTTTTAGGGCAGTACGAATCAAAATTCAAGGGGCAGGGGATGACCTTTGCAGAGGTTCGTGCCTACCAGTTTGGAGATGAAATTCGTCGTATTGATTGGAATAAAACGGCTCGTTTCCAAGAACCATTTGTGAAGATTATGGAAGAGGAGCGTGAGTTGTCAGTGATGCTCTTGGTGGATATTTCAGCATCGATGGATTATGGCACTCGCACAGCTTTGAAGAAGGATTTTGTGGCAGAAATTTGTGCCAGTATAGGTCTTTCGGCAGTAGCGAATAATGATAGAGTTGGGCTGATATTATTTGCAGATAAGATATACAAGGTAGTACCGCCACAGAAAGGTAGGAAGCATATTTTATCTATTTTGTCGCATATTTTATCGGCAGATTTCGTTCCTACTGAGATAGATTTTGATGGTGCATTAGAGTACCTAATGAATGTTTTTAAGAAGAAATCTTATGTTGTGATTTTCTCGGATTTTGATTGTTCTTATAATGAAAAAAACATCAAGATGGCCTCTAAAAAATATGAATTGTTGGGGATACAAATTACTGATGAGAAAGACGAGGAAATACCTAATATAGGCTATACGCTTTTTATAAATGCAGAGACGGGAGAGGAAGTTTGGCTGAATACGAGTAACGCTCGGAAACGATATGAATTTAAAGAATATCATAGACAGAAAATGCGTCAATTGAAGCAAGATTTTGAGAATGTTTCGGCTAATTTTTTACACTTAAAAATAGGAGATGATTATACCAGAGAGATACAGCAGATTTTTAGGAAATAGAGTGGATATCTTGGTGCTGATGTTTTTGCTATTCAGTGTTTTAGGATTTTCGCAAACACTTTCTACTCAGGTCGAAAAACAAAAAGTAGGTTTGGGGGAAGTGGATAGTTATATCTTAAAAATTGATGATTTACAAGGAAGAAGAGTACATATTTCCCCAAAAAATAAATTACTGCCATATCATTTTGAGGTACTGAGTGATAGTATTGAGGTAACAAAAGATACTTATGAGAGAGTTGTAAGATTCCAAATTTTTGAGGAAGGAACATTCAAAATTCCTGCCATTGAAGTAATTGTTGGAGATGAGAGTTTGATGACAATTCCATATGAAATACATGCTGAAAATACGGCCCACCAGAATGAGGAAATAAACGATATAATGGCGAATAAGTCAGTTTCGCTGGATATTTTGGATTATTGGGAGATTTATAAGTGGTATATCTTGGGTGTTTTGTTGGCTATTGGTGTGGTTATTTTGGTAGTTTATTTTATAAAATATGGAAAGAAACAACTTTCGGAGCCAGTGAGAAATACCAATATTACTCTGAAAAAATTGGAGGCACTTGGTAGTAAAAATTATATCAAACAGGAGGATTTTCGAGCTTTTTATGTAGAATTATTGGATATTCTTCGAGATTTTCTTATAAGGCAGTATAAGATACCTGCAGATGTGTTACTTACGGACGATCTTATTGATTTTATGAAAGAAAGTAGTAGTATTTCCAATGAAAATGAGGTGGTTATAGGCTTGATTTTTCAGCGTGGAGATAGGGTGAAATTTGCTAAAATATATCCAAATTCTACCACGATGCAGAATGATTTTGATGATACTAAAAGGATAGTTAAAAATTCTGTGAAAGATATAGAATTTGAAAATTTGAGAAAAAGTTAAATTCTAGGAAAAATGCAAAATTTTGAGTTTCATTCACCGTTATTTTTGGGATTGTTCTTGTTGTTTATTCCTTTGATAATAAGAGATTTAATAAGAAAAAGAAAAACAACTTTGAAGTTATCTACTACGAATGGATTAACTCCGAATCGCGGGGTTCGTTTGGTATTCGTTGCTTTGAGTCTTACAAAATATTTTATTTTGCTGGGGCTGATAATTGCTATGGCACGGCCAAGAACCTTCACCGTATTGAAGGAGAGAGACGATATCAAAGGAGTAGATATTATGTTGTCAGTAGATGTTTCATTGAGTATGTTAGCAAAGGATTTGGAGCCAGATAGATTAGAAGCCTTAAAAAAAATAGCAAGGGATTTTGTTAAAAAACGACCGAATGATAGAATAGGGTTGGTAACTTATTCAGGTGAGGCAGTTACAAAGGTACCCGTAACCTTTGACCATCAGGTCTTGGATACCGAGTTAGCCCATCTTGATCCAATGGAACTCGAATCGGGAACCTCCATTGGAGATGGTTTGGCGGTTGCAGTAAGCCACTTGAAAGATAGCAAGGCAAAGTCGAAAATCATTATTCTGATGACTGATGGAGTGAATACTATACAGAACGGAATTCCTCCAATGGTGGCTTCCGAGCTTGCAAAAAGTAGTGGTATAAAGGTCTATACTATTGGTATTGGTACGAATGGATATGCATTGATGCCTACAGAGGTAGATATGTTTGGTGATTTGATTTTTTCTGAAACAGAAGTGAAGATAGATGATAAAGTTCTATCTGATATTGCGAGAATGACAGGAGGAAAGTATTTTCGTGCTACTTCTAATGATAGTTTAGAGAAAGTATATAGTGAGATTGATAGATTAGAGAAATCAAAATTGAGGGCTCAGACTAATTATCAGTACCAAGAATTTTTTGGAAAGTTCTTGTGGTTTTCTTTATTGGTCTTGCTTTTTGATGCCTTATTGAGATGGATTGTTTTCAAACGAATTGTATAAAAAAACAATAGATTAATATGCATATATCTAATAAATATTACCTTTTGTTACTATTATTATTACCTCTTTTAGGTGGTGTGATAGCCTATTTCATACGATGGGAAAAGATAGGTAAAACAAAATTTGCTGATGAGAAGTTTAGAGATAAATTTTTTATAAAACAAAATTTGTTTTCTAAAATGATACCATCCTTGTATCTGGTAGCAATATTGTTTTTAGTCTTTTCAATGCTTGACTTATTAGGAGGAAAAGAGAAAATAAAGACTCAACAACACACGAATAATATTATCTTTTTACTTGATGTTTCCAACTCAATGAGTACCGAAGATATTTCCGAAAATAGACTAACTCAGGCTAAAAATATCATCAGTAATACACTTCCGAAGCTTAGCGGAAGTAGAGTGGGTGTGATTCTGTTTGCAGGTGAAGCTCGTTCCATAATGCCTCTCACAATGGATATTTCTGCAATAGAAAATTATGTCAATAGTATAGAGACAACATCTATTAAGGTGCAAGGAACTGATTTTTTGGAGGCTATGAAAGTTGCTGTAGAAAAGTTCCAAAATACCCCAAAAGACGCTCGTCAAGTAATAATTATCAGTGATGGTGAAGATAATGAAAATATGAAACAGAAAACTATTGATTTAGCAAAAGAAGAGGGAATTCAAGTGGCAACAATTGGTATTGGAACCGAAGATGGAGCTCCTATACCAGAGTACTACTATGGACAATTGATGGGTTATAAAAAAAGTAATAATTTAGGAGAAACTATCATCAGTGCCATGCATCCCGAAACATTAAAAGATATTGCACAGGAGACAGGAGGCATATATATTGATGGTAATAATCTGGATGGCTCAATTAATGAAATTATATCTTTTGCAAAAAATCAAAAGAATACCTTCAAAATAAATATAGAATCCTATAATTACGACCATTATTACCAATATTTCCTTGGGGTTTCTTTGATTTTGTTTTTCATAATTTATCTTTTTAATCCCAAAAGAGACCTAAACATATGAGTGATGTTAAGAAAAAGAAACATATCATTGAGTGGATACAGTTGCTGGTTTCCTTGATATATGTATTTAATCCTATTGATATTATTCCTGATATGCCTGCAATAGGTTGGGTAGATGATTTTTTCGTTGTAACTCTTGGAATGATAAATTTAGTGCAAGGGTATACAAATGAGACGAATAAAAAACTTGCCAAAATTATAAAAATACTGAAATGGATAATAGTTATTTTTGGGATTATTTGTATCATTTTTATTCTATTTTTAGGATCAGTTATCATCAAAATTTTTCAGTGATAGAATCCGTTTATTTTGATTTTTAGAGTGTTAAAAAATCAATATCAAACAAAAAATAAAAATAAAAGTGCAAAATGGTATTTAAATAAAAAAAAATATGTAAATTCGCATAAAAATTTAATCAAATGAATTACGATATTATTGTCATCGGAGCAGGTCCTGGTGGATATGTTACCGCGATTAGAGCAGCTCAGTTGGGCTTCAAAACAGCGATTATTGAAAGAGAAAATCTTGGGGGTATTTGCCTTAATTGGGGGTGTATCCCGACAAAAGCACTTTTGAAATCGGCACATGTGTTTAAGTATCTTCAACATGCAGAAGAATACGGTTTAAATAAGGTAGAGAACCCAAGTTTTGACTTCTCAAAAGTAGTAGCAAGAAGCCGTGGAGTAGCCTCTAAAATGAGTGGTGGTATCCAATTTTTGATGAAAAAAAATAAAGTAGATGTGATTATGGGAACTGCAAAAATCAAAGCAGGTAAGAAAGTTTCCGTAGTAGATGCAGAGGGTAAAACAAAAGAATACCAAGCTAATCATATTATTTTAGCGACAGGTGCTCGCTCAAGAGAATTGCCAAATCTTCCGCAAGATGGTAAAAAGGTAATAGGATATAGACAAGCACTTACTCTTCCAGAACAACCAAAATCTATGATTGTAGTAGGTTCTGGTGCTATTGGAGTAGAGTTTGCAGATTTTTATAGCACAATGGGTACAAAAGTAACGATTGTGGAATTTATGCCAAATATCTTACCTATAGAGGATGAGGAGGTATCTAAACATGTGGAAAAATCACTTAAAAAAGCAGGTATTGAAATTATGACTAAATCTTCCGTAGAGTCCGTAGATACCTCTGGTAAAGGTGTAAAAGCAAAAGTGAAAACAGAAAAAGGAGAAGTAGTATTAGAAGCTGATATCTTACTTTCAGCAGTAGGTATCCAAGCAAATATTGAAAATCTTGGCCTTGAAGAAGTTGGTATTAAGACTGATAGAGGTAGAGTATTGGTAGATGAATGGTATCAAACAAATGTGCCAGGATACTATGCTATTGGTGATATTATCCCGACTCAAGCACTTGCCCATGTTGCTTCTGCCGAAGGTATTACTTGTGTAGAAAAAATTAAAGGACTACACACAGAGACTATCGATTATGGAAATATCCCAGGATGTACATACTGCCATCCAGAAGTAGCGTCTGTTGGACTTACTGAAAAACAAGCAAAAGAAAAAGGTTATGAAATAAAAGTAGGTAAGTTTCCATTCTCTGCATCAGGAAAAGCAACAGCAAATGGTGATGTAGATGGATTCATTAAAGTGATTTTTGATGCTAAATATGGAGAATGGCTCGGTTGCCATATGGTAGGTGACGGGGTAACTGATATGATTGCAGAGGCAGTAGTAGCAAGAAAATTAGAAACTACGGGACATGAGATACTTAAGTCTATCCACCCGCACCCAACAATTTCAGAGGCGGTGATGGAAGCAGTGGCTGCAGCCTATGGAGAAGTAATTCATATCTAATAATATAAAGAGCCTAAAAAAAAGACTATTCCAAAAAGGAGTAGTCTTTTTATTTTTTTTAATTAATGATGATGTTCCAAATGGGAAAAGTAAGCTAAGCTGATACCAAACATAACCAAAATGATTTTCTGCCAATCCATCTTGTGATTTTTGTTGCTCTCAAAGATAATTACAGAAGAAATATGTATGAAAATTCCACCTACCAACGCCAAAAAATAAGGATGTATAGAATTGTCTATGTATTTTCCTAGGAACATTCCCATAGGAGAGGATAGCGAAAATAACCCCACAATAATCATAGGAATAAGTTTCTTTTTTTTTCTATTAAATAGAAATGCTCCCAACACAAACGAAATAGGAATATTATGTACCAAAATCCCCAATAGATATGAATCCAAAAATCCGTGTCCGTGATGATGGTCATTTGCCAAGGGAATTCCCTCTATGAATGCATGGATAAATAATCCTATCATCAATGCTATCGGTAATATTTGTTGCTTTTCCTCCTCGTGATGATGGATATGTCCGTGTTCAAAACCTTTTGTAAGGTTCTCTAAGAACATTTGAAGGATAACTCCCAAGATTACATAAAGTCCGATGTCATGATTTTTATAACTGTATATACTCGGAAATAGTTCCTGAAAGCATATCATAATTAAAAATCCAGCACTTACAATCAGTAATTTTTTCGTAAAACTTTCATTATTATTAAAAAAGCTACCTGCAAATACTCCTATCAACACGCTAAGAATGAGTGATATTACAACCATTTTGTGAAAAAGTGAAAAAAAATAACGAAAAGTAGATAGAAATACCCCATCTACTTTTTACTAAATCAAGTTAATAATAATTAGCCCAATTCCGCTAAATATCTTTCAGCATCAAGAGCTGCGATACAACCACTTCCTGCTGCGGTGATGGCTTGTTTATAGTTAGGGTCTTTTACATCTCCTGCCGCAAAAACTCCTGGTATATTAGTCTTAGAATTTCCAGCTTCGGTGATTATGTATCCATTCTCATCAAGATTAAGTTGTTCCTTGAAAATATCGGTATTTGGTTTGTGTCCGATAGCGATAAATATTCCAAGTACATTAATTTTAGAAATTTCTTTCGTCTGATTGTTGATAACCACAGCTCGTTCCACTAAATTATTTTCTCCTTCAATACCAATGAGTTCGTGGAATAGTTTTATTTCTACATTTGGTGTATTATTTACTCTATGAACCATTGCTTTTGATGCACGAAACTCACCTCTTCTTACCAAGAGTGTAACTTTGCTACATAATTTAGCTAAATAAGTAGCTTCTTCTATAGCTGTGTCTCCACCTCCTACGACGATTACTTCTTTTCCACGATAGAAAAAGCCATCACAAGTTGCACAAGCCGAAACACCGCCTCCAGAGTATTTTTTTTCGTCTTCAAGACCTAAATATTTAGCCGAAGCACCAGTGGAAATAATTACAGATTTTGCTAAAATTTTTTTATCACCTGCCCAAAGTTTGTGAATTCCACCTCGTTCTTTTGAGAATTCTACTTTTGTAATCATTTCAGGAATAATTTGTGTGTCAAATCTTAGGGATTGTTTTTTCAAATCTTCCATCAATAGAGGGCCTGTGATACCATCAGGATAACCAGGGAAGTTTTCTACTTCTGTAGTAGTGGTGAGTTGTCCGCCAGGTTCAAGTCCAGTAAATAATACAGGTTTTAGGTCGGCTCTTGCTGTATAGATTGCTGATGTGTATCCCGCAGGGCCAGAGCCTATGATTACACAATCTAAAATATTTTGTTCCATTTTATTCAATTTTTTAGCAAATATAAGAATTTTTTATTTTACTTGTATTTCGTTACAATTGATAATTTTATAGACTAATTCTATTAAAAGTTCTTTGTAAGAGTCAGAGGTAGTTCTACTTCCTACCCCTTTGAATTTCATATCAATATTTCGGAGAATAGAGATTACTTTTGTACATTGTTTTAGCGGAAATAGCCTCGCAGAAGTTTCGTAATCTTTTACGAAGTTAGCATGTTTTATGTTGAGTTCTTTCATTACATTAGTCGGTGTTTTATTTGTAAGTATATGATATGTAATGAGTTGTGCGAAATAATTGAATAGTAATGAAAACAACCCATCTACGCTATTTTTTTCATTTTTTTTATTTTTTCCCATAAAATAAATGATTTTATAGGCCTTATTCAAATCTTTCGTAGTGATAGCTTTTTGCAGTTCAAAGTTATTGTATTCTTTGCTTATACCGATATATTTTTCTGCTAATTTTTCATCAAATATTTCATTATCTTTGATGAGAATTTTTATTTTATTTAATTCATTGTATATTTTCGAAAGGTCATTCCCCAGATATTCGGCTAAAAGGTTAGGAATATTTGGAGTAGTTTTTATTTTAAGTCTATCAATTTCTGTCTTTATTTTTTTTGGTAGTTCCCAATCTTTTATAGGTTCTGATAAGAATAAGTAAGGCTTCAGAGCCTCGTTGAGAGCCTTTTTTTTTCTATCTAATTCAGATTTTTTGTGAGCAAAAACCAAAATGGTAAAAGGAGCGGGATTTTTTGCGTATTTTATGATGGCCTTTTCGTCGTTTTCTTTGTTCTTATAGGGAATTTCTTGTGCTTCCTTTACGATGATTATCTGTCTGTCTCCTCCCATCGGATATTGATAAGCCATAGAAAAAATATCGGCATAGGTGGTTTCTTTTCCATAGACAACAGTTAGGTTAAAGGCTTTTTCTTCTTCTGTTAAAACATTGTCTTTTAATTCATTAACTAAAAGGTCTATATAATAAGGTTCTTTTCCGTGGAAGAAATAAATTGGGAGTAATTGATTATTTTTAATATTTTTGACAAGTAAATCTAAATCTTTCATAATAATGGAGCTACCTAAGTTAAATTTTAATTCTCCGTATAATCTAAAAATACGACAAGGCAAAGATAGTTTTTTTATTTATGATATCCTTAGAAAATCTTGGTTTTTATTGACTCCAGAGGAGTGGGTTCGCCAGCATTGGGTACATTATTTATTGGAGGATAAAGGTTATAGTTCTACAGCTATTATTGTAGAAAAGAAGTTGATAATCAATAAATTGATTAAACGCTTGGACTTGTTAGTAACCGAAAAAACAGAGCCTAAAATCCTAATAGAATGCAAGGCTCCACATATAAAATTAACTGAAAAAACATTTGAGCAAATTGCTCGTTATAACTCTGTTTTGAAGGCAGAGATAATTATTTTGTCTAATGGGTTGCAACATATTATAGCAAAATACCAAAATGGCGAGTATTGTTTTATTAAAGAATTGTAAATTTAGAAAAGTAGATTAAATATGGAAATTTTGGAACAACACAGGGTATGGTGGGATGCTCTCAGTGATACTTGGAAACGAATTTTTACCGCTCATATTTATTTCCCAGAGGAGGTAAAGAAAAATTATAATGATGAGGTAATTTCCGAAAAAGGAACTACGGAACTACAACAAAATTCCGATTTAGAGCGAGTTTTAAATATTATTCGCCTGAAATATTATTGTGAAGATAAAACAAAGATAGTAAGTGATATCCCTGATTTTCAGTATCACAACAATTTAATTTGGGTGGATTTACAAGCGAATGATATAGAGTTAATAGATTCCCTTACCGCTCTAAAAAATCTCCGTGAACTGAATTTATCGGAGAATAAGATACAAGATATTAGTCCGTTGAGAGAACTTATTGAAATACAGGAACTTGAAATTGCGTGGAATAAAATAACTGATGTGTCGCCTTTGGGAAATCTTACAGAATTGGTGAATTTGGATATTAGTAGTAATCAAATCACAGATGTTACTCCATTAGCTAAACTGAATAAATTACTATGGCTGAATCTTTCAGACAATCCGCTAAAAGATATTAGACCTCTATCGGAGTTGAAGCAACTTACTTCGCTTAACTTGACTGATACTGGTGTTTCGTCGGAGGAAATTTCATATCTGAAAAGACAACTCCCAAATACCTCCATCTATTCATAAAATAAAGAACTTCACTCCGGTAAAGAGAGTGAAGTTTCGTTTTTATACCTTCATTATTTCGGCTTCTTTTATTTTAAGTACTTCGTCGGATTTTTTTACGAAATCATCAGTGAGGGTTTGTATTTTCGCCTCGGTATCTTTTATTAGGTCTTCGGAGATTCCGTCTAACTTTTTTAGTTCTTTCATTCCATCTTGGCGAGCATTTCTGATGGTAACTTTCGTTTGTTCAGTTTCAGCTTTTGCTTGTTTAGCAAGTTCTTTTCTTCTTTCCTCGGTGAGTGGTGGTACATTCAGGATGATGGTATCACCATTGTTAGATGGGGCAAACCCGAGGTTAGAGATGATGATAGCTTTTTCTATAGCATTGATAGCTGTTCTGTCCCAAGGTTGTATAGATATAGTCATAGCATCAGGGATGGATACATTGGCTACTTGGTTTAGTGGGGTAGGGGCTCCATAATATTCTACCATTACATCTTGCACCATAGCTGTAGAAGCTCTCCCTGCACGGATTTTTTGAAATGCATGGTCAAGGTGTTTCAATGCTGATTGCATTTCGTCTTTTACTGAGTTGAGGATTAAATTTAATTCGTCCATTAGATATTTAGAATTAGATGATTAAAAATTTTATAGTTACAAATCTACCACAGTTCCGATATTCTCTCCTTGAATGAGTTTGAATAGATTATTTTCCTTATTCATGTCAAAAACGATGATAGGTAATTTGTTTTCGTGGCTAAGGGTAAAAGCTGTCATATCCATTACCTTAAGGTCTTTTTTGAATACTTCCTCAAAAGTTAGGGAATTGTATTTTACGGCATTAGCATTTTTTTCTGGGTCGCTATCATAGATGCCATCTACGCGAGTGCCTTTTAGGATAGCGTCAGCATTTATTTCTATAGCTCTTAGAGTTGCAGCTGTATCGGTAGTGAAGTAGGGATTCCCAGTTCCTGCACCAAAAATCACAACTCTACCTTTTTCTAAGTGTCTCACTGCTTTTCTTTTGATGAATGGCTCTGCTATTTTATCCATTTCTATGGCAGATTGTAGTCTTGTTTTGATACCTACATCTTCCAAAGCACCTTGTAGAGCCATACCGTTGATTACGGTAGCGAGCATTCCCATATAGTCGCCTTGTACTCTGTCCATTCCTTTTGCGGCACCTGCTAAACCACGAAATATATTACCACCACCGATTACGATGGCCACTTCACACCCCAAATCCACTACTTTTTTTATTTCATTGGCGTATTCATTAAGCCTATCGGTATCTATTCCGTATTGTTTATTTCCCATCAGGGCTTCCCCACTAAGTTTTAGGAGAATTCTATTATACTTCATTTATTTTGTTTTGGCAAAGATAATAAATTGAAAGGAAATATAAGGATAAAAACCAAAAGTTTGTGTAATTTTTATAGGTTATGATGATTTTTTTTGATACTTATTTTTTTAGTTAGAAATATTGATAAAAAACTTATTTAGAAAAATAACATTTAGGAAAGGGAATAAAAATTCTCTACCTTATTTATTTTTTGTAACTTTGCACTAAAATATATTCAAAAAATTAAGAAAGTATTATGGCGGATCAAAAAAGAATTCTATTTGTAACAACCGAAATTTTTCCTTACCAAGAAGATAGCGATATGGGAGCTAGCGTGAATAAAATGGCTCTCAAAATGCATCGTGAGGGGAATGATGTTAGGGTTTTTATGCCAAAATTTGGTTTTGTAAGTGAAAGAAAATTTCAATTACACGAAGTGATTCGCTTGTCGGGTATGAATGTGATTATTAATGATCTTGACCAACCGCTCATCATCAAAGTGGCATCTCTGCCAGGTGAGAGGTTGCAGGTGTATTTTATTGATAATAATGAATATTTTAACAGAAAAGCATACTACACCGATGAGAATGGAGTATTTTTTGAAGATAATGATGAGAGAGCAGTTTTTTTTGCACGTGGGGTGATAGAGACTATCAAAAAACTTAATTGGGTGCCAGATATTATCCATTTCAGTGGATGGATGGCGTCATTTATCCCTATTTATCTAAAAAATTTCTATAAAAAAGATTACTATTTCAGTAATACAAAGTTGGTGATGTCTGTTTATAATGAGCCAGAAGTGGTTTTTAATGAGAAAATAGAAGAAGTCTTAGCATTTGATAAGATAAAAAATCTAAAAGCCTTGGAGTATAATAAGAGTCAGTACTTCGTGGGTGATGCTATGGAATTGGTAGATGTGGTAGTGAAGGGTGATGAGTTTTTAGAGGGTGATATAGAGGCTATTTATGAACAATCTGCGGGGAATAAGAAAGATTATATAGACCCTGATTCTATCAGTGAGGCATATGTATAATATAAAGTCTCATTTAATAATTTAATAAAGATGATTAAAAAGATTAATAGAATTGTTACTATTGTGGCAATGATGTTTGGAGGTGCGTTTTTACTAAGCTGTGAGAGTGAAGCAGACAATCTCGGATATCAATTACTTAATAAGAATGATGTGGCATTGATTGGGGATTTTACCAGAGATGTTATTGCTTATAATATTGATAATAACGATAGTCTTCGAGCTGATGGAAGAATAGCGGAGGCTATAAGGAAAGATTCTATCGTCTTGGGAGCATATCAAGATGATAATTTTGGGAAGCAAAATGTGTCTTTTGTATCTCAGTTAAGGCTGTCATCTTATGCACCAGATTTTGGAGAAAATCCTATTGTGGATTCCGTAGTACTTGCTCTTAGACCAAAATATAATGCTTCGGAGGAGGTGACTACTATCTATGATGAAAATTATAAGTATCAAGGGAATGATGCCAAGATGATAAAGAGAACTTATCCAGTCTATAAATATGGAAATTCTAAAGCTAATATGACGATTAAAGTACATGCTATTACGAATTTTTTAGGTTCTATATCAGGTGCTATTTACTCTAATAAGGTAATCAACGAAGGTGAGGAGTTAGCAAGTTATTCTTTTAATGGTGGTGTATCATCAGTGGAAATTACCAAAGATAATGATAGAGCTATTCTGTATTCTAGTTTACCAACTATTCGTATAAAATTAAATAATGATTTCTTTACGAAGAATATAATAAATAAGAAGGGTTCTTCTGATTTGGCTAACCTAGCAAATTTTATTAGATATATTAAAGGTCTAAAAATATCTGTAGATGGAGACAATGGCTATCTAATGAAATTGGGTATTCCTAAAAAAGAAGATATTACAATTTATTATACTAAAAATGTGGTAAGTGATGGCAAAACTAAGCGAGAGCAGGCTAAATACACCTTGAATCTTAGTGAGGATAATCCAAGTTTTAGCAGTATAAAATACGATAGAACGGGTTCGGCTTGGGGAAATGCAAAAGCTACAATTAATACTACCTTAGGAGACCCGAAAATCTATCTTCAAGGTATGGGAGGTGCTAATTTAGGTGTGAAAATAAAAGACGAAACCATTACTGAACTTAAAGAAAAATATCAAAAAGAAAAAATAGGTATTCTATCGGCAAAATTGCGTTTCTATGTAGATGATACAAATGATAATAGCCTATCTCAGCCGAGAACTTTTACCGTTGCTACAAGTCAAAATAAATCCGATGGTACACCATTATATAATTTCTTGTCAGATATAAATGTGTTCGCAAATAATGGGAATTATGCACTCGTAAAACCGCATAATTTAGGTAATAAAGGGGCTTATTATGATATTGATGTTACCAATATGTTGAAAAATGTAGTAGAAAAATCTGCTCCTAATGAAAGTTTAGTAGTGAAGTTAGGTAACTATCTTAATAGCCAAAAAAATCTGCCAGTAGGGTATCATAGAATAGTAGATAATAGAATATACTCTCAGCAACGAGTGGTATTGGTAGGAACTAATGCAGGTAGCACAAGTGGTGCAAAATTAATAGTAGATTATAGTAAGAAATAATAAAAATACAAATAGATTATGTGCGGAATTGTAGGATATACAGGATTTCAAGACGCTTATGATATAGTAATTAACGGACTTAGAAGGTTAGAATATCGTGGCTATGATAGTGCTGGTATTGTGATTGATAATAAATCTGAAAAATTTGAAGTTGCTAAAACTAAAGGAAAGGTGGAGGATTTGGTGAATATATCCTCTGGTCTAAAGGGTGTCTCAAAAATAGGAATGGGACACACCCGATGGGCAACACACGGAGTGCCAAGTGACAGAAACTCCCACCCGCATCTTTCTAATAATGGAAAAATAGCGTTAGTGCATAATGGTATCATTGAAAATTATGATACAATCAAGACAATGCTTACCGAGAAAGGATTTACCTTCCAATCCGAGACTGATACTGAGGTATTGGTTAATTTTATTCAATATTTTATGGATTTAGATGGAACAATTTCTTTCCCTGAGGCCGTAAGATTAGCACTAAATGAAGTTTATGGAGCTTATGCTATTACCGTGATGCACCAAGATTTTCCTGATCTTTTGGTTGTAGCAAGATTAGGTTCGCCACTGGCTATCGGTCTTGGTGAGAATGAATATTTTATCGCTTCTGATGCATCTCCTTTTGTAGAATTTACTAAAGAAGCTATCTATCTTGAAGAGGGGCATATGGCAACTATATCTTTAGAAAAGGGTGTCGAAATTCGTTCCATAGAAAGCAATGAGAGAGTAAATTCTGTAGTTCAAGAACTTAAATTGAGCTTAGAACAGATAGAGAAAGGAGGTTACGAACATTTTATGTTAAAGGAGATTTTTGAGCAGTCAAAATCTATTCACGATACGATGAGAGGTCGTCTCTTGGTTGATGAGGGTATTATCAAGATGGCTGGGATTTGGGACCATTTGGAGCGATTCCGAAATGCGGAGAGAATAATCATTGTTGCTTGTGGTACATCTTGGCACGCAGGTCTCATAGGGGAGTATCTCATAGAGGAATATGCAAGAATCCCTGTTGAGGTAGAGTACGCTTCGGAGTTTAGATATAGAAATCCAATTATTACAAACAAGGATATTGTAATAGCTATTTCTCAGTCAGGAGAGACAGCCGATACGATGGCAGCCATTAAACTTGCTAAGGAAAGAGGAGCATTTGTCTTTGGTATATGTAATGTAGTAGATTCTTCTATTGCGAGATTTTCAGATGCGGGGGCTTATACTCACGCAGGGCCAGAGATAGGAGTTGCTTCCACAAAGGCATTCACGGCTCAACTTACGATTTTGTCATTGTTGGCTCTTAAATTAGGGAAACATAATGGTAATCTTAGTAATTTAGATTTTATGAAATTAATTACCGAGTTAGATGCTATACCAAAGAAAATAGAAAAGGTATTAGAATCTACCCACGAATATGTAAAATCAATTGCTAAGAATTTCGTAGAATCACCAAACTTCTTGTATTTGGGTAGAGGATACAATTTCCCAGCAGCATTAGAAGGAGCATTGAAATTAAAAGAGATTTCTTATATCCATGCAGAAGGTTATCCCGCAGCCGAAATGAAACACGGGCCTATCGCCTTGATAGATGAAAATATGCCAATCGTAATCATTGCTCCGAAGAAAGGACACTACGATAAGATTGTAAGTAATGTCCAAGAAATAAAAGCGAGAAAAGGACAAGTAATTGCCGTAGTAAATAAGGGAGATGAGCAAGTTTCTTCAATGGCAGATTATGTCATTGAAATACCCGAAACTTCCGAGTGCTTCTCTCCAATCGTTGCATCAATTCCGTTGCAATTATTAGCATATTATATCGCTATTTATAGAGGAGCTAATGTAGATCAACCAAGAAATTTAGCAAAATCTGTAACCGTAGAGTAAGATAGATTTAATTGTAAATTTGGTATTGTAAATATCAGATTTACAATTGATTATTATAAAACGAAACTCTTCAGGGAATGATTGATAATCTAAGGGATTTTATGAAAAATAAAAATTTATGAAATAATCCGACAAAAAAAACGTTAGAAGAGTTGTTAGAGTAAAAAAATATTCATATAAAAAATTGAAAAGTTTTAGAATGAAAAACATATTGCCAGTACTATTTTCTGCATCTATCGTTGCAGTATCTTGTTCCTCAGGCGGAGCAGGTGGCTCATTTGGAAAACCAAAGACACGAGGAGAAATAATACCGAGAGAAAAGACTCAGTCTTTCGTTGCTGAAAGACCTTATGGGATGGTAGCAATACCTGGTGGTTCGTTTGTGATGGGTCTTGCTGATCAAGATATGACGAATACCCCAGAGAAAGCTCCTCTGAAAACCGTAACGGTTTCTTCTTTCTTTATGGACGAATCTGAAACAACCAACGCCGAGTATCGTTTCTTTGTAAATTATGTAAGAGATTCCATAGCAAGAACTTTACTTGCCGAAGCAGTGGGGGATGATAGTCCATATGCTTACCAATCAAAGAAAAACGCTACGGCAACTCCTTATCAAGAGTTCTTAGATGGACAAGGTGGAAGAGATGGTAACCGAGAGGGTAAGAAATTAGATTATTCGGCACCATTGTATTGGAATACCAATGACTACCCAAATGTGGAGTATGCGGAAATTGTAGAATCTATGTATCTCCCTGCAGAAAAACGAATCAATAATGAAAGAGTGATTGATTGGTCTAAAATAAAATATGCATATCAATGGGAAGATGTAGAATCTGCTGTGAAGGATAAAAATAGAGATGCTTCTTATCTTAAAAAAATGAGCATAGCTGTATATCCTGACACTACCGTATGGTTGAAAGACTTTAATTATGCCTATAATGAACCTCTTTATGACGGGTATTTTTGGCATTCTGCATATAAAAATTATCCAGTGGTAGGTGTTACTTGGGAGCAGGCAAGGGCTTATTGTAATTTTAGAACAAAATTTAAATCTGACTATAATCAGAGTCAGAAAAAGAAAAAACAAAGAGCAATGGCTTTCCGCCTACCAACAGAGGCCGAATGGGAATATGCAGCACGAGGCGGTAAAGAAAATGCTACTTACCCTTGGGGGGGACCTTATTTAATTGATGATAGAGGTTGCTATCTTGCAAACTTTAAACCAAAAAGAGGGTCTTATATAGAAAATGAGAGAAAAGGAACCTATACCTACACTGCTCCTGTAAAAAAATTCCCTAAAAATGGATTCGGATTGTATGATATGGCAGGAAATGTAGCGGAATGGACAGAATCTCCGTACAACAATTCCACTTATCAATTTTCCTCAACATTGAATCCATATTTGTCTAACCAAGCCTATAAGGAAGTGAAAAAAGTAGTTCGCGGTGGTTCTTGGAAAGATGTGGGATACGCCTTGATGACAGGATATAGAGATTGGGAGAGAAAAGATTCCGCACGAAGCTATATCGGTTTTCGAACAGTACAGGATATTCCAGAAGGAACAGGTAGATATAAAAAGACTACAAAATAAAATGATAAATTCTCGCAAATTAATGCTGAAAATTGATTTGTGAGAATTTTTGGACATAATATTAATCATATTTTTTAAAGAGAAATGAATAAAGAATCAATTTTAAATTTTGTCTATTCAATAGGAGCAGCAATTGTAATTTTAGGAGCATTTTTCAAAATGACTCACACAACCTTAGGAGGGTTGGTTAATCCCATTTTCGTACTTGGTACAGGACTTATTGTGGAGTGTGTAATCTTTGTGATTTACGCATTCAACCCGCCAAAAGAAGAAAAAAACTATGCTTGGGAAAATGTCTATCCAGAACTATTAGATGCTAATGCACAACCAAAACCAAGAAAAAATGTAGTAAGCCAAGTTGCTGAAACAAAAGAAATGGAGGCTTCTCTCTCTAGTAAATTGGATAAAATGTTGGCTGAAGCTAAAATAGATGCTACATTATTCGAAAGTCTAAGAGGAGGAATAGAAAAAATATCAACATCCGTTGAGCAAATTAATAAAACAGTAGATGTACTCAATGCTACAAGCAAATATAATGAGGAACTAAACAAAGCAACAACCAATATGGAAAGCCTAAACGCACTATATACATTGCAGTTGGAAAATTTAAAAAATTCATCAGATTATCAATCTAAATATGTTGCCGATTTGCAAAAATCAGCTCAGTATTCTGAGAAATTTAATGAAGAACTTCAAGGACTTACTTCAAATATTAGTAATTTGAATAAAGTCTATGGAGGAATGCTAAATGCAATGAAATCTTAATTTTAAAATAATGTTTTGAAATTAAAGTTTGGAGTTGTATAATTGATGTTTAACATAAGAAAATAATTTTTAAATGGCTCACGGAAAAGAAACTCCTCGTCAGAAAATGATAAACTTGATGTATATCGTTTTCATTGCAATGTTGGCGTTGCAAATAGATCAAGAAATCATCAAATCCTATAACGATACGATGAGTTCTTTGAAAGAAACGAGGTTACTTACACAAGATAAAAATGGATTGTTTGAGCAGATTTTAGAGCAAAAATCTCAGAATTCTCCAGAGAGCTTTGGGGAGGCATACAGACAATACAGCGAGTTGAAAAAACAAATCAATGATTTGGTGGAAAAGTTAGAAACAGCAAAAGAAGCGATGATAAAAACCTCGGGTTTTGATGATAAATCAAAAAATTTTGATTTTAATGCTTTAAACAGTACAGAGGCATCGACACACTATTTTTTTGTGGATTCTAATGAGGGAAAACCTACCAAAAATGCCAAAGAAATAGTTGGTAAAATAAATGCTCTACGAGAGTATATCGTTACAAATTTTTCCAAAGATTCTCGTATGAAGCAAGTCGTGGAAAGAGCTAAAAAATCTTTGGTTACCACAAATAAAGATAAATCCGATTGGTTGATTAGCAAATTTTATAACCAGCCGTTGGTGGCAGCGTTAGCAAATGTAGAAATTATCCAAACGGAAGCAAGAAATATAGAATCTGATGTCTTAGCAAATTTCTTGATGGAAAAGGTAGATGCTAATATCAAATTCAATGCTTTCCAAGCGATTGTGTCAGCTCCTACGGTAATTATACAAGGAGAACCTCAGGTAGCACAAGTTGCGATAGGAAATTATTCCAACTCATTAAATGGATTGAACATTACAGGAGTGGATAGAGTAGAGAATGGTATGGGTATAAAAACCCTTAATGCAAGCAATGTTGGAGAACAGAAATTTAGTGGAACAGCGTCTTTTACAGATGCTTCTGGTAAAGTAATTTCATTGCCTTTTACTCATACATATAAAGTAATTGCAGGGTCTAAGGAAGTTGCTTTTGAGAGTGGTGCCTTATTGGCAGCTGAGAAAATGCAAGTGCTATATAGAGGCTTAGCAAACCCTATTTCGGGGTCTATTTTAGGAGCGGATAATAGCCAAACAACCCTTACAGCGAGTGGAGCAAGTGTTTCTAAGGTCGGTAATGGAAAATGGATGGTAACACCAGGGGCAGGGACTTCTACTACCGTTACTATTTCAGGAAAAGGGCCAAAAGGACAGACAATTTCTCAAAGTTTTACTTTTAGAATTAAAGGGTTGCCTACACCAGTGGGGCAGATTCGTGGAGAAAATGTAGTGAGTATGCCAGCATCTTCTATTCCAAATCAAACGGTATCCGTAGCAATGCCAGATTTTGATTGGCCAGTATCCTTCACGGTGAATAGTTTCAAATTCAAAGTGCCAGGTAAAGCGGCTATCACTGTGAGTGGGCATTCTTTAAGTGCCGTAGAAGCAGTAGCTAAAACACTGAAATCAGGAGATATTTGTTATGTATATGATATTAATGCTTCTGCATCGGGTATCGGTAATCAAGGCTTGAAGAAAATCCCAGCGGTGGTCATCAATGTTCAATAATATTTTTAAATAAATAAAAATGAAAAAGATAATTTGTGGTTTATTAGCTTTGGCATCGAGTTTTACATTTGCTCAAAGTATCCTCAATGCAAAATCACCAGAAGAATTTCGAAAACTAAGAGAGGAAAATAAAGAAAAAATAAATGATAATGTAGTATCTGTAAAGGTAGAACCTCTAAAATATGGTTACATAGAAGATAAAGATATCCTCAAAAGTGTGATGGTATGGGAGGTTATAGACCTTAATGATAAAATCAATCAGCCAATATATCATAACTCTGATGGGGTGGTTACTAAGAATAGTTCCCTATTCCAAGTGTTGTATGATGCAATCCTCGCAGGGAAAATAAAAGAAGTGTATGACGACGAAATGTTCCAAACTCGCCTTAACCCAGAGTCTATTGCTGATAGAGTGAGATATACAACCCTATCTAACGCAGGGATAGAGAAAATGAATGAACAAGGAAAGCCATTAACCGAAGCTCAAAAGAAAGAATATACCGATGTCTATGAAGTGAAATCCAAAGATGTGAAACTCATCAAAATAAAAGGAATGTGGTATATAGATAAGAGAGATTCTCAAATGAAATATCGACTTTTGGGAATTGCAGCAATGGGACAAGACCCTACCACAATGGGGCAAGTAGGAGCCGATGGAATGCCAATAGCACAAGATGATGCCTACATAGACTTATTTTGGATATTCTATCCTGATGCAAGGGAGGTTTTGGCAAATGCAGTGGTATTCAATGGTAGAAATCTATCTTCGGATATTTCTTATGATGATATTCTAAATGCTCGTAGATTTTCATCGGTAATCTATAAGTCTGGGACAGGTGTAGGTACTGGGAATATCAAAGACCTTTTCCCTAATGATGCTGATGCTCAGTTGGAGGAAAGCGATAGAATAAAAGACCTTATTTTGGAGATGGAAAATGATATGTGGAATTATTAGGAAATAATCTATTAGATTAGATATACTCTTTTTATAAATTTATTATTTTATAAGAGAATCACTAAAAATGTGGTTCTCTTTTTTGTATTATGCATTATATGTATTATTTTATTCATTTTTCGTATAGGAATATTCACTATTTTTAGTTAAATTATTGTTAAATATATATACCTTTGTGGCTGTAAATCAACTAAAATTTTTTTAAAATGAAGAAAACAATTTTTTTAATGGCAATGATGTCTGCCGTAGCGTTAGTAAGTGTATCTTGTAGAAATGGTGGAGATGACAAAAATGGAAAATCCACAGAAACACAAATACCAATAAGAAAAAAAATACTCGGAAAATGGTATCTCAAAAGTATGACAATGGTATCTGGAAACCCAGCAACACCACCCGATAAACCAAAATATTTTGACGAAAATAATTGTGAAGCACAATCTTACTTGGACTTCGGAGCAGAGAGAAGTGGTACTATAGTTCAACATGAATTTGAAAATCAAAATGAAAAATGTGTAGAATCAATAAGGAGAGCAGAATATTCTCTAAATGAGAAGGGAACTGAAATGAAATATAGAGAGTTAGAAGAAGACAACCTGGAATGGGAAAGCAGAGTAGTGAAACAAATAACAGACAAAATACTCGTTTTAGAGTGGAAAGAAGATGGAAATAAAGATGGAGTAGAGGATATTTATACTTATACATTATATAGAAAATAATAAATAAAAATAGGTGGAACATATTCCACCTATTTCTTTTAGGGTATTAAATTTTAATGATTATCTTCTCGGAATTGTTTCAGAGTGGAGATAACTTCGTGGTGGCTCACCGTCTTATTTTTGAAATAATTTACAAAAAATTGTTTTTCTTTTTCTGTTGCTTTAAATTGGTTCAGAATATTCAATAGGTGCATTTTCATATGGCCTTTTTGTATCCCTGTAGTAATGAGTGAACGAATAGCTGCAAAATTTTGTGCCAATCCCGATACGGCCAAAATACTCATCAATTCTTGTGCTGATGGCTTACCTAATAGTTCTAAAGAGAATTTCACCAATGGGTGAAGATTTGTGAGTCCTCCAACAACGCCAACAGAGATAGGTAAGTCTAACCAAAAACGAAAGATGCCATTGTCGGTTGTACAATGTGTGAGAGAAGAATATTTCCCCGAATGAGATGCATATGCGTGGGCAGAGGCTTCCGTTGCTCGGAAATCGTTTCCTGTGGCTATCACTACGGCGTCTACGCCATTCATTATCCCTTTGTTGTGGGTAGTTGCTCTATAAGTATCTATTTCTGCAATAGTTATAGCTTGTTGGAATTTCCACGCAAATTCCTCTGGTGAGATATCACTATCGTCTTTCAATTCGTCTATTTTACAAGATACCTCAGCTCTTACAATGCAGTTTGGAGTGTAGTTAGAGAGTATATTCATCACGATTTGCAATGAATTTTTTTCTTCCTCATTAAAGTCTTCATCAGAGGATATTTCGTCTCTTAAAGTTTTACCAAATTGCTCCAAACACGAGTTGATAAAATTTGCTCCCATAGAATCTTGCGTGTCGAAAGAGGCTTTTAGTTGGTAATAATTTTCTAATTCATTAGTCTTGTCAATCAGTTCAATATTAAGGATTCCCCCGCCTCGTTTTCGCATATTTGCCGTGATGCTTTCAGTGGCTTCAAAGAGTTTTTTCTTTAATTTAAAGTTGAAGAAATGGATGATTTTCACAGCATCGGCTTTTAGGATGAAATGGGTATGTCCTAATTTTTCAGTATTGATTATTGTTGTTTTAAATCCCCCCTTGTCAAGCCAGAATTTCGCCGATTTGGAGGCTGCAGCCACTACGGAACTTTCTTCCACAGCCATTGGAATAGCAAATAATTGTCCGTTGATGAGGAAATTTGGGGCAATGCCATAAGGCATATAAAAATTAGAAATTGTATTTTCTGAAAATTCGTCGTGGAGTTTTTGTAATTCGGAGTTATCATTCCAATATTGTTGTAGAATATTTGTGAAATATGGGTTACTATCTAAATATTCCTTTACAATCCAGTTTATTTTTTCCTGCTTGCTAAGTTTAGAAAAACCCTCTATAGGCTGTCGTTTCATATTTTTTTGATTAATGATTTTAATAAAAAATTTCTACAAAAATACTTATTTTGCAATGATTACGAAAGTTATTTTGTTCTCAAATATATTCAAAGACATTATAGCTTAATAAATTTTTATTATTTTTGCAGAACCATAGCAAGGAGATTATTTATTTACGATGCAACATTTTGAAAATTTACATAATATTTTTGGAAAAAATTTTGTAGAAAATCCACTATTAGAGTCTTTTGAGGTAGGGAAAATCCACCTTTCCTCAGGTAAAATAGTGGCTTGCGATCCAATAATTACCAACGACAAACAACCTTTTGTTACCGATTTTCCAAAGGGTGATTTCCTTGTTTTGGTGCATAAAGAAATTACTTCCGATAAAATCGCTTATACCGAAATTAATTTTTCAGATTGCGAGGTGCATCATTGGGAATTGGCTGTATGCGAAGGACAGAATGTGAAAAAACTTTCTAAAGGAGAAATTTTTGGCTATCCCGTAGAAAGTGGAATGGCCTGCCTGATGGATTTTGACACTCAAAATCTCCTGAATAATTTAGAAAACAACCTATATACACAAAAAGGAGATGACTTTTTGGGAATTTATGATGAGTTTTTTCACTCAGAATTTTTCAATGAAGAGGGAGAAATGATACACCAGTGTAATTTTTTGCAACCGAATCCCAATGAACCGAATACGATTTTTGCTTATGAAGCGGGGCATGGTGAGGGATTTTATGCTTGTTATATAGGATTTGATAAGGAGAATCAACCAGTGAAATTGATAGCTGAATTTATAGAAGTTTCCTAAAAAAATACTATTTTGGAAAAAATTATTGCGAAAACGATTGACTTTGTACAGGAAAAACTCCGCAATGCGGAGGCAGGGCATGATTGGTTCCATATACAAAGAGTTTGGAATACAGCGAAATATATTAATCGGATAGAAAAAGGAAATCCCATAGTCGTAGAGCTAAGTGCTTTGCTGCACGATATTGCCGACCCAAAATTTCATAACGGTGATGAGTCTCTTGCTTTAGAAATTTCTGAAAATTATTTGAAACAAATCTCCGTCTCCAAATCAATCATTGATAAGGTTTTGTTCATTATTAAGCATATATCTTTCAAAAATAGACACGAAACTCCCGAAAATATATCTTTGGAACTAAAAATTGTACAAGATGCTGACAGATTAGATGCTATTGGAGCCATTGGTATAGCGAGAACTTTCCACTTTGGAGGATTCCGAAATAGCCTTCTATATGACCCATCACAGCCGCCACGCTTAGGAATGTCAAAAGAGGAATATAAGAAATCAAATGGAACGACAATTAACCATTTTTATGAAAAACTATTGTTCTTAAAAGATATGATGAATACTGCCATAGGTAAATATTTGGCCCAAGAACGCCACGATTTTATGCTGAAATTCTTAGAGCAATTCTATAAAGAATGGGAGGGAAGATAAAAAAAGACTAACTCAAAAGTTAGTCTTTTTTTTGTTATAGGGGTACAATTTCGGAGACTTTCACACCGTAGCCCGAAATCATTGGCTTTTGGTCTGGATTTTGACTGATAATTTTAAAATTATTGATGCCTAATTTTTTTAAAATTTGGGTTCCGATACCATATTCAGAGAAGTTATTAGATTTTTTTGTTAATTGTCCATCTTGTTGATTATTAAACTGTTGTAATTTTCTCAAAGTATTCTCTGCATTAGAAACATTATTGATGAAAACTAAGGCACCTTTTCCCTCATTATTGATGAGTTTGGTAATTTTTTCTAATAGTGGTTTTTCTCCATTAATGAGTTGATGTAGAACATCAAAATAAACATTAGAAGATTGTACCCTTACCAAAACAGGTTCCTCCAACTCCCAATTTCCTTTCGTTAGTGCGAAGTGGATTTGTTCGGTATGTTTCTCTTGGAAGGCGTGGAAATCAAACTCTCCATAGAAAGTTTTTACTTTTCGTTCTTCAATTTTATGGACTAGATCGCCTTTTTTTAGTTGATAATCAATTATATCCTCAATGGATACGATTTTTAGATTTAATTTTTTTGCAAGTTCCATCAATTGAGGTAGCCTTGCCATTGTACCATCTTCGTTCATTATTTCGCAGATAACGCCTCCCTCTTTTAGACCTGCAAGACGCGTGAGGTCAATAGCTGCTTCGGTATGCCCGGCTCTTTTTAATACTCCACCTGATTTTGCTCTCAAAGGGAATATATGTCCGGGACGCATCAAATCTGTTGATTTGGTATTTTCGTCCATTAGTGCCAGAATAGTTCTCGCTCTGTCTGATGCCGAAATTCCTGTGGAAACTCCATTGCCAAGTAAATCTACTGATACGGTGAATGCTGTTTCTTTTGGGTCGCTACTTCTAGTTACCATAATGTCTAGCCCTAGTTCGTCGCATCGTTTTTCGGGTAGTGGGGTACAGATGAGTCCTCGTCCGTGGATTGTCATAAAATTAATAATTTCGGGAGTGGTAAGTTCAGCTGCGGAGAGGAAGTCGCCCTCGTTTTCTCTATTTTCGTCATCTACTACGATGATGATTTTCCCATTTTTTAAGTCTTCAATGGCTTCTGCAATGGTATTGAGTTTTATGTCTTGCATTTTTCATTAAATTTTGAGCAAAGTTAATAAAAATCTTATTTAAAAAGGAAAAATAACGGAAGGAATTATTGATAATCTTAAATTATAAATTTGTCTCATTGGCAAAATATTAATAAATTAGCCAAAATTTTGTAGATAATATTCGGTGCTACATTACATAGCCGATATAAAAATAGACCAATGAGAAAACCTATAATTGCCATAGATGGCTATTCTTCCACAGGGAAAAGTTCTATTTCAAAGGAAATAGCAAAGCGTTTGGATATAATCCATTTGGATACGGGGGCGTTGTATCGTGGGATAACTTTTTTTGCTTTAGAAAATTGTGTAAAAGATGGAGTAATAGATTTTGAAAATCTCTTTTCAAGATTTACTGAGGTACATTTGGAGTTTCAGAAAAAGGAAAATTCGTTGGTGCTTTACCTTAACGGAAGGGATATTTCCACTGAGATAAGGACCCAAAGAATATCCGATAATGTGAGCCAAATAGCTAAGCAATCTGAGGTACGGGAATTTCTGTTGCATACCCAAAGGGAAATTGCTAGAACTGGCGGAGTAATTTTGGACGGAAGAGATATTGGCTCTGTGGTACTTCCAGATGCGGATTATAAATTTTTCTTGACGGCAAGTGTGGATAAACGAACCGAGAGACGCTACAAAGAACTGAAAGAAATGGGGATGGAAACATCAATGAAAGAAGTAAGAGAGAACCTACTCACGCGTGATAAAATAGATAGTGAGAGAGAGATTGCTCCACTTATCCAGCCCGAAGATGCTATTTTGATTGATAATTCGGACATTGATAAAGAGCAGACAATAGAACTAATACTCTCATACATTAAATAAAACCGAACTTTTAAAGCCATCAGAAGAAATGGATTTAAATAAACTATTTACTAATCAACGGACGGGCAGTATAGATGCCTTACCAACCTCTCGTACTGATTTCCAGAGAGATTACGATAGACTGATTTTTTCCTCTGCTTTCCGAAGATTGCAAAATAAAACCCAAGTATTCCCACTACCAGGGAGTGTGTTTGTCCATAATAGGCTCACGCACTCTTTGGAGGTATCTTGTGTTGGGCGAAGTCTAGGCTCTTTGGTAGGTGATTTCATCGTTGAAAACCATAAAAATGATCTTACAGAGGAAGCAAAGGCCTTTTATTTATATGATTTGAGTACTGTAGTGGCATCGGCATGTCTTTGTCATGATATAGGAAACCCTGCCTTTGGGCATTCTGGTGAAGATGCCATAGCAAGTTTTTTTGAACGAAATGAAAGCGATTTAAAACCAAAATTCACAGATGCTGAGTGGGCAGATTTGGTGAATTTTGAAGGAAATGCCAATGGAATGAGAGTTCTAACCCATCAACAAAATGGGAAAGATATTGGTGGTCTTCAACTGACGATGACAACTTTGGCTACTATTGCTAAATACCCTTGTGAGGGAATAGCGAGAGACAAGAGCACTCTTCATAGAAAGAAATTGGGCTTTTTCCAGAATGAAAAGGAAACTTTTCAAAAGATAGCCTCTGCTACAGGAATGCTCTTGGAATCGAAAGAGCCACTTATCTACAAGAGAAATCCTTTCGTGTGGATTGTGGAGGCAGCTGATGATATATGTTATAATATTATCGATATGGAAGACGCCCATCGATTGGGGATAATTTCTTCTTCTGATTGCGAAAATTTGTTCCTCGAACTCATCAAATCCGAAAGTGGAAATATAAGCAGGATAACGGACAATTTAGCTCAATTAAAAAACCGAAACGAACGGATTTCTTATCTCAGAGCGAAAGTTATTAACTCTCTAATTAATAAGGCATTCCAACTTTATAAGGATAATTTTGATAAAATTTTGAATGGAAACCTCGATATGGCTTTACTTGATATTTATCAGTCGGAGAATAAATATTTGCAGGAGATAGAGGCGTTTTCTATCAAGGAAATTTATAATCATAGAGCGGTAGTAGAGATTGATAATGCAGGGTATAATGTGATGTACGAATTACTCAGTCATTTCATCTTCCCTATTTTAAAACCAAAATCAGAGTATAAAATATATGATAATATGGCGCTGAAACTTATTCCAGAGCAGTTTTTGTATGAAAATGGTACTGATTATCAAAAGGTATTGGGGGTGATAGATTTTGTATCGGGAATGACAGATAATTTTGCCACAGACCTCTACCGAAAAATAAAAGGTATAGACATAGGAATGACAATGTAGTTAAATAAGTTTAATATTTATTTAATCTATGTTTAACTAATATTTAACGAGTAAAAATTAGTATAAAAATAACAAAGATTGTATCTTTGCTAAAGTAAAATTTTAAATATTATAATCATGAAAAAGGTATTATTAGGCTTAGTTTTAGTAAGCGGATTGTCTTTCGGACAAGTAAAAAAAGTGGAAACATCTAAGGTAAATTGGTGGGGATATGGAGTGATGAAGTCTGAGGCGTCTTCTCACAACGGAACAATCACCTTGAAATCTGGAGAGTTCACATTGAAAAAAAATAGTGTAGTAGGAGGGAAATTCGTGTTGGATATGAACTCTATCAATGCAACCGATGTATCTGGTGAGATGCAAAAGAAACTCAATGCCCATTTGAAAAATGGAGACTTTTTTGAAGTTGAAAAATTTCCAACTGCAACTTTCGTAATCACAAATGTGAAGAAAAACAACGATAAAAAATTCAACTCAAAAATTACGGGTAAATTGACTATCAAAGGAAAAACAAATGTAGTATCATTCCCTGCAAATGTAGTGGTGAAAGATGGAAGCATCAGCCTACAATCTGAACTATTTACCTTTGATAGACAAAAATTTGATGTAGTGTATCAATCTTCTATGAAGGATATGGTCATAAAAGACGAGGTTGGCGTAAAAGTAGAACTTATTGCAAAATAATTGAAATTTAAACAAAAAGGTAGTCTATTTGATAGGCTACCTTTTTTATTTCTCATTTTAAAAGCTGGCTCTTACTTGGATATTCCCGATGTGGATAGTCTTATCATCAGAAGTTCGTCCCTCGTAGTTGATATTCAAATTGATGAAGCTATTGATTCTTTGTTGTATATCTAAGTTCCAAACTTTGTTTTGCCCAGTTTTTAATCCGTCTAACATTTGGTTGCCAACCAATGAAAAAGCATTACCATAGAAGTTATTTTTTATGAATGAAAAACTACCTCTTATGGCTGTTTTGGGGCTATTCCACTGCAAAGTAGCTGTTACATCTGTAGCGTTCAGCCGTTCTGTTCCGTCTTTTCTATTTTTTTGAGTATGTCCAAATGATATTTCGGAGGTTGTTTTTTCTGTGAATTGATAAATGATTTTAGGGGAAATTTTTCTAATACTTAGTAAGTAATTTTTAGCTTGAAATAATTGTGAATGATAGTTGTTTTCAATAAATGAATTTTCTATCGAAGTTCTAAAATTTTTATTTATTTTATAGCCAATGTTGATTAAATGATTTATTTTTATGCTTGTTTCATTACTGAAATTTGCATTAATGATATTTTCTGTTTTAGATAAAAGATAATTACCATTCCATCCCGAAATTTCATTACTATTGAATAATAAAGAAGCCATCAAACTCTGATTTTTTAAGATATGCTCATTCCCTCTTTGAAATGGATTTATTACAGCAATTTGATTATTTTTATAGTAAGAATTTTGGGATGCCATTGAAAAATTTGCATTCCATCGTTTCAAAAATTTATTTTCAGAATTGAGTATAAGGTGTAGATTTAGATTTAGTTGTATTTGTAGAGCATTTTTGTTAGAAGGTAAGTATCTTATATTGTCCGTATAGATACGGATGTATTGTGCTAAGTCTTGGTATTCAGCTATCTCAAATTCGTCTAATTGTTGTATTCCATCGGAATTATAGTCCGTCCATTTGTAGGTTCCTTGTCCGTCTTTTATTTTTATATACTGAAATGTTCGTTGGATTTCTTGTCCATTACCTAATTCATAATGAATATTTAATATTAAACCTTTATTGAATAATTCTTGGTTATAATCAAGATTACCTATTACAAAATGATTGTTTTCATTGGTAATGTTATTCTTGTTATAAAATATTTTTCTATAATGGGCCGATAGATTTAACGTTGATTTTTGAGTTTGTATTATTTTGTAATTAGCAACAAAACCTAATATTTTGTTAAAATTTTCTAATCTGTTGTTTTGAATGGAGTCATTAACTCTAAAATAAAGTTTAGAGGTGAATTTAATATTGGTAGAATCCCCGATTTTTTTCTGTATAAAAAATTCTCTCCAAGAAAAGCTATCGGTGTTTGGGATATTTAGTTGTTTGAGTTTTTTTATGTTATGTTCTAAATTTCCTCCGAAACTCCAAATGCCCTTTTTACTCATTTTTTCAAATTCTAAATTTCCTTTGATAAAATTTGTTTTTTCAACTGTGGAATTTGTACTAAGGTGAGATACAATTAATAGTGTATGAGTTTTGGCTATATTTGTCTTAAAGTTAATCTCATTTTTGATACCAGAATAAAACTTTTTTTCATTGAGAATATTTAGTTGATAGTTGAGGTACGAACCATTTTTGAAGTTATTTTTCATATCAAAAATTAGTCTATTCTGTGTTCGATGACTGAACTCTTGTTGAAGGTTAAAATCCCTTGAAAATTCTACTGAATTTATTCTATCTAAAATATGAAAATTTTTATTAATATGTTGGTAATCAATAGATAATGAGTTTTTCCAATTTTTGAATAGGAATTTTTTTTCAGAAAATAAACGCCCCGCCCAGCCTATATTTTCCTCATTGCCAATTCTTGAAAATAAGTTAATATCGTGATTACTAAGCGAGAAATCCATCTTAATTTTTCCATTCTTTAAAATGTATTCCGCATTGGCGGAAATAATCTGAGTTTGTAATGGAGCTGGAATTTTTCTTGTAGCAGAATAATCTCCTAAATTTTTACCTATATACTTGAAAATACGACCATTATTGATAGAATTAACCAAAATATAATCGCCCTTGTTTGTTCCCATATAAGTGAATGCTACTTCGTATAGAATGTCGTTTTTGTTTGTTGAGTATTCGTAATATTCTGTATTTGCGGTGTTTTCTATTTTATAAAGGATTTTGGTAGGGTCGTATTCAGTGAGTTTTCCGGAGGGAGCGAACATTTTATTGGTATCATTCCCAGCGATAGCTAAAACTTCTCTTTCTTTATTATTGATATTCAAAGATATAGGAGCATTTTTGTTGTCTGATTCTAAAAACCAATTAATACCTAATTTTAGTTTTTCATTTTTGTGTTGAAGGTTTCCACTTGCTAAAAAACGAGTGTAATTTCTATTTGTATAGTTATAAGAAGCTGTAATGAAATCTTGTTTGTAAATCGGTCTGTTATTTGTGAAAGTGATTTCTCCAGTATTGTAATTAATAGTATAATCGTAATTTTCTCCGCGTTTCATTAAGATTCCATTAATAAAAATTTGTTCAGAATAAGGTATGATACTAATGAGATTTTCATTGTTTATACCTTTCAATCGGTAGGGACCTTGATTTCCTTCAAATCCTTGAAAACGAATACGATGGAATTCTGATCGAGCTATACCAAATGAGATATTGGCAAAAGTTTTATTTTCTTTTCCGAATAGAGTTTTGTATTGCAGGCCGAGGCTTCGTCGTTGGAATTTTCCAAAATAGGTGGAGGTATCAGTCAAGTCCAAGTGCCCTGCATTTAAGGTATCTTTATTATTGATATTCAGTTGGATATATATTCTGTCAAAGTCTTCTAGAGTCTGGGTATAGCCATCGGCTTGTATGGGTAGGTTGTTATCAAAAATATTTGCGGAGATGCTCACATTTTTGGATAATTTACCTTCAATTTTCATATCCATAGTGGATTGTACTGCTGAACCTTGATTGTTCCCAAAGGAAATTCCCCGCACGAATACCCCTTTTGCTTGTAGTTCGGAGAATATTTTAGAGCGGTTGTTCTTTACTAAAACACCATCGTCAATGATTCTTTTTTTTGGATTTAAGATGAAATTTAGAGTGTCTTTTTTGAAAAAATCTTGTGAAATTTTTGCAGAAATAAGGCTGTCTGTATTGATGTTTTTCTTCGAGATATTTGGGTTTTTCCACGAAAATATTTGTGAATTAAATAGATTTAATCCAAAAAATAAGAAAAACAACAAAAAAAAATTATTTATCAAACTTTGTGATATTTTGCAAACTTCTCAGCAAATATAATTAAAAAGATTGAAAAAATTCAATAATAAAAAAATGAAAAAATATTTTTAAGTTTTTATTATTTAAATATTGTCTAATTAAAAATAATATTATATCTTTGTCGCGAATTAATCTTTCAAGTCTTTTTATAATGAGAAAAATTTACATTTTAGCGAGTCTTCTCTCAATAGTTATGGGGGTAAAGGCACAGAGTATCGGTAGTCAGACATTTTCCAGAGTTGATGGCACACCATTCAAAAATTTTAGTTTTCAAGGATCTGCAGTAGTAGATGTGGATAACGATGGGTATCAGGATTTGGTTCTCACGGGAGGTGTAGATACTGATAATGATGGTAACCAGAATGTTTCGAAATCATACCTTTATAAGAACAAAGGAGGGGAGTATAAAGAGGGAATAGAATTAGAAAATCCAGTTTCGGGAGCCTATGTATTGGCATTTGATAATGACAATGATGGATTTAAAGATTTGATAACTATTGGGAAACAAATTGGAGATTGGCAGGATCCTAAGCAATATTTTTATAAGAATGAAAATGGCTCCTTCGTATTTAAAAAATCCATTGAAAATGGTAAAAAAACAGGTACGGGGAGTGCAGAGTTTTTTGACTTTGACCACGATGGATTGTTGGATTATGCCACAAATGGGGATATTAGGTATGATGCCAAATTTAATTATTACAAAAATGCAGGAAAAGGAGAGTTTTATGAAATTCCAAGTTTTATGAATATTATTCCGACTTCGTATGGTAATTTTAAATTTGTGGATTTGAATAACGATAACGAATTGGATATGATAATTAGCGGAGTGAGCCCTGTTACTTATGAGCCGATTATGGAGATATATCTCAATGAGAAAGGAAAATTCGTGAAAGTGCAACAAACATTGCCTGCAGTGGAGAGAAGCACAATCGGGGTAGCAGATTTTGATAATGATGGCGATTTGGATTTCGTAATTAATGGACATAGAGATTTCGTGCCTCAATTGTATGTTTTCTGGAATGATGGTACGGGGCATTTTACAAAACAAGATGTAGGTGACGGTGTTACTACAATCAATGCTGGTAATACGATAGACACGGGGGATTTGAATAATGATGGATATCCAGATTTCATCGTGGTGGGTAACTTAACTGATAGCTTAGAGAATGCTAAATATACTACGGATATTTATACCTACAATCCTACCACAAAAAAATTTAATAAAATGATAGACCACAATATACCAAGCTATGGAGGTTCTCCTGATGTGAGACTTGTGGATTATGACAACGATAATACTCTTGATGTGCTCGTATCGGGTATGGATCTTTCCATTACTGGTGGACCTTTCATTACTAAACTCTATAAAAATAATCTTAATGTAGTCAATCAAAAGCCTACTGCACCAACTACATTGAAACACCAAGTAAGGGATACCGATGTATTTTTCTCTTGGGAAGGTGCTACCGACGATAAAACTCTTGTACCAGGGCTTACTTATGAAATTTCCGTAGGAACAGCTGAAAACAAAGCGGATATAGCAAAATATGTAGTAACTACCAACAACTGGTATCTGAAAAAGGAAAAATTACCAGAAAAATTCTATTGGAGCGTACGAGCAATAGACGCATCTCATGTCTATTCAGACCCATCTACCGTGCAAACTGCCAAGTTGGCAACTCATGAAACCGAATGGGCGAAAGCAAATGTATATCCGAATCCAGCGGTTGATAAAATCACTATCGGAGGACAAGATACAATAAAATCAGTATCAATAGTAGATTTGTCTGGTAAAGTGGTAGCTACTCAGTTCGTAGGTAGAGATATCCCTGTGGCCCATCTTCCGAAAGGTGTTTATATCCTAAAAGTAGAATTGGGTAATAATAAGAATTTTACAAAAAAAATTATTAAACAATAGAGATTCTGTAAGTCATTCTTGATGGAGAGAACCCAAATTTTTGGGTTCTTTTTTGTTTTTAGTCTTAATTTCGTATTTTTACCAAAAATTTCTAAAAATGTCTCAAAACCCTAATAACTTTGTCAATCAGTTTTTGAAATATTTCTTGCAGGGCTTCGTAATTATTGGACCTTTGGGGCTTACATTTTTTGTTATTTGGTATGTTTTTTCTTCTGTGGAGAGTCTCCTGCCATCAGTGGCTATGAGATTCCCTGGTGTGGTGTTTGTTTCCACGATTTTTGGAACGGCACTTCTGGGATTTTTGGCAAGTAAATTTGTCTTTGGACGATTCATTTTTGAGCAGATAGACCATCTTTTGGAGCATACCTTTGGTGTGAAACATATATACACACCAATGAAGGAAATAATGGAATCCTTCGTTGGTGATAAGAAAAAATTTAACACACCAATATGGGTGAAAATCAGCGAAAATCCCGAAACTTGGCGGATAGGATTCCTTACCCAAAAAAATATAGTAATAGATGATAAGAATTTTGTGGCAGTGTATTTGCCTCATTCTTACGCCATTTCGGGGTGGGTGATTGTTATTGAAGAGGAGAATACACGAAAAGTGAAAAATATGGATGCAGCTGCCGCAATGAAATTTGCTGTAAGTGGCGGTATTGCAAGTAAAATAGACTGATATGAAATGGGTTTTATTAATTATTGCTGGGCTTTTCGAGACGGGATTTGCTACTTGTTTAGGAAAGGCCCAAAGTGCGAGCGGAAGAGAATCTCTCCTATGGTGGTTGGGTTTTGCGGTATGTTTATTCAGTTCTATGTATCTGATGTTCAGAGCTATATCTGGTGTTGGAGCAATACCGATAGGGACAGCCTATGCAGTATGGACAGGGATAGGGGCTGTAGGTGGAGTAGTGATGGGAATCTTAGTATTTAATGATTCATTGAGTTTTTGGAGAATATTTTTCATTATTACCTTAATAGCCTCCGTAGTGGGGTTAAAATGGGTATCTAATTAATCGTTGTTAAAAGAATAATGATTGTTGGAGATTTATATAAATTATTGTAGATAAAGTTATTTAATGTTAGTTGTAAAGTAGAAAGGTTAAATGTTATGAATACGAATGAAGTTATGTTTAATCCCGCAGATATTGCTGAGAGATTAAGTGAATTACACGCAGACGAGAGATTATTGGCCTTCTTGAAGGTTCCAAAGGAATATAAGGCAGAAGTTTTTTCGCATCTTGACCCAAGTTTTCAAGAGGAAACTATTAGAAGAATTGGTAGCGAGGAAGTTTCGGAAATTCTTAATGCAATGACTCCCGACGATAGGACAGCACTTTTTGAGGATTTTCCAGATGAGTTGATAAAGTATTCTATTAATCATCTTAACCATCAAGAGAGACGCATTGCACTAAAACTTTTAGGATATGATGTAAATTCTATTGCGAGGCTGATGACTCCTTATTATATTCAAATTCGTAAAGAGTGGTCTGTAAAACGATGTTTGGAACAGATAAAAAGGGTAGGTAAGAAGGTGGAAACAATGAACCATCTCTATGTAGTTGATGAAAAAAATAGACTGATAGACGACCTCACCATTGGTAGTCTTCTCCTTGCTGATGAAGATACTCTGGTATCGGAACTTACGGATAATCAATTTGTCGCGATTACTACAACTACCTCTAAGGAAGATGCTGTTACTTATTTTGAGAAATATGATAGGTCTGCATTGCCAATTGTTACGGAGGCAGGTGTGTTGGTGGGTATTGTTACGATAGACGATATTTTGGACCAGATAGAGCAACAGAATACGGAGGATATTCAGAAATTTGGGGGTATGGAGGCCTTAGATGTATCTTATACCCAAACTTCCATTTTTGAGATGGTGAAGAAACGAGGTTTTTGGCTTATTGTGTTGTTCTTTTCAGAGATGCTTACTGCTTCGGCGATGGGGCATTTTGAAGATGAGATAGCCAAGGCTGTTGTTTTGGCATTGTTTGTACCTCTTATTATTTCCAGTGGAGGGAATACGGGTTCTCAGGCAGCAACATTGATTATTCGTGCAATGGCATTACAAGAAGTAGGACTGAAAGATTGGTGGTATGTGATGAAAAAGGAAATCATCACGGGAACACTTCTAGGAACTATTTTGGGAGCAATTGGCTTTTTAAGAATTGGGATTTGGCATAGCATAGGTTTGATAGATTACGGCCCACATTGGCTATTCGTAGGGTTTAGTATAGGTGTTTCCTTGATTTTGGTAGTCCTTTGGGGTACGATTTCGGGGTCTATGGTTCCATTTATTTTGAAGAGGATGAATTTAGACCCTGCGACTTCTTCGGCGCCATTTGTAGCTACTTTGGTAGATGTTACGGGGCTTATTATTTATTTTTCTGTGGCAGGGCTATTATTAGCAGGAAAATTACTATAATTTTTTTTGTTAGTTATGTAGAAGTTTGAAAAAAAATGTTATATTTGCACCAATAGACGATTAGATAAAAATAATAAAATTTTTAGAAAAATTAACACGAAAAATTTGTATAAATGAAGAAAAATATTAACACACACACACACATTATATATAATAGAATTAAATATCTTAAAAAATAGATAAGATAATACCACTCTGTGCTTATGTATTTGGCATAGGGTGGTATTTTTTTTTGTTTGAACAAAGTTTAATATGGATAAAATAATAAAACTAATTTTAGCAATATTGCTATTCTTATGTTTGCTAAAAATGCCTTATGGATATTATCAAATGGTGAGAGTACTTTCTATGGTAGGATTTGGCATATTGGCTCTATCAGTGAAGGAGGATAAAGAGCGATGTATTTACATTACGCTATGTATGCTTTTCCAGCCTTTTATAAAGGTGGCTCTTGGGAGGGTGTTATGGAATGTAGTAGATGTGGTGGTCGCCATAGTATTGTTAATAAGTATAAAATCAGATAAGAAATGAAAACATTAATGAAATTTAGAAATGTATTCTTGTTAATAGCAAGTATGTTTTTATTAACAAGTTGTTCTTCAATAATGCTAGTGGGAGATGATACTCTTCAAAGTATTGAAAGTATAGGAGATTTTTTCAAAGTATATTTTATATTACAACTATCTATATATATTTGTACCTTAATATTTACATTTATCCCACTTGGTGGGCGTATTACAAGTATTATTATTCATTTTATTTGGGTAGTTTCGGAGAGAGATTATGGCTTCTTTAAGGTAATGTTATTATTTGGTTTATTTACAATAGGAAATTTCGTAGTTAATTTGATAGAGGCAATATTCAAGGCAAAAAATAGAGACCAACTATAAAAACAAAAATCATGGCATTTGAAAATTTAATACAGCTAAGTTTTACCGCAGAAGAGTTGAAGAAAATAGATGACTCACTAGCGGAGATTGAGAAAGTTTTGAAAGGAAAAACACACAACCTTACCTCAGAAGAACGCAAACAATACGGGAGTATCGCCGAGCAAAATAAGCTCTTCGTGAATAAAGCAAAACTCTATATGGAGCAATACCCAGACTATGTGCCGAGATACATTGATAAGGCAGAGTTCGACAAAGACTATACTGCCAGAGAGGTCTTAGAGAGCCGTATGATAAGGCTAAAAGGCATCGTGGAACAGGTGGAGGATACCAAAAAACTATTGGATTTTGATAACTACCAAGCCGCATTGAGCTTCTATAAAAGTATTAAGGTGCTAAGTGAGGAAAACCTACCAGGAACAACGAATATTGCACAAGATTTGAAACAATTTTTCCCTCGTAGTACAAAAGCAAAAACAGAAAATACAAATAATACCCCAGAAAAACCAAGCGTTTAGGTAAAGTATAGAAATATTTGGAAAAGGGATAGAAGGATTTAGGTCTTTTGACGAAATTTTGATATCAAATACTTAAAAATATAATTAAAATATCAAAAAAATTAGGTATAGAACCTAAAATTTATACTGCCAAACCTAAAAATAACATCGTTTAACCCAAAAAATATATAAAAAATGAGAAAAGTATTTGTGTTGTTAGGGATAATGGGCCTACTATCATGTGATAATAAGACAGATGAAACATCGGAAGATGGAAATAGTATTACAAATATTACGGAAATAGGAGATAGCGATACAGAAGATGATACCTCGGATAATGAAATGGAAAATAGTAAATATATTGACAATTCATTATCGACAGGAGCTACACCTTATGCTGAATACTATGGAAGTAATAAAGAATGTAAATATGATGATTGCTCACAAATAAAAGTAGTAACAAGTGATTCAGATGTATTAGTTACAATAAAAAAAGATGAGAAGGTAGTTAGCCACGCATATATAGGAAAAAATGATAACTACACTTTTTCTGTTCCTAATGGGAGATATCAAGTTTTTTTCTATTATGGAAGAGGTTGGGATCCTGAAAAGCCAATGAAAAATGGAGAAATGAAAGGAGGATTTATAGCTAATGAAGATTTTCAAAAAGATGCTCCTCAATATTTATATAATAATATATTAGAATACCAATTGATCTTGCAACAAAATGGTAATTTTAATACTCGATCAAGTGATTCAAGTGAAGCATTATAAAATAGATTAGAATGATTTAGATAATATTATAATTATATATAAATGAAGAATATTCTGAAAATAGGTTTGGGAATATTGATGCTGGGAATGAGCATTAATAGTTGTAATAAGTCTCAAGCGAAAGACCATCACCACGAAGGAGGGAGGTGTATAGGAGCTAAAAATTGTAGAGCGTGTAAGACTTGCGAGTATTGCAGACACTGCAATAGTGGTGGTAGATGTGGAGTGTGTAGCAGAAAAAAAAGGATGTCTAATAATTAATTATAAAATAAAATGGAAGAAACAAGAAGCCACATTATCAATCTGTATATGATTGCTCTGAGTGATAGTGATTTTGCGATAGAAGAGATGAATACTATTTTAAAAATAGCTGCAGAAAGAGGTTTTAGTAGGGAAGAATTCGAGAAAACTATCTCTAATCCTGTGGGAGTAGAATTCTATATACCTAAAAATTTTGTAGAAAAAATAAAGTTTTTATATGATTTTGTTCGCATAATCCTCGCAGATGGTATTGTAAAGAATGAAGAAATAGATATGTTTATGAATTTTTGTAAAAAATTCAATTTTGATACCAATGATGCAACAGAAATTTTAGAATGGCTTAAAGAACTAGCAAGTAAAAACTTACCTAAGAATTTAATAGAAGATGAAATACAACAATTATTAGAAAATTAATTTGATATGATGTTAGATAATTTAAAAAAAATCGTACAGAAAGAGATTAAGAAGGAGGAAGAATCCGAAATAGAATATGGAGAAAGAAATAATGATGGAAATACAGATATAAAATTTGTAGGGGATAGATATGGGAATCTGCAAAGAACAGGATTCGAAAAAGCAAAAAAATTAGAGGGAACCAAATCTGCATTTTTGGGGTCTCTGAAATTGGTAAAAGAAAACTATGTAGATCAACAAAGGCAAGATAAAGCTAAGGAACAGAAAAATATTAATAACTGTAAAAAAGACAAGGATAAGATAGAAGTAAAATTGCAGGAGCAAAAAAAACTTATAGAACTTTTCCAAAAAAAAATAGAGGATAAAAAAGAAAAAATAAATTCTCTAAAAAGAGATATCATTAGGATAGAAGAAAACCCCGAAAGTATAGATATAGAAAAACCAAATAAAGTAATCCATTATATTGGATTGGGAATATTATTAGTTCTTTCTTTGTATATGTTTATATTCTATAGTTCTGCATCTTATTCAGCTTTTTTTAAAAATTTTACTGAAGATTTTCTGAATAATCAAAATGAAGGAGGCGTGATAAACGCAGTTTTTGATCCAAAGACATTAGAAAAAGCAATGAATGTATCAGTAATGGAATTAGGATTTATACTGATGATGGTTGTAATATTTTTTGCATTAGGGTATATTCTTCATACATTTCAAAAAATAAAAAAAACTATACAAAGATATTTGGCGATAGCAGGTATAATATTGGTTACTTTTACATTTGATAGTATATTGGCTTACAAAATAGAGGAAGGAATGTATGAAATAAAAGTATTAAATTCTACTACCGATATGCCTGTGCATACATTATCAATGGCTATTACATCTATTAATTATTGGATGGTAATTTTTGCAGGGTTTTTAGTATCTATGGTCTGGGGGGTTATTTTTGATAGGGTAATGAAATATTATGATGTGGAACATAAGATACAACAACAAAAAAATATTCCTAAGAAAGAAATAATAGAAATAGAAAGAGATATAGAGGAGGAAAAAAGAAAAATATCAGATGCAGAGGAAAAGAAAATAATACTTGAAGCAGAACGAGATTTATGTGATAGAGTTATTAATGGAGATACCTATATTATTGATTACAGAGGACTAGAAGGAAGAATATTAAACTTTACTACTGGCTGGACTAGATGGATGACAGCAAATGATATAGATAAAACTTTAATTGAAGAAATATGGAAAGAAGCAAAGTATTTTATAGATACACACAGAGGTAAAAATACTCACGATAATAATATTGATAACGAAAATAATATATAATAAAATAAAAAATATATGAAAATTTTTAACATAATTAGTCTTTTTGCAATTAGTATGCTATTGTTTTCTTGTGGGAATAATCAGCAAAAAGAAAATTCTAAAAATAATATTTCTGTGGAGAGTGATGATAGCAAACAATTGAATATTACATTTTTATTGGATTTATCAGATAGAATAGAGCCTTCTAAATATCCTAACACACCTGAGCATTGGCAAAGAGATATGGCTGTTGTAAATGATTTTGTTGAGATATTTAAAAATGAAATACATAATAAAGGTAACCTAGGAATGAAAGGGAAAATGCGTGTATTGTTTAGTCCTGCTCCAAAAGATGAATCTATAAATGAAATAGCGAAAGCATTGGATGTAAATACCGCTGATATGAAACCTGCTGAAAAAAAAGAAGTATATAAAACTATTGTGGAAAATTATCAAAATGGATTAAAGCAGATATATGATAAAACCATATCAACGAAGAATTATATAGGTTCTGATATTTGGAAGTTTTTTAAAAATGATGTGAAAGATTTAGCTATAGATTCTGATAAAAATAAATATAGAAATATATTGGTTATTCTTACAGATGGATATGTATACCACGAAAATTCAAAAATAAAAGAGGGTAACCGTCTTTCATATATTTTACCAAAAACATCTAAAGAAATGGGTATTGATGGAGCAGATTGGAAAAGTAAAATGAAAGAAATAGATTTTGGACTAATAGCTCCTACAAAAGATTTGGAAAATTTAGAAGTTTTGGTTCTAGAAGTAAATCCATCTAAATATTCTTCTAAATATGAAGAGGATATTCAAAAGGAAGTATTGTCTAAATGGCTTACAGAAATGGGAGTGAAAAAATTTGGGATTTATAAAACAGATATTCCACAGACTACAAAAAAACGAATTGAAAATTTTATGAACTAAGTTACTAATACTAATAATCAAAAAAATATATAAAAAATGAAAAAAGTAACATTATTATTTGGATTGCTATTCTGTGCATTAGGATACGCCCAGATAAATTACCAAAATGGATATATCAAAAAAGACGGAACCTATGTAGATGGACACTACAAGACCGAGAGAAATTCTACAAATTATGATAATTTCTCAACACAAGGAAATGTAAATCCTTATACGGGAGAGAGTGGTAGTCGTGCAAGAGATTACTCTCCTAATGCCTATAATTATGGACAAGGGAAAACTATCTATGAAGGAAGCCGAGGTGGGCAATACTATATTAATGATAAAGGAAATAAGGTATATGTCCCTAAAAGAAATTAATATCCTTCCCAAAAGTAACCTTTTTAAAAGGTTACTTTTTTTATATTTGCAGAAAAATAGAAGAAAAATGAAATTAACAAAAATTATTACCTTAGGGGTGGTGGGGCTTTCTGTATTTGTAGCAGCTCAGCAGGATAAAAAAGAAAAAATTTCAGACGAAAACCTGAAAAAAAATCTATATTTCCTTGCTTCGGATAAATTAGAAGGACGATTGGCAGGAAGTGAAAGCGAAAAAAAATCTGCACAATTTTTATATAAAAATCTGAAATCATACGGACTCAAATCCGAAATTATTCCTTTTGAATACACAATCAGATTAGATAAAAATAGCGAGGTGCTCACAAAAATCTTTGCCCGAAATGTTGTGGGGTATCTCGATAATGGAGCCAAGCAGACCATCATTATTGGAGCTCATTACGACCATTTGGGGTATAACGAGCATCATAACTCTACGATGCCAGAGGCTACGGGACAAATCCACAACGGAGCGGATGATAATGCCTCGGGAGTATCGGCAGTTTTGGAGTTGGCAAGAATTTTTTCTCAAAATAAAACAAAAGAAAATGCCAATTTTATATTTGTTTTGTTTTCAGGAGAAGAAGATGGACTGATGGGGTCAAAATATTTTGCTGAGGGGGTGAAAAGCAAATATCCAAATCCTATTGCAATGATTAACTTGGATATGGTTGGCAGGCTTGATAATCACAAAAACCTAACTATTGGAGGAATAGGAACTTCACCCTTGTTTCAAAAAATAGTAGAAAAATTCAAACCCGAAGGAATGCAGTTGGCACTTGACAATGCAGGGCAGGGACCGAGCGACCATACTTCGTTTTATTTACAGGATATTCCCGTATTGTTTTTCTTCACAGGGATACACCCCGACTATCATAAACCTACTGATGATGCACAAAAAATCAATTACGAGGGGCTGAAAATCATTACCAAATATGTGTTTGATGTAGCTAAGGAACTTACATACTTTCCGCAAGTGCCATTCACGAAAACAACTATTCCAAAAGAGCAAATGCCCGAGTGGAGAGTTTCAATGGGAGTGATGCCAAGTTTGGCAACAGGAACTAATGGTATGAAAATAGAAGGAGTAACCGAAAGAAAACCCGCTTACAAGGCAGGAATTATGCAAGGTGATGTTCTCAAAAAATTAGATGATTGTACTGTGGAGGATATCTACTCCTATACCAAATGCCTATCAAAATATAAAGCCAAGGATACCGCCGAGGCCACTATACAACGAGGTGATAAAATCATCATTGTAAAATTGCAGTTTTAAATCGATGAATATGCAAAATCACAAAGATTTATTTGTAAAAAAATATTATATTTGCAATCAAAATAAATCTAATGAGTAAAAATACCAAATACATTTTCGTAACGGGTGGGGTAACCTCTTCATTAGGAAAGGGGATTATTTCGGCTTCCTTAGGGTTATTACTAAAATCACGCGGGTTTAATGTAACAATTCAAAAATTAGACCCTTATATTAACATAGACCCAGGTACGCTTAACCCATACGAACACGGAGAATGCTATGTAACAGAAGATGGGGCAGAAACCGACCTTGACCTTGGGCACTACGAGAGATTTCTTAATTCACCTACTTCACAAAATAATAATGTAACCACAGGGCGAATCTATCAAACCGTAATAGAAAAAGAAAGAAAAGGCGATTTTCTTGGGAAAACAGTGCAAGTAATACCGCACATTACCAACGAAATTAAGAGAAGAATAAAAATCCTTTCTCAGAAAGATTATGATATCATCATTACCGAAATCGGAGGTACTGTGGGAGACATAGAATCTCTTCCTTATATAGAATCCGTTCGCCAATTGAGATGGGAACTTGGGGAGAAAAATTCAATGGTAATACATCTTACATTGTTGCCATACTTAGCTGCTAGTGGCGAACTCAAAACGAAACCATCTCAGCACTCTGTTCGCCAATTGATGGAAAGTGGGTTGCAAGCCGATGTTTTGGTATGCCGTTCTGAACATGAAATCCCAAAAGATGTAAGGCAGAAATTGGCTCAGTTTTGTAATGTTCCAAGCGAAAATGTAATAGAGTGTATGGATGCTGATACTATCTATCAAGTCCCGTTGGAACTCCAAAAACAGAATTTTGATGAGGTGGTACTCAGGGGGCTTAATCTATCATTGGATACTCCTGCCGACCTTAAAAATTGGAAAAATTTCCTCAATAAATATAAAAATCCAAAGAAAAAAGTAGAAATAGCCCTCGTTGGGAAATATGTTTCCTTACAAGACTCGTATAAGTCTATAGTAGAGGCTTTTATCCACGCAGGTGCCGACCTTGAAACAGAAGTGAAACTCCGCTGGGTGTATTCAGGAAATATTGATGAAAAATCCGTAGCCGAAGAGTTAAAAGGTATTGATGGAATGCTAATCGCTCCAGGTTTTGGGGATAGAGGAATAGAGGGTAAGATAATCGCAGCACGATATGCCCGCGAAAACAAAATTCCGTTATTAGGAATTTGTTTAGGTATGCAGATTATGACTATAGAGTTTGCGAGAAATGTATTAGGTTATACAGATGCTAATTCTATGGAGTTTGAGGCAACGACTTCTCATCCTGTGATTTCCTTAATGGAGGAACAAAAACATATCGTAGAGAAAGGAGGTACAATGAGACTCGGCGCATGGAAATGTAATCTTATAGAAGGATCCGAACTTGCTAAAATCTATGGAAGTAGAGAGATTTCTGAGAGACATCGCCACAGATACGAATTTAATTCGGAATATAAGTCTGATTATGAGAAAAAAGGATTAATACCTACGGGATTAAACCCTGAAACAGGATTGGTAGAGGCTTTGGAATTGAAAGATCATCCATTCTATATCGGCGTGCAGTATCACCCAGAGTATAAATCTACCGTAGCTAATCCTCATCCATTATTCCGAGCTTTGTTGAAGGCAGCAGGAAAAAATAAGTAGTTTTTGTTATTTTTCATAAGTTTTAGATGTTAATTGTTTATTTTTAATGTTTTGAAATTTTTAATGTTATTTGAAGAGTTACCTCAATTTTAGAGGTAACTTTTTTATGTTTTCCAACGAAACAAAAGTATATTTTTTTTTGGTAGTTTTCTTAAAAAAGAGTATATTTGAGGAAAATATTTCAATAATGACAAGGAAAACATTATTTAGTGCGGTTACGATAGCCGTTTTTTCGTTTATGAATGCTCAATATAAATATCCACAGACAGAAAAAATCAATCATATTGATGAATATTTTGGCATAAAAGTGAATGACCCATATCGTTGGTTAGAGGATGATACATCCGAAAATACCAAAAATTGGGTGAAAAGGGAAGTAGCTTTTACAAATGATTATTTAGCAAAAATTCCATATATCGGCGAGCTAAGAAAGCAACTAAATAATATTTGGAATTACGAGAAAATAGGAACGCCTTTTAAGGAGGGAGATTATACTTATTTTTATAAGAATGATGGACTGCAAGCCCAGAGTGTTTTGTATAGAACTGGTAAAGATGGTAAAACAGAGGTTTTCTTGGACCCAAATACCTTTGCGAAAGATGGGACAACTTCTCTTGCAGGAGTTTATTTTAATAAAAAAGGAAATCTCGTAGCTTATACCATTTCGGAAGGTGGTTCTGATTGGAATAAAATTATCATTCTAGATGTAAAGACGAAAAAACAGATAGACGAAACTTTAGTAGATGTGAAGTTCTCTGGTGTTGCGTGGCTTGGCGACGGAGGATTCTATTATTCTAGTTACGACAAACCTGATGGAAGTGTGTTGTCAGCAAAAACCGACGATCACAAAATCTATTTCCATAAATTGGGAACAAAACAATCTGAAGACCAACAAATTATTATCAAAAAAGATGAAAAATGGAGGTACCTTACGGCATCAGTTACTGATGATGAGCGTTTCTTAGTCGTTTCGGGAGCTACTGCTACTAATGGTAATGAGTTGTATATTAAGGATTTGCATAAGTCTAATGCGGAATTTGTTACTATACAAAAGGGCTTTGATTTTAATACGGAAGTAGTAGATTCTCAGGGAGATAATATTTTTGTGCTTACAGATAAGAATGCTCTAAATAAAAAATTACAAAAATTTGATTTCAAAAATCCAAGCGTTTGGACAGATGTAATACCTGAGACGGAAAATGTTCTTTCTGTAAGTATAGGTGGGGGGTATTTCTTTGCGAAGTATATGAGAGATGCTGTTTCTTTTGTAAAACAATATGGATATAATGGTCAGTTTATCAGAGATATTTCTCTTTCTGATAAAGGGACTGCTAGCGGTTTTACGGGCAAAAAAGGAGATAAAGAGATATTCTATTCTTTTACTAATTATATAATTCCATCTACAACTTTTAAATTTGATGTAAGTACTGGTAAATCATCGGTTTATCAAAAATCAAAGATTAAATTTAATCCTAAAAATTATGTAAGTGAGCAAGTATTTTATACTTCCAAAGATGGAACTAAGGTACCAATGATAATTAGCTATAAAAAGGGTTTAAAGAGAAATGGAAAGAATCCTACGATTCTATATGGATATGGAGGTTTTAATGCAAGTCTTACCCCTGGGTTTTCTATAGCGAATGCTATCTGGATGGAAAATGGTGGAGTTTATGCCGTTCCGAATATCCGAGGTGGTGGAGAATATGGTAAGAAATGGTATGATGCAGGAACTAAGATGCAGAAGAAAAATGTTTTTGAGGATTTCATCTCCGCAGGGGAATATTTGCAGAAAGAAGGTTATACATCTAAAAATTTTCTTGCCCTTTCGGGAGGGTCTAATGGCGGACTTCTTGTGGGTGCAGTGATGACGATGAGACCAGATTTAGCAAAAGTGGCCTTTCCCGCAGTTGGGGTATTGGATATGTTGAGATATCATAAATTCACAGCAGGAGCAGGTTGGGCATATGATTATGGAACTTCTGATGATAGCAAAGAAATGTTTGAGTATTTAAAATCCTACTCACCATTACATAATGTGAAGGAGGGGGTATGCTACCCAGCGACACTCGTTACTACAGGCGATCACGATGATAGAGTGGTACCAGCACATTCGTTTAAATTTGCTGCGGAACTCCAAGCTAAGCAAAAATGTAGCAATCCAACACTTATTCGTATTGCAGTGAATGCAGGACACGGAGCAGGGCGTTCTACCGAACAAATCGTAAATGAAACAGCAGATAAATTTGGATTCGCTCTCTATCAAATGGGGATAAAGAAACTCCCAACAACGAAAGTGAAGAAAAAGTAATAAATACAAAAACAGCCAAAAGATACCTTTCGGCTGTTTTGATTTTTTTATAAAAAGTATTAATGTTATTTATTTAGAAATTTTTGATAGCCTCTACAGCTAATGTGTAGCCACTAAGCCCAAAACCCGACAAAATAGCATCAGTATAAGGAGCTGTTACCGATTTATGACGGAATTCTTCTCGTTTGTAGATATTAGAAATATGTACCTCAATTTTCGGTTTCGTAATGTTTTTTAGGCAGTCGGCAATAGCATAAGAATAATGGGTATATGCACCGGGATTGATAATAAGTGCTTCGTAATCATCCTCTTGTAGGCGGTTGATAATCTCTCCTTCAATGTTAGATTGGTAGAATAAAATATCGTCATTACAGAACTTTTTTTCCAACTCGGATAAGAGGTTATCCATAGATTTTGTACCATAAATATCGGGTTCTCGTTTGCCTAATAAGTTTAGATTAGCGCCATTAACGATTAATATTTTCATTTTTGGGAAGTTTATTTTAGCAAAAATAAATATTTTTTTTATATGATGATTTTAATTTACGAAAAATGATTAAATTTGTCGTAAGTAAAAAATAAATAAAAAATGAGTTATATTTCATTTATTGAAGCAAGGCAAATTTTGGATTCTAGAGGAAATCCTACGGTAGAGGTAGATGTATTTACAGAAAGTGGAGTATTTGGTCGTGCAGCTGTGCCATCGGGCGCTTCTACGGGCGAACACGAGGCAGTAGAGTTGAGGGATGGAGGCTCAGAATATCTTGGTAAAGGTGTTTTGAAGGCTGTAGAAAATGTCCGTGAGGTAATTGCTCCTGAAATTGTTGGTATTTCTGTATTTGAACAGAACTTGATAGATAGCATTATGATAGAGCTTGATGGTACTCCGAATAAAGGAAATCTTGGAGCAAATGCTATTCTAGGTGTTTCTTTGGCGGTGGCAAAGGCAGCTGCTAATGAATTGAAGTTACCACTTTATAAATATATCGGTGGGGTGAATGCCAATACGTTACCAGTTCCAATGATGAATGTAATCAATGGTGGCTCGCACTCTGATGCACCTATTGCTTTCCAAGAATTTATGATTATGCCAGTGAAGGCAGATTCTTTCTCTCATGCTCTAAGAAAAGGAACGGAAGTTTTCCATAGTTTGAAGTCTATTTTGAAGGGAAGAGGTCTCTCTACAGCTGTGGGAGATGAAGGTGGTTTTGCACCGACTTTTGCAGGTACAGAAGATGCACTGGATACTTTGCTACAAGCAGTAGAAAAGGCAGGGTATAGGCCTGGGGATGACTTTATGTTTGCTCTTGATTGTGCTTCATCAGAGTTTTATAAAGATGGATATTACGATTATAGAAAATTTGAGGGAGATAAAGGAGCTTGCAGAACGCGCGAAGAGCAGGTGTCTTACCTTGCGGAACTTACTAGAAAATATCCGATTATTTCCATTGAAGATGGTATGCAAGAGAACGATTGGGAAGGTTGGAAACTCCTCACAGAAAAAATTGGTGATAGAGTTCAACTCGTTGGCGACGACCTATTCGTAACTAATGTAGAGCGTCTTTCTAGAGGTATTAAAGAAAATACCGCAAACTCTATCTTAGTGAAAGTAAATCAGATAGGTTCTCTTTCTGAGACACTTGATGCAGTTCAAATGGCACAGCATAATAGATATACCTCCGTAATGTCTCACCGCTCAGGCGAAACAGAAGATGCTACGATTGCAGACCTTGCAGTAGCTTGCAATTGTGGGCAAATAAAGACTGGTTCGGCATCTCGTTCGGATAGAATGGCGAAATATAATCAACTATTGAGAATCGAGGAGGCTCTTGGTGATACAGCATATTTCCCAGGTATTGATACTTTTAAAGTGAGAAGATAACCAATCATTGAAGGGTTTTATAATTAAATTTTATATATTAATATTAAAAAGGCTTTGTTACTTCGGTAGCAAGGCTTTTTCTTGATAAAATGCTTCATCGAAAAAATATTTAAAAACTATTCCTTATTTTTGCAAAAAATTTTACTTAAAAAAGATAATGACAAAGAACGGAAAAATAGAGCTAATGGCTCCTGCGGGGGATTTTACTTCCTTGCAGGCAGCGTTAGACAATGGGGCAGATTCTGTATATTTCGGTGTAGAGCAACTCAATATGAGAGCCAGAGCATCAATGAATTTTACGATTGATGACCTACCCGAGATTAGCAGAAGATGCAAAGAAAAAGGGGTGAGAACATACCTTACCCTCAATACAATTATTTATGACCACGATTTATCCATCATAAAAACATTATTGGATAAGGCAAAACAAGCAGACCTGACTGCTGTGATAGCAATGGACCAAGCTGTGATAGCCTATGCCCGACAAATAGGTATAGAGGTGCATATCTCTACACAGATAAATATTACTAATATAGAAACCGTAAAATTTTATGCTCTTTTTGCAGATACAATGGTGATGAGCCGAGAATTGAGCCTTAGTCAAGTAAAAAAGATTTGTCAACAAATTGAAAAAGAGCAAATTAAAGGCCCTTCGGGTAATTTGGTAGAGATAGAACTTTTTGGACACGGAGCCTTATGTATGGCTGTTTCTGGTAAATGTTATTTGAGTTTGCATTCTCATAACTCGTCGGCAAATAGAGGAGCTTGTAAGCAAAATTGCCGTAAAAAATATACAGTCATAGACCAAGAATCAGGTTTTGAAATAGAAATTGAAAATGAATATATGATGTCGCCAAAAGATTTATGTACGATAAACTTTTTGGACCAAATCATTGATGCAGGAGTGAAAGTCCTCAAAATAGAAGGACGAGGAAGAGCTCCTGAATATGTAGCAACGGTGATAGGATGCTACCGAGAGGCAATAGATGCTATAGAAGATGGAACCTACAATCAAGAAAAAGTAGCCGATTGGATGAGTCGATTAGAAACTGTCTATAATAGAGGATTCTGGAGTGGGTATTATCTTGGACAAAAATTAGGAGAATGGTCGCCAAATCCAGGCTCCAATGCTACACAGAAAAAAGTTTATATCGGCAAAGGGCGACATTTCTATCCGAAATCCAATGTTTCGGAGTTTATAATAGAGGCTTTTGATCTTTCTGTTGGCGACAAAGTTTTGATACAAGGACCTACAACTGGCTCACAAGAAATGATTGTAGAAGGTATAATGGTAGATGGAGTAGGGAATACCGAAAAAGCAAAAAAAGGTGATGTGATTACATTTAAAACGGAATTTCGAGTTCGCCCAAGTGATAAGTTGTATAAGGTAGTAAAAAACGACAATGTTATAAAATAAAAAATCCCCATATTTATGGGGATTTTTTATTTTATTCTGTTTGGATTGTGTTTGAGGAAACTTTCCCAGCTAGAATAGGATTTCTCTTGTCCTATACCTTTTGAGTTAAAATGATGGCATACAGCAACAGCTAATCCATCAGAGGCATCTAGGTGTTTTGTGGGAAATTCTTTCAGATTTAATAAGTTTTTTAGCATTGCTGCTACTTGTTCTTTACTGGCATTTCCATTTCCTGTGATTGCCATTTTTACTTTTTTAGGGGAGTATTCAGTGATAGGAATATCACGATAAAGGCTTGCAGCCATTGCTACCCCTTGGGCTCGGCCTAATTTCAGCATAGATTGTACATTTTTTCCATAAAATGGAGCTTCTAAGGCCACTTCATCAGGATGGAATTCGTCAATTAAGGAGAGGGTTCTTTCAAAAATATATTTTAATTTCGTTTCGTGGTTTGGATATTTTTTCAGAATAAGTTCGTGAATTGATACTAAGTTCATTCTATTGTTTTTCACAGAAATAATACCAAATCCCATCACTGTGGTGCCAGGGTCTATTCCTAGAATAATTTTCTCCATTTTTTTGAGATATTTTTATAAAAACAAAAGTTATCTAACATACAATTAGATAACTTTTTAGTACCCAGGGCCGGGATCGAACCGGCACGCCAAAGGCATTGGTGTTTGAGACCAACGCGTCTACCAATTCCGCCACCTGGGCAAGCATTTTGTAGAATTGTTTTGCAAATGTAGTTATTTTTTTTTATATTTCCAAATTTTTAATGGAGTATTTTATTAAACATTTTATAATATTCTGATAATTAGATGGATAAATTTTAGTTAAAAATCAATTTCTAATCCATCAAATGCCAAATGAATATTATTAGAGAGCCCTTTTTCTATTTCGTTATGAAATCCAAAATCGTGGCTAATGTGGGTGAGATATGTTTTTTGAGGTTGTAGTTCCTCTACAATTTTTATTACATTTGGCAATATGAGGTGAGAGTGATGTTCTCGTTCTTTTCTTAAACAATTGATAATTAAGTATTTTAGTTTTTTTAATTTGTATTTTTCTTCTTCTGGAATAGTTTTACAATCAGTAATGTATGCTATGTTTTTGAATTTATATCCTAAAATAGGTAACCCTCCGTGTAGTATTCTAATAGGTGTGACGGTAGTTCCGAGAAGGTTAAAAGTCTTATTTTCAATAATATTAATATCAAAAGATGGGGCTCCAGGGTACCTATTTTCCTCAAAGGCATAGGCGAATCTTTGTAAAATAGATTGATAAACCCTTGCCTCACAATATATGGGCATATCTTTCTGATTTTTAAATATTAACGGTCTCATATCATCTAATCCGATGATATGATCATTATGTTCGTGTGTGATAAGTACGGCGTGGCAATTTTTTTCGTTATTAGAGAGCATCTGCTGGCGAAAATCGGGACCACAATCAATTAAAATTTTATGCTGTGTGTCTGTAGTTATTATTACTGAACTGCGTAATCTTTTGTCTTTTAAGTTAGTAGATAAACAAACAGGGTGGTCGGAGCCAATAACAGGAACTCCTTGAGAGGTGCCTGTTCCGAGAAATTTTAGTTTCATATTTTGGTTGATAATAAATTTTTTGGTAAATTTACAAAAAAATAAAAATGTCATTGCAAACACAAAATCTTACTGCGAAACAAAAAGCATTAGCTATTAATTTAGATCCGAATATTTACGGAACCTTTTCAGAAATTGGAGCAGGGCAGGAGACTGTTCGGCACTTTTTTCGTGCTGGAGCTGCATCTCAAACTATTGCGAAGGCAATGTCGGCCTACGATAAGGATTTTTCTGACGCCATCTATGGTAAGGAGCCAAAAAATAGATATGTAACACAAAATCGTTTGAGAAAAATGTTGAGATTTGAGGCTTCTTTAATAGAGGTGAGAGTACCTACCGATAAGATGCCCGAGAGAAAATATTTTTCATACGCTAATACGGTAACTACTATAAATTATGCTAAAACAGTGCTGGGGCATGGTTGGGTAGGAATTCGTTTTCAAACAGAGCCAGGAAAGGAGTATAATGAGATTGTTCTTCATATCAAGTTTAAGCAGAATGATGCTACGCTTCAACAAGAAACATTAGGAAAATTGGGGGTGAATCTTATTTATGGAGCCTTTAATTATTATGATAATCCACGAAAATTAATACAATCGTTGTACGATCATATTCCCAAAGATTCTTTGGAGATTGATATGATAGATTTTTCGGGGCCAGATTTTATCTATGTAGATAATAGGTTAATGTCTTTGCAGTTAGTGAAAAATGGAATGACAGAGGCAGTGATTTTTACCCCAGAAGGAGCGAATATGCTTCCTGCAGATTTGTTGTATAAGAAGAATATTTTTGCCGTAAGAGGTAGTTTCCGCCCTGTTACTTTGGTGAATATAGATATGTTCAATAATGGTTTGGAAATGTTCTTGAAAGATACCGAATGCGATGAGAATGAGGTAGAAGTTTTGTTTGAAATAACAATTTCTAACTTAATGGCTTCGGGGGATATAGACGAGCGAGATTTCCTTGATAGAGTAGATATTATAGGTAAATTAGGTTATAATGTTATTATTTCTAATTTCTCTGAGTATTATAAACTAACGGAATATTTTTCTGGATATTCAAAATTGAAAATTGGTGTGGCAATGGGAGTAAATAACCTAATAGAGGTATTTAATGAAGGGTATTATACTAATCTTTCAGGAGGTATTTTGGAGGCGTTTGGTAAGCTTTTCAGAAGGGAAGTAACCATTTATCTATATCCATACCAGACGCCAGATTCAGAAGAAATACTTACATCTGAAAATTTGAAAGTTAATGAAAATTTAAAGGAATTATATAAATATTTTAAATTAAACAGAAGGATTGTAGATATTTTGAATCATAATAGTGATTATTCTACAATTTATTCAAGAGATATTTTGAGGAAAATTGCAAATAATGAGACAGGAAGTTGGGAGAATTCATTGCCAGAAGGTATTGCAGACCTTATTAAAGAAAGGAGAATGTTCGGTTATAGTCAAGTTAATTTTTGTGAGATATGATAAAATAAAAGACCTATTTTGTAGGTCTTTTATTTTATCGTTTTTGTCTTAAAAACTCGTAACAAGAAATAGCAACAGCATTACTAAGATTAAGAGAATCAATCGTTCCTACCATTGGTATCAAGATATTTTTACCTTTATCAATCCAAAAATCACTCAAGCCAGAATGTTCCGTTCCAAAGAGTAAGGCCGTTTTACCACTTAGTGACACATCGGATAGAAATTGTTTTTTTTCATCCATAAAAGTTGTGAAAATATTGAATTGGTGTTGTTTCAAAAATGAATAGAGTTCCTCATTTTCAGAATGATAAATATTCATACCAAATAAACAACCGACACTTGAACGAATTACATTAGGGTTATAAAAATCCGTTTTGCTATTTGCTATAATCAGTGCGTCAATACCAAATGCCTCACAACTTCTGAGGATGGCTCCAAGGTTGCCAGGTTTTTCCAGACTTTCAACGACGATTACTGATGAATTTTGCTTCGGTTGGAATTCTTTCAGATTGTGAGTTTTTGTTTTATAAATTCCAATAATCCCTTCGGAACTGCCTCTATAAGCAATTTTTTCATAAATTTTTTCAGAAATCAAATGGATTTTTCCTTTCGGAATAGTTTTTTTATAGATACTTTCACAGATGAAAAATTCTATATTCTCGTATCCGAACTGCATAGCCCTTTCATTTTCCTGTTGGCCTTCTACAGAAAAAATACCTAATTTTTTACGAAAACGATTATCGGTGTTTAGACGGATAAGATGTTTTATTTTTTCGTTTTGAAAACTTTCTATTTGCATTTCACAAAAGTATTAAAAAAGAAAGAAATATGAAATTTTAATTATAATTTTATAGGATTTTCAATTTGATTTTTTATATTTGTATGGTAAATTATTAACATATTTATTGAGATTATGAATAAATTAGAAGGACTTGGGGTGGCCTTGGTTACTCCATTTAATAAAGATTTAAGTATTGATTTTGATGGACTTACGAGATTGGTAGAATTTAATATTAATAATGGGGTAGATTATATAGTTGTGTTGGGGACAACTGCCGAAACAGCAACTCTTTCTGATGAGGAAAAGGAGGCTGTAAAGGATCATATAATCAAAATAAATAATGGTAGAGTACCTCTCGTTTTGGGAATTGGAGGGAATAATACAATGGAAGTTAGAAAAAAAATAGAGAATGTTGATATGTCTGATTTTTTCGCAATACTTTCAGTATCACCATATTATAATAAACCAAATCAAGAGGGCATATATCAACATTATAAAATGTTGGCTGAAACAGGGAAATCTATAATTATATATAATGTGCCTGGTAGAACTGGACAAAATATAGAAGCAAGTACCACACTCCGCTTAGCTAATGATTTTCCAAATTTGTTAATGATAAAGGAAGCCTCGCCGAATATATCTCAATATTTTGATATTTTGAGAAAAAAAACGCAGAATTTTGGGTTGGTTTCAGGGGATGATGAATTTACTTTACCAGTCACTTTGGCGGGAGGAATTGGAGTGATTTCCGTGATTGGACAGGCTTATCCTAAGAAATTTTCAACAATGTTAAGATTGGCAAAAGAGCGAAAAGTAGATGAAGCTTATAAAATTCATAATTCTTTAGTAGAAATTATTCGTCTTATTTTTGCAGAGGGAAATCCAGTGGGAATAAAGGCAGTTTTATCTGAAATGGGGTTGATTAACAATTATTTAAGGCTTCCTTTAGTTCCTGCTACAGAAGGTTTATTAGCCAAAATAAAACTTGAGATGGAAAAAATATAGTAAAAATATTTAATATTTTTTTGGTAGTTAAAGTTATTTTACTATATTTGCAATCACAAAACGGAACCAACAAGGTTTTTAGGCCCTATAACTCAGTTGGTTAGAGTAGCTGACTCATAATCAGCAAGTCCTTGGTTCGAGCCCAAGTGGGGCCACAGGTAAAGTGGGAATTATTTTATATTCCTACTTTTTTATTTTTTAGAATAAGAAAAAATCCTAACTTTTAAAATGTTAGGATTTTTTTGTGGAGCTGGAGAGAATCGAACTCTCGTCCAAACAAGCAATACATAAGATTTCTACATACTTATTTTGTCTTTAATTTTTGTCATAAGACAGAGGACAAACACCCAATCTTATGCTTAGCTTTTTGAATTTTCATCTTTTAGTCAAAGCTCCTAAAAGCTTATTTCTACCTTTCCTATACCCTAAACTCGGACGCCGTAGAACGGGGCTTCCGTAGGATATCTTGTTTCCTTACTCTACTTCGGGAAAAACGCTAGTCGTACTATACTTCAGACTAAGCAGCAAGAGCATACTCTTCGTTGCCAGTTATGATTCGTAACAAAAGATTAAAGAGAGTGCGTTACCGTTCTCTGTATGCTTACTTACCCATTGGTCTTGCTGTCGAAACCAGTCAGCCCCTAATGAATAAATTTTGATTAAGAAATATATATAACCATTTTTTATAGTATAACTAATAAAAAAACAATCTAGCATAAATACATATTGATGTATTGCAGATTGTCGGTTTTATATCCTTGCAGAAAGGAAGGGATTCGAACCCTCGATACAGTTACCCGTATACTACCTTTCCAGGGTAGCTCCTTCAACCACTCGGACACCTTTCTAAATATTTTGCAAATATAGTTATTTTTTTTATATATGCAATTTTTTTATGTAAAAAAAACTTATTTTTTTATAACATGTTGGTTTTTAGTTTAAAAAAATTATAATTTAAAATCTAATTTTATATTGAAAAATCTTCCTGTAAGCCTAATAGGAACAGCATACACGGACTGGGAACTTACATCGGAAATCCATTGATTAGCAATAGTATTATTAATATTAAAAGCGTTGAAAATTTGTACTCCCAAGATAAGTTCCTTAAAATTACTCCAAAAGCCATCTTTTATTTTGTTGTTTTTCTCATCGATGAAGGTCTTGGATAGCCCGATATCTACCCTTTTGTAGGCAGGGAGGGTCTGTTGATGAGAGTAGGGAGCAGAAAAATCTGGCTTACCATCTTGAAAATGAATTGGACTTCCCGTAGGTAACCCACTGCTATACACTAAGGTAAGATTTATCTTCATACTTGGGAATTTTGGCATATAGTCTTGGTAAAACATCGAAAAACGGACTCTCTGGTCGGTAGGTCTTGGAATGTATCCTTGTTCATTAATGTTTTCAAAAATTCGAGCATAACTTGCTGATATGAAAGAATCTACACCAGGTACAAAATGGCCGAAAAGTCTCGCATCTATCCCATAGGAATAACCTTGTGAGTTGTTTTCTCCTGCGTAGCGAGTCCTCACATTATCAATGTAGTAGGGGATGAGTTGGTCTAATTTTTTATAGTAAATTTCCGTGGTTAGTTTAAAAGGTCTCTTTACCATTTCAAATTCGTAGTCGTTTCCAATGATGATTTGATATGATTTTTGAGCCTTTATATTTGGATTAAAATCACCATCTAAATTCTTGATTTCTTTATAAAAAGGGGCTTGGTAATATACACCTCCTGCTATGCGAAAGAGCATATCTTTCTCCCAATTTGGTTTGATGGCAAATTGTACTCTTGGGCTGATTAATGTCTCATTGTTGAAGTTCCATTTTTGCCCACGGATTCCTGCATTGATAAAAATTTTATTATTTCCGAGTAGTAATTTTTGAGAATATTGTAAGTATGCCGATAGTCTGGTAGGGGTGATGTAGTTTTTACCATTAATATTGTATTGTAGATTTAGGGGGGTATCGTTCAGAATACCGAAATTGTTGGGGTTTTGTGGTGTTACATATCCTTTGTTTTCAGTATATTGCCATTCATTTGTGAGGTCGCTTAATATTTCTTTTTCATATTTTAGTCCAGCTTCAAAATTAGAGTTTTTATTGGTATGGAATTTTACTTTTAGTTGGGTGCCAAGTGTTTTTATGGATAGGTCATTTCGTGCATTAATAGATTGGCCGCCAATATCATATGATGGTACAGGTAATTTGTTTATTGGGTCAAAAGCTTGTATTTTGTATCCTGAATGTATAGTATAATACTCTCTTTCGCGATTTTGATAGGCAAAATTATCAAGGCTAAAAATCCATTTTCTGTTTGGACTGAATTGAAGAGATAAGGTTCCTAGCATATTTTGGTAAGAGTCTTTTTCCTTACCAGCATAGGCGATATCTACTCGAATAGGATTTTGTAGAGAGCCAAACTCCACAGATTTTTGTTTGGGAATCATTTCATAGGTGTTTTTAGAGTAAAATCCTAAGAATGATAATTTCCATTTTTCATTGAGATTATAATTTATAAAAGTTTGAAAATCAATATATTGCGGATTAAAATCGGTTTCTTCATTCAGGGTGTTAAGAATAAGGTTTGTATTCCTGTATCTTACGGAACTGATAGCTGAAAGTTTTTTATTTCTTGACAAAAATCCATTCGTGAGTCTTCCTCCGACGAGACTAATCTCACCTAAAAATTCTTTTTGTGTGGGTTGGCGATAGTAAATATTGAGTGCAGAGGACATTTTGTCGCCATATTTAGCTTCAAATCCACCAGCAGAAAAATTCACAATATCTACCATATCGGGATTAATGATGCTCAGACCTTCTTGCTGAGAATTTCGTATTAAGAAAGGTCTATATATCTCAATATCATTGATGTATATAAGATTTTCATCATAGTTCCCTCCCCGTACCATATATTGAGAGGATAGTTCTGTATTGGAATTAACCCCTGGGTACATTTTCAAAATTCCCTCTACTCCTCCCGAAATATTTACTACATTTTTGGCGTTTTTAGTAGAGATATTCACTGAAGATAGGTCGTTACTTTTTTTTCGTTGGAATGAGATTTCTACTTCGTGGAGGTGATTGATTTTTGTAGAGTCTTTTTGGGCATAAAAAGTAATCGGAAATAGGCCTAGTAGTAGGAGAGGAGTGTTTTTCATTTTCAATAAATATTTGTCTGCAAAGTTAATTTTTTTATTGCAAATGAGGAGGTTGTGAGATGGTTATTTTTTAAAATTAAGTGGATATTTAATGTTGGAAAAATTACTAATATCTGCGCGAAGAGAGCCTACAGCGAGTTCTGCCTTGATGGCTATTGGGAGGTGATTTTGGTCATTGGATACCCATAGTGTTACTCCCTCTTTGTCTTTAAAAACTCGTCCGCTTATTACAAAAGGTTTGATTATTAAGCAATTGATTTTTCCAAATTTTGTTTTTATGTTTTCCGTTCCTATTATTTTTAGTTGGAATGGAAATATTTCGTCGTCAATCCAAACATTAAGATTAATAATATCACCGATTTTTAGTTGATTATTATTTAAACTTCTTAAATAATAAAAAGCAGATAGCATATCTTGTACTCCATTAGGGAATTTTATGTTTTTTGGTTCTTTTTTTGAGTTTTTTATATCGATTAATTTTAATGTATGATTTTGGTGATTAAAGGTAGTTTGTAAGTGTTGTTTGTAGTTACCTTCGCTCACATTTCGGACATAGTAGCTTGGTAATCCTGTTTCAATGTTAATAAAACTTTCGTATAAATCATTGACTTTGAAGAAAGTGCTTACAATTCCAGAACTCTGCCCTACACCCTTTGCATAGAGGTGCGGTATCCCGTTGTAAGTAGTGTAATTACTTGATAATTTGGCACTTCCCGCTGTGATAAAACCATAATGTATCCTATAAGAGATACTCTCGCCCGATTGTATATTGTTTAATTTCTGACTAAAAAATAGGTTAAATGCAAAGAATATGGTCAATAAAAAGATTCGTTTCATATATTTTTTTTGTAAATTAACGAGTTTTTACTAAGTTTAGTATTAGAGTCATACTGTGGAGGTATAAAAAATAATAATCCATATCTTAATATATGTAATAATAAAAAAATCATTATCTTTGCCACGAATATTTAAAGAGTTTAAATAGTAACCTTGCCCAATACGGGGCATAATTAGAAGTTTAGATTTATGAATGCACCAAAAGCAATCACTGAAACTATCATTTTGAAAGATGGTAGGGAGATAACTATTGAGACGGGGAAATTGGCAAAGCAAGCCGATGGTGCCGTAGTTGTAAAATGTGGCGGAACAATGCTGTTGGCTACCGTAGTAGCAGCGAAAGACGCAAATCCCGGCGTGGATTTTCTACCGCTAACTGTAGATTATAGAGAAAAATTCTATGCAGGAGGACGTATCCCTGGTAATTTTTTCCGTAGAGAGACCAAGCCATCGGATGATGAAGTTCTTACGATGAGATTAGTGGATAGAGTGCTAAGACCTTTGTTCCCTGATGATTTCCATGCTGAAGTACAAGTGATGATTTCCTTAATTTCTTATGACAAGGAGGTAATGCCTGAGGCATTGGCAGGATTGGCAGCTTCATCAGCGTTGGCTATCACTGATATACCTTTTAATGGTCCAATGTCGGAGGTGAGAGTCGTGAGAATTGATGGTGAATTATCCATCAATCCAAGCTACGAAAACCTTTTGAAAGCCGATATAGACATAATGGTAGGGGCTACCAAAGACTCTATCGTGATGGTAGAGGGAGAAATGAAAGAAATCTCCGAGCAGGAAATGTTGGAGGCTATTAAGTTTGCTCACGAAGAAATAAAAATCCAAATTGAAGCACAAGAAAGATTAGCTCAGAAGGTAGGCAAGGCATTCCCAAAAAGAGAATATTGTCACGAAGAGCATGACGAAGAAATTCGAGAAAAAGTATGGAAAGAATGCTATGATAAAGTATATCAAGTGGCGAAAGTTCCTTCTACAAAAGAAGAAAGAGGAGAGAAGTTTGAAGCTGTTTTAAACGAATTTTTAACTCAGTATGCCGAAGATGAAGAGGAATTGGAAAGAGTAACGCCTTTTGCTAAAATCTACTACCACGATGTGGAGAAAGAGGCGATGCGCCAGATGATTTTAGAGGAAAAAATCCGTTTGGATGGTAGAGACCCATTCACTGTTCGTCCTATTTGGTCGGAGATAGACTATCTACCTGGTGCTCATGGTTCTGCGATATTTACGCGTGGCGAAACTCAATCTCTAACTACTGTAACTCTCGGTTCTACTAAAGATGCTAACCTTATTGATAGCGTAATTACTCAGCACGACGAAAAGTTCTTCTTACATTATAATTTCCCTCCATTTTCAACAGGTGAGGCAAGACCATTGAGAGGAACTTCAAGAAGAGAGGTAGGGCACGGAAATTTGGCTCAGAGAGCTTTACAAGCTGTAATTCCGCAAGATAATCCATATACGATTCGCGTTGTTTCTGATATTTTAGAGTCTAATGGTTCGTCTTCAATGGCTACCGTTTGTGCAGGTACATTGGCACTTATGGATGCAGGGGTACAAATCACAAAGCCTGTTTCAGGTATCGCTATGGGACTTATCACTGATGAAAAGTCTGGTAAATGGACCGTACTTTCTGACATATTAGGAGATGAAGATCACTTAGGAGATATGGATTTTAAAGTAACGGGAACTGCAGATGGTATTACTGCTTGCCAAATGGATATCAAGATACAAGGGCTTTCTATGGATATTATGGAAAAAGCTTTGATGCAGGCAAAAGAAGGTAGATTACATATTTTAGGAAAGATTACTGAAACAATTGCTCAACCAAAACCAGATGTGAAACCTCACGCTCCGAAATTAGAGGTGATAGAAATTCCGAAAGAGTTTATTGGAGCGGTGATTGGGCCAAGTGGTAAAAATATTCAACAATTACAAAAAGATACGAATACCGTAATTTCTATTGAGGAAATTGAAGAAATCGGAAGAGTGGAAATTACAGGAACTGATAGAGAGGGTATTAATGAGGCAATATCTGCTATTAGACAAATTGCTTTCGTACCAGTAGTAGGCGAGGTTTATACCGGAAAAGTTGTTAAAATTATGGATTTCGGTGCTTTTATTCAGTTAGCAAAAGGAACAGAAGGATTGCTACATATTTCCGAAATTGATTGGAAACGAACAGATAAAGTGCCTTATAAAGAAGGAGATGAAGTAGAAGTGAAATTTATGGGCTATGACAATCGCCAAAAAATGAAACTTTCAAGAAAAGTTCTTCTTCCAAAACCTCAAAAAGAGGAAAAGAAAGATAAATAATCCTTAAAATAAAAAGCAGGCTTTTTAGTCTGCTTTTTTCATCTTTAAAATTAGGCATAAAAAAGACACCTAATTTCAATGGTGTCTTTTTTATTTATTCTACATTGCTTCTATTTTGAAAATTCTACTTTCAATTACTCTCAGAATAGCAGCTACCGTATCCATAGAAGTGAGACAAGGTACTCCATTTTCTACCGACATACGGCGTATTTGGAAACCATCTCTCTCAGATTTTTTGCCCTTTGTCGTGGTATTTACCACATATTGCACTTTTCCTTTATGGATAAGGTCTATCAGATTCACTTCCTCTTCGGAGATTTTGTAACCTATTTTGGTGCTTACACCGTGCTCGTTGAAATATTTTGCAGTGCCTTCTGTCGCCCAAATTCGGAATCCAATATCACTGAATCTTCTTGCTAATTCTACGGCTTCAGCCTTATCTTTATCAGATACGGTGAAGAGAATTGCTCCGTGGGTAGGTACTTTTCTGCCAGCACCTATTAGTCCTTTGTAGAGAGCTTTTTCTAATGTTTGGTCTTTTCCCATTACCTCACCCGTAGATTTCATCTCTGGGCCGAGGGAGATATCCACTTTGGACAATTTACTAAAACTAAATACAGGAACCTTCACATACACTCCATCTTTATTTGGTACAAGCCCATTTTTGTAGCCTAAATCTCTTAATCTTGCTCCTAAAATAGCTTTTGTAGCCAATTTTGCCATTGGTACATCTGTGATTTTAGATAAGAATGGCACCGTACGAGACGAACGCGGATTCACCTCAATCACGAATACCTCCCCCTCAGAAATTACATATTGGATATTCATTAACCCTATAATATTCAGTCCCTTGGCTAATCTTTGGGTGTAATCTACTAAGGTATCAATTTGTTTTTGAGTGAGGTTTTGTGGCGGATACACAGCAATAGAGTCTCCAGAATGCACACCTGCTCTCTCTATATGCTCCATAATGCCAGGGATGATAGTTGTTTCTCCATCACAGATGGCATCTACTTCTACCTCTTTTCCCGTTAGATATCGGTCAATAAGAACTGGGTGCTCTGGGCTTGCCTCCACTGCATTTTCCATATAGTGGGCAAGTTCCTTTTCGTTATAAACAATTTCCATTGCACGGCCACCGAGTACATAACTTGGACGAACCAATACAGGATAACCAATTTCATCTGCGATGACAATAGCCTCCTCTTTGGAAGTAGAGGTTTTTCCTTTTGGTTGCGGTATATCTAAGTCTTGTAATGCTTTTTCAAACTTATCTCTGTTTTCGGCTCTGTCTAAATCCTCTAACGAAGTTCCCAGAATTTTCACACCATGAGCCTCCAATTTATCAGCTAAGTTAATTGCTGTTTGTCCACCGAATTGTACTACTACGCCTTTAGGTTTTTCTAATTCAATGATATTCATCACATCTTCCTCAGTGAGTGGCTCAAAGTATAGCTTGTCCGAAATGGAGAAATCCGTGGATACCGTTTCTGGATTATTATTAATGATGATAGCTTCATATCCCATTTCTTTAATTGCCCAAACGGAATGAACAGTGGCATAGTCAAACTCCACGCCTTGTCCAATACGGATTGGCCCAGACCCTAAAACAATGATTTTTTCCTTGTTGCTTATGATAGACTCGTTTTCTTCTTCATAAGTTCCGTAGAAATAAGGAGTGTTTGACTCAAACTCTGCGGCACAAGTATCCACCATTTTATAGGTTGGCATTATTTTGTTTTCCTTTCTGAAATTGAATACCTCCCGCTGAGTTTTTTGCCAATGATGAGCAATATTAATATCCGAGAAACCTAGCTTTTTAGCTTTAGTGATAATTTCAATTTGTTCATTATGAGGAACTTCTTTCAATTTGGATAAGATTTGTTCAAAATCAATAAGTTTTTTGATTTTCCAAATGAAAAACTTATCAATCTTACTCCATTCTACGATTTGCTCCCAGTCGTAGCCTCTTCTCAAAGCTTCACCGATGATGAATAATCTCTCGTCATCGCAGATTCTTATTCTTCTCTCTATATCCTCGGCAGTGAGTTCCTCAGCTTGTTTTTTCTTTAATCCAATGTGTTGAATGCCCGTTTCAAGGGAACGAATAGCTTTTTGCAGAGATTCTTCAAAGTTTCTACCGATTGCCATCACTTCACCTGTCGCCTTCATCTGAGTGGATAGGCGTCTGTCAGCAGTTTCAAATTTGTCAAAAGGGAAACGAGGGAATTTGGTAACTACATAGTCCAAAGCAGGCTCGAAGCAGGCATAGGTTTTTCCCGTTACGGGGTTCATAATCTCATCTAAGGTAAGTCCTACGGCGATTTTTGCAGCGATTTTTGCAATTGGGTATCCCGTAGCTTTACTTGCCAAGGCAGACGAGCGAGACACTCTTGGATTTACTTCAATTACATAATAATCAAAAGAGTATGGGTCAAGGGCGAGTTGTACATTACAGCCTCCCTCAATGCCTAATGCACGGATAATTTTTAGAGATGCATTTCTAAGAAGTTGATATTCTCTATCGGACAAAGTCTGAGACGGAGCTACGACGATAGAATCCCCTGTATGCACGCCCACAGGGTCAATGTTTTCCATATTACAAACCACAATGGCATTGTCGTTGGAGTCTCTCATTACTTCGTACTCTATTTCCTTAAATCCAGCGATGGATTTTTCTATAAGACATTGGGTAACAGGTGAATGTTTTAATCCGAGTTCGGCGATTTCGGTAAGTTCAGCTTCGTTAGAGGCAATACCACCTCCCGTTCCTCCCATTGTGAATGCAGGGCGAACAATCACGGGGTATCCAATTTTATTAGCGAATGCCAAGGCTCCCTCTACGGTATTTACGATATCGGACTCTGGTACTGGTTCGCCGAGTTCTCTCATTAGTTCGCGGAATAGGTCTCTGTCTTCGGCACGATTGATGGCGGAAAGTTTTGTTCCTAAAACCTCTACTTTACATTCTTTTAAAATTCCCGCCTTTTCTAATTCTACCGCCATATTGAGTCCTGTTTGTCCTCCTAATGTAGGTAGTAGGGCGTCTGGTCGTTCTTTTCGGATAATGGTACTTACGAATTCCAGCGAGATAGGTTCTATATAGACTTTATCTGCGATTTCCACATCAGTCATAATTGTTGCTGGGTTAGAGTTTATCAGAATCACTTTATAGCCTTCTTCTTTTAGAGAGAGGCAGGCTTGCGTTCCTGAATAGTCAAACTCGGCTGCTTGCCCGATAGTTATCGGCCCCGAACCAATAACCAAAATAGTTTTTATATCTGTGCGTTTCATTATTTTAAGTGTGATTGTTGTTTTAATGTTTTTTAAAATTCTCCATCAATTCAATAAACTCATCGAAGAGGTAGTTGGCATCCTCTGGACCAGGGCTTGCCTCTGGGTGGTATTGCACAGAGAAACAAGGGTAGTATTTGTGTCTTACTCCTTCGTTGGTTTTATCGTTTAGGGCGATGTGAGTTTCTATCAAGTCGGTATCTTTTAGGCTATCTCTATCCACAGCATATCCGTGGTTTTGGGAGGTTATGGATACTTTGTTTTTTTCTAAGTCCAATACTGGGTGATTTCCACCTCTATGTCCGAATTTTAGTTTGAATGTTTTGGCACCACACGCTAAGGCAATCATTTGATGCCCTAAACAAATTCCGAAGATAGGCACCTTTCCTAATAATTTTCGGATTGTTTCGTGTATGTGTGGTACATCGGCAGGGTCGCCAGGACCATTTGATAGCATTATTCCGTCGGGGTTTAGCATTAGTATTTCCTCTGCGGAGGTATCTTGTGAGACTACTGTAATATCGCAGTTTCTTTGGGATAATTCTCTGATTATACCATGTTTGGAGCCGAAATCCATAAGCACCACTTTGAATCCTCTACCTGGGCTAGCATAGGAAGTTTTTGTGGATACATTTTCCACTTGGTTGGTAGGAAAATTGGTATTTTTCAGTTCGTTAATGATTTTTTCGTCATCAGCGGAAGCATCTACTATTTTACCTTTTATTACTCCTTTATTACGGATTAATCTTGTTAATTTACGCGTGTCTATCCCTGAGATTCCCGATAGTTTTTTCTTTTTGAACAATTCGTCTAGAGTCATTTGAGTTCGGAAATTAGAAGGTAGGTCGCAGAGTTCCTTCACGATTAACCCTTTGATGGAGGGCTCGATACTTTCGTAGTCGTCTCTATTGATACCATAATTTCCGATGAGTGGGTAAGTCATGCATACTATTTGTCCACAATAGGAGGGATCGGAGAGGAGTTCTTGATACCCCGTCATACCTGTATTAAAGACCACTTCGCCAGCGGTATCTTGATTGGCTCCGAAGCCTTCTCCATAGAATATTTCGCCAGATTCTAAGATTAGTTTTTTATTATTCATATTATTAAAACAACTCTTTTATTAATAATTTTTGCGTTCTATTAAATTTCTATGTCTTAAAAATTAATAAACTTTTTCGCCATTTACGAAGGTCGCGATAGGCCATCCTGTGCATTCCCAACCATCAAAAGGAGTATTTCTTCCTTTGGATACGAAGGTGTTTTTATCAACTTTTTTAGTTTTATCAAGGTCGATAATCGTAAAATCGGCAAAGTAGCCTACTTCTATTTTTCCTACTTTTGTGAGTTTAAAGACTTCTGCTGGTTTTATGGTCATCCAATCTATTAGTTGTTTTAGAGACCATCTACCTGTTTTTACGAATTTGGTGTGTAGCACGGGGAATGCAGTCTCGAAGCCGACGATTCCGAAAGGGGATTCGTACATTCCTCTACCTTTTTCTTCTTCTGTGTGAGGTGCATGGTCGGTCGCTATGCAGTCTATGATACCCTCTTCAATACCTTTTATGAGTGCTTCTTGGTCTTCTTTTGCACGGAGAGGAGGGTTCATCTTGTAGTTGGTATCAGCCTCGTGGATATCCTCTTCGGTAAGTACCAAGTGATGTGGAGACACTTCTGCTGTTACATTAATTCCTGCTTTTTTGCCATCCGCTATTACTCTTACAGATTCTTTTGTGGAGACATGGCATACATGGTAGTGAGCACCTGTGGCCTCAGCTAAGAGAATATCACGAGCGATATGGACTGATTCGCAGACGCTTGGGATACCTTTCAGTCCTAATTCTTGGGATTTTTTACCATCGTGGATACATCCGCCGAGAATCAATGAATTATCTTCGCAGTGTGCCACGATAGGGAGTTCTACTTTTTGAGCTTCGTGCATTGCTTCATACATTACTTTTGCTTCTTGGATTCCCACTCCATCATCTGTAAAGCCTACGGCACCTTTTTCTTTTAATATTTTAAAGTCGGTGAGTTTCTGTCCTTTGGAGTCTTCGGTAATGGCTCCGTAAGGTCTTACTTTCACTACGGAAGATTCTTGTATTCTTTTTAATAAATCATCAAAACGCTCGGCTCTATCGGGCACAGGATTGGTATTAGGCATTGGGCAGATGGTTGTATATCCACCTTTTGCGGCAGCACGAGACCCTGTTGCTATGGTTTCTTTATGCTCTCCTCCTGGCTCACGCAGATGAACATGGACATCTATGAAGCCTGGGCTGATGAATTTTCCATTGACATCAATGATTTCAGCATTGTTTTTTTCTATTTTATCCGAAATTTCCGTAATGATTCCGTTTTCTATCAACAAATCTTTTGCGATAAGATTCCCTTGGGAATCAAGGATTTTACCATTTTTGATGATTTTCATATTTTTACTTTTTAAGATTGTTATTATTCAAATAAGATTCCTTTTTGCTCCAAAGCTCTTTTTATAATTGCCATTCTTGCAAAAACGCCATTTTCCATTTGTTTGAAGATTCGTGAGCGTTGGCATTCTACCAAATCTGTATCTATTTCCACCCCTCTGTTAATTGGTGCTGGGTGCATGATAATGGAGTTGGGTTTCATTAGTTTTTCTCGGTCTTTGGTAAGGCCATATTTTCTGTGATAGCTTTCAAGAGAGTAGTTCATTTTTTCATTGTGTCTCTCGTGTTGTATGCGGAGTAAGATTAGCACATCTACTTCCTTTATCAAATGGTCTAATTGAAGGAAAGTTCCATTGATGATTTCCCCTTCGCTGAACCAATTTGATGGTCCTGAAAAATAGACTTTCGCCCCCAATTTACGGAGAGCATCGGCATCCGAATTTGCTACTCTACTATGTTTTATATCTCCAACAATACCTACTTTAAGCCCTTCAAATTTTCCAAATTCTTGATAGATTGTTAGTAAATCCAGCATGCATTGCGATGGGTGATTACCTGTGCCGTCTCCACCATTTACGATGGCTCCTTTTATATTTTCTAATTCTTTAAAGTAATCGTTCTGAGTATGTCGTATCACAAAAAGTTGTACTCCGATACTTTCCAGAGTTTTTACCGTATCATAGAGACTTTCCCCCTTATTGATAGAACTCGTAGAAGCATCAAACGGAACTACATTTAGCCCCAATTTTCTTTCTGCTACATCAAAACTTGTTTTCGTTCTAGTACTATTTTCAAAAAATAAGTTGGAGGCAAAAACTTGTCCTTTCACCTTCGCTTGTTTTCCTTGAGAAAAGGCTACTGCTTCATCTAAAATTTGTAAAATTTGTTCCTTAGATAGGTCTGTAATAGTAAGCATTTTTATTTTTAATTAATGGTTTATCAAAAAAAAAAAGTGAAATCAAAAGATGATTTCACTAATAAAAAAAATATGATTTCTCAGCAAATAATATGCTGTTTTTTAACTCATAAAAAGGTGTATTCAGTCTCATATTCGAGTGCAAATATAATAATTTTTTTTCTAAAACATCAAATTTTTTAGAAAAATTACTTTACATATATTAGTAATGTTTATTATAATTCGCCACCGATACCTTTAAACTTATCTATAAAAGATTTTATACGCTGAAATACTCTATTCCATGTTTTTGCATACATAGGGTCGAGCAGATTTTTCTTTGGTAGTATATCTTTGAATTCTGTGCCGTTTTCACTTGCGAACTCTCGTTTTAAGGAGTTTTTTAAATACCTTTTTGCAAATTCTGTATTTAGTTTTTCCTCTTCAATGAGTTTTTCAGCTTCTTCTTTTTGTTTTTCTTGGGCATAATTATAGAACCTATCTATAATACTTGCCTTATTTCCAATGGTGTCTAAATCTACATCTTTGATGAAATCTATTATTAACTTTTCTTTGGCTCGGTGATTATCACTTGAATGGATGACTCTGGTTATTTCCTCGATTAGAGCTTCTTTATTTTTGAGTTTTTTGTTTTTCTCAAAAATAAGCTCTAAGATATAATCAAGATTAATTTCTTGAGACTTTAATAGTTCAACTTCAAATACTACATCATCCCAATTAATTTGTGATGTACCATTTCCTTTTCCTTTTTTTTGTTTTCTGAGCCACTCGCGAATATCATTGTAGGTCGAACGATAATCTTGATTCGTACGCTCGTCTAATACTTCGATATTCTTCATTGTTTGAATATCGTTGTCTGTAATAAAATATTTATCCTTGAAAGCTTCAACAGCTTTTTCATCTTGTGCATTGATATGCTGAAAAGCTTTTAGATGAGTAAATTCGTCATAGTTTTGCAGGATGTTTTCTACTTTGAGGTATTCGCCAAATAGTTTTGCAAATTCTTTCTTATCAGATTCTTTTTCTATTTCCCTAGGATTAGGGAATTTTTCTTTTAGTTCCCTCACTATTTCTATATAACCTCTTTTTTTATTTCCTCGCGTGGTATCATCGAAACCATTTAGATACTCTGTATAGCTTTTTTCCAATATGACATTTTTGGTGTTTTGGTCTCCAAATAGTGTGATGGCGTCTATGGTTGCTTGTTCCAAATCTCGGAATGTAATGATATTCCCAAATGTTTTGGTAGCATCTTTGATTCGGTTCGTGCGAGAAAATGCCTGAATAAGTCCGTGATAACGCAAGTTTTTATCTACGAAAAGCGTATTGATAGAAGGAGCATCAAAGCCTGTGAGGAACATTCCCACGACGATGAGCAGGTCTATTTCTTGTCTTTTTACGCGTTTGGCTAAATCCTTATAATATTGCTGGAAACTATCACCTTCTATACTATAATTAGTCTGGAACATAGCATTATAATCCTTGAGTACTTTTTCCAAAAACTCTTTTGCCGTGCTGTCTAATGCCGTTTTTGTAGGCTCAAAGTTTTCATCAGGGATTTCTCCTTTGCTCTCTTCATTGGCGGCGAAAGAATAGATAGTAGCTATTTTTAATGGATTTTTGCTGTCTTTTTGCTGTTTGTTTAGTTCTTCATAATATAGTTTTGCAGCATCTACGCTACTCACGGCAAACATCGCATTAAAGCCCTTATTCCCAGAATTTCTATGAGTTTTTATATTGAAATTCTGCAAAATATATTCGGATATTTCTTTGATTCTCTCAGGGTGGAGCATCATTTTTCTATATTCGGCAGAGGATATTTTCTCTTCATCTTGCTCCGTTTCTTGTTGTCTAAATTTAGGGCGGACATCGTTATAATCTACCTTGAATTTCAGTACCTTTTCATCACGGATGGCATCGGTGATGATGTAGGAGTGCAACTCACTACCGAATACGCTTGCTGTATTCTCTGAGCCGATGGCATTTTGTGGGAAAATAGGTGTCCCTGTGAAGCCAAATTGATAATATTTTTTGAATTTCTTTTTGAGATTCTTCTGTGCTTCGCCGAACTGCGAGCGGTGGCACTCGTCAAAGATGAAAACTACTTGTTTATCATAGATAGGCAGATTATTTTCTGATGTCATCAGATTATGTAGCTTCTGAATGGTGGTTACGATAATCTTCTTATCGTCTTTTTTCTCGATATTGCGTTTCAGTTCTGCGGTATTGCTTGAGCCATTGACACTATCGGGGGAGAATTTTTGGTATTCTTTCATCGTTTGGTAGTCTAAGTCCTTTCTATCTACCACGAAGAACACTTTATCGATGAAATCCAGCTCTGTGGCAAGTCTTGCGGCCTTGAAGCTGGTGAGGGTCTTTCCGGAACCTGTAGTGTGCCAGATGTAGCCTCCGCCCTCGGGTGTAGCCCATACTTTTTGGTGGTAACTGCTTTTTATTTTCCATAAAATACGCTCTGTGGCGGCGATTTGGTAGGGTCTCATTATCATCAATATATTATCCACCGTAAGCACCGAGTACTTGAATAATACTTCTAGGAGTACATTTTTTTGGAAGAAGGTCGCCGTGAAGTCTTTTAGGTCGTGGATTCTCTCATTATTAGCTCTTGCCCATTCCATTGTAAAGTCAAAACTATTCGCATTTCTATTCGTAGTATTTGCAAAGTATCGGGTATAGGTGCCGTTGGATATTACGAATATTTGTAGGTATTTGAATAGGGAAATTTCACTATTAAAACTCTCTTTGCTGTAGCGATGCACTTGGTTAAACGCCTCGCGGATGGCTACGCCTCGTTTTTTGAGCTCTATCTGTACTAATGGAAGTCCATTGACCAAGATGGTAACATCGTAGCGGTTGAGGTACTTGCCTTTCTGCTCAAATTGGTTGATGACCTGTACCTTGTTGCGGGTGATGTTCTTTTTGTCGATTAAATAGATATTCTGGCGATGTTCGTTATCAAAGGTAAAATCGTAGATATAGTCTTCGTGGATTTTTTTGGACATCGTCAAGGTGGTGTCGCTGGGTGTAAGCAAATACTCTTCTACGAAACGGCGCCAATCGGCATCGGAAAATACTACATTGTTGAGGGTTTGTAGCTGTTCGCGGACATTCTGTAATAGGGCTTCGTGGGTCTTTATGTGTCTTGGATATTCGTAACCTTGGTTGATGAGGTCTCGTATGAGTTCGTTTTCTAATCCTGCTTCGGATTGGTATTGTGTGTTGATTTGTTGGATTTCTTCGTATTTATCTAATATGATAAATTGGTTAGTTTCTGCGATGGTATTCATTATTTTTATATTTTGTTTATTGTTTTATTGGCGATTTTTTGTTTTTTACAGGCATTCTTCTTTATTTTCTTGGTAGGATTCATTTTTTACAGGTATTCCTCCATTTTTTACAAGTATTCTTCTCTATTTTCTTGGTAGGATTCATTTTTTACAAGTATTCCTCCATTTTTTACAGGCATTCTTCTCTATTTTCTTGGTAGGATTCATTTTTTACAAGTATTCCTCCGTTTTTTATTGGTATTCTTCTTTATTTTCTTGGTAGGGAGCTGTTTTTGTGTGGTTTTTATCTTTCAAAAGTGAGTAATTTTTCCCTATAATACTCGTATTGCTGTCTTCTTTGCTGTATTTCCTTTGGTAGTCCCTCGCTGATAGAATTAACCAAAGTATCAAACTTGTCTAAAATAGCAACGATACGCTCTTGCTCTTCTATTGGGGGAATGGGGATAGGATAATCCATAATTTTTTGTTTATCTCCACGAGGCATTTTTGCTCCCTTTGCATATTTCATATTATAATTGAAAAACTTATCATCAGCAAGTATATGATATAAATATTTCGCATTAACAGAGTTGTCTATAAGATGAATAACTAAAACATCTCCACTTGCACCTCCATTGTTATCAGCCAACCATATTTTTTTCAAATAAGGGCGAATATTTCCTATTAGTACATCATTGATATTATATGCTGTTACATTGCCTTCTGAAGGGACATAATTAGAAATTATTTTGCCAGCCTTGTTTTGTAATAAATTCTCAACTCCAATATAATTATTTTCCTCTACAGAAGATGCTTTTATTCTCTTATCTGAGTATGTTGCTACTTCTCCCAGTGTTTTGTATTGTATCTTGTTATTTATCAATGAGTTATACCCCCCCCCTATTTTCTAAATCGTCAAAAGAGAGGAGAGCATTTCGGTAGTATTCATACTGCCGCTTGCGGCAGTCCAGCTCCGCTTCCAGCTGGGTGAACTTGTCTAAAATCCTTACAATCTCCTGCTGTACAGAAAGAGGAGGGAGGGGGATAGGGATTTTTTCAACTACACTCCTATCAATTGTAGGAACTCCTCCCTCTCTTTTTTGGTTTTTCAAATACTGTTCTTTTGTTTTTAAATAATAGTATAGGAATTTATCTTCAATAACATCATTTGTTTCAACAACAAAAGTGCCATCGGAAGACCAAAAATCAACTCCACTCCATACAACTTCTCCAATACTTCCTGTATTAATAACCATTGTTTGATTTCCTCTTCGGTTATAACTATTATAGTATCCTAAAGGTATTAATCCTCCGTGAAAAACAGGATATTTTCCTTCATCTGAAAGTTCTTTTTTAGTAAGTCGTTTACCTCTTAATATTTTACATACCTCCCCCAGTGTTTTCCATTGTACCTTTTCGCCGTTTAGGAGTTTAGCGATATAGGGGAATATTTTTGGTTCTTGTGTCATTGTTTTTTCTTTAAGGATTTTTCAAAATCTGAAAATATCTTTTGTGTTTTGTTAAATTCATCGTACTCTGCTTTGGCTTTGGTTTCTGCTTGCTTTTTGCTTATACTTCCTTTACCTTTGAGAATATCATATTTCCGAAAAGCTAAAAACTCATTGATGCTTTTAGCAAACTCTTCCATAGTAAATGTGTTTTCACGCTCTATTAAATCTTCAATATAATCGAAATAGCCTGTTACAGCGCGCTCCAACTGACGAATTTGTTTTTCCTCAAGATAGTTTTTTGCAATAGTAACATCGCTTTTAAGAATTCTACCATTGGGAGCGTTCTTCCAAGTGGTCAGCCCCATATGCTCTTTTGTTTTATCAGCTGATGAGCCAATAATTTCTGCCGCTGTTTTACCAGTAATAGCATAATGGAATTTGTTTTGTACCATTGCATAAAAGTCTTTAGTAATATCAGCCTCTTTATCATAATCAATACTGCATTCGGCAAAAATATCGGTTATTTGCAACCATATTCTTCGTTCGCTGGCACGAATAGAGCGAACGCGTTCCAGCAATTCCCTAAAATAGTCTTTCCCAAATGCTCCCTGACCTTGTTTCAGACGCTCGTCATCCATAGCAAAGCCTTTGGTCATATACTCTTTCAAAACAGAGGTTGCCCAAATTCTAAATTGTGTTGCTTTGCGGGAATTGACACGGTAGCCTACTGAGATAATGGCATCAAGATTATAGAACTGTGTCAGATAGTTCTTACCATCAGTTGCAGTTGCCGAGATTTTCTCGGTAACTGAATTTTTGTCAAGTTCTCCTTCTGTAAATATATTTTTCAAATGTAGGGATACATTGTCTGTGGAACAATCAAAAAGTTCCGCCATTGCTTTTTGAGTGAGCCAAATAGTTTCGTCTTTAATAACAGCATTAACTGAAACCGCTTCTTTCGGTGTATTATAAATCAGATATTTTATTTCATTATTCATCTTCTATATTTCTAACTCCTTTATGATTTGGTTGATTTCTGCTCGTAGGGTATCAATGCGTTTTACGGTTTGGTCTATTTCTTCATTTAGCTCTTTAATGTCTATCGCCTTGCGGGTGTCTTTGGCTTCTACATAGGCACTCACGGAAAGGTTGTAATCATTCTCGGCTACTTTTTCATTATCTACCCAAGAGGCTACATACTCCACATTTTCTTTTTTCGCAAAAAGTTCTATGATTTTAGTAATATGTTCATCGGTAAGGACATTGTTATTGGTTTCTTTTTTAAAGAAATCTTCTCCACTGGCATTGATGAACTGGGTTTTGTTTTCGGTTTTGTTTTTTGAAAGTACCAAGATATTCACCGCAATGCTCGTCCCATAGAATAGGTTAGGAGGGAGGGCTATCACCGTTTCTACAAAGTTGTTATCTACTAAATATTTACGGATTTTTTGCTCTGCACCGCCTCGGTAGAAAATCCCAGGGAAACATACTATCGCTGCTTTTCCTTTGGCAGAGAGATAATGCAAAGAATGAAGCACAAAGGCAAAATCTGCCTTTGATTTAGGGGCAAGTACCCCCGCAGGAGCAAAGCGGTCATCATTAATCAGCGTAGGGTCTCCATCGCCAATCCAATTGATAGAATAAGGAGGATTAGAAACAATAGCATCAAACGGCTTTTGCTCACCATATTGAGGTGAGAGCAATGTATCTCCCAAAGAAATATCAAATTTGTCATAAGAAATATTATGTAGAAACATATTCATACGAGCCAAGTTGTAGGTAGTACGGTTGATTTCTTGCCCAAAGAAGCCATCTTCTATAATGTGGTTATCAAATTGTTTTTTTGCTTGTAATAATAGGGAACCCGAACCACAAGCTGGGTCATAAATCTTATTCACAGAAGTCTGCCCATACATTGCTAACTGAGCAATGAGTTTGGAAACATTCTGAGGGGAGAAAAATTCTCCTCCTGATTTACCAGCATTAGCAGCATAATTAGAAATCAAAAATTCATAAGCATCACCAAAAAGGTCTATCTGGTTATCTTCGAAATTTCCAAAATCCAATTCTGCGACTCCATTTATAACGGCTACTAAGCGTTTATTTCTAGCTGCTACGGTTTCTCCAAGGTTGGAGGAAGCGGTATTAAAATCAGCAAAAAGTCCTTTTATATCGTGTTCGGAAGCGTAACCATTGGCAGAGTTTTCAATATCCTTGAATATTTTAGCCAAATCTGTGTTAAGAGATTCGTTGGTGCTTGCCCCTTTAGCAACATTTTGAAAAAGCTGACTTGGGTATATAAAATAGCCTTTTGTTTTGATAGAAATTTCTTTTATATTGTTTGGGAGTTTTTCTTTTTCTGCAGTTCTTATAAGTGATTCAATGTCTTCATCAGAATAACTAGCATAATCTATGCTTTCATCTCCATTTTTTATATAATTGATGAAATTTTCACTAATGAAACGATAAAAAAGTGTTCCTAAAACAAATTGCTTGAATTCCCAACCATCTACCGAACCCCTTACCTCGTTAGCAATTTTCCAAATCTGTGATTGTAATTTTGCTCTTTGTGCAGTGCCTGACATAATAATTCTTCATTTAAAAATATGAACTCGCAAATATATATATAATACTTCAGAATATACTTGCTTTTGGGAATTTTTTAGAAAGAAGATTTTAGAATTTTTGATATAGTTTCGTCTATACTTGTTTCGTCTAACCAAGATATAAAAAAAATACGCTTTATAGCGTATTTTTTAGAATTGAATAGTAGCAGGAGCAGGACTCGAACCTACGACCTTCGGGTTATGAGTTTGAATACTCAATATTTTCAAAAAATAAAACCCTGATTTCTAACTTATTAGATAAACGCTATTTTATAAATATCCCAATAAAAATACTCGGTTATATACTCGCTTTATAGGTAAAAAAAGATGAAAATCAATTACTTAGAAGTGATAAAATAACTTCTATTTTTCCATCTGCAAACTTACTTAAAAATAATAATGCAGAAAACAAAAAGATTTTTTTCATTTTTTTAGTTTATTTAATATTATTTATTCTTGACTTGTTTTGAGTCTTTCTATTATTTATAAATCACTTTCTTCTATACTCATATAAACATATTTGAAATTGAAATATATTTGAAATGTAATTTAAGATGCAAAAATATGTAAAAAAATAAAATATCTCAAAAAATGATTAAAAAATACTGAATGATAATGTTTTCAGTATAGAATTAGACAAAAGACTTGGTAACCAACAACACTTTATATTAGGGCTGGCTCGTAGAAATAGCCGTAATCTTACCCTTTGGGAGGAAGGAAAGCTTTATAAAGAACAAGGATTTACAATGAAATTTACAAAAAACAATTATCTAAGAAAAGCTAAACTTATGAATCAACTAATTAAAATAACAGAAGAAAATGGACAAAGAGCCGTTTCTGCTAGAGAGCTACATTTATTTTTAGTAGTTGGCAGAGATTTCTCAAATTGGATAAAAGGACAAATAGAAGAATATGGATTTATAGAAAATCAAAATTTATTCTTTGCTCCCCAAAATGGGGGAGCAAACAGGCAGAGGAGGACATAATAAAATAGAATACGCTCTTACTCTTGATATGGCAAAAGAACTTTTTGAACTTATCCGTGATAATCTTCTTAAAATTTAATTTCTTTGGAAAGAACTAAAAATTATTAAAAAGAGTATTTATATTGATTAATCTATGAAAAAATATTTGTAGTTTTTTTATAATATTTTCCATAATTATTTTTTAAAAAGGGGAGAAATCCCCTTTTGTTAAAGTCTAATTTCTGATTGTGTATCAATATGATATATTGCTATTTGTTTGCCTTTCCAAGTTGTAAAGCGGTTTCTAAATCTTGAACAATCATTACACAGTCATAATAAAATTGTTTTTGTTTCTCATCAAACCAACCTCCTACACAAAAAGTACTTTATTTTGAGTATAGTTAGCCGAAGTATTCACATTCATTTGCAGAGAAGAAAAGCTAATGGTATGTGCTGTGTTGTAATTCTACACCAAGCTGGCTTGCCCTCTGCCAATAATACCTCCTTGCTCATTAGCTTGTCTTGCAATAAAATAGTTGAAATTAACATTCTGATTTTTATCTTTTCCAAAAACATAGTTCATATTCACATTCCCGTTTTGAGAAGGCTGACGATAAGTAAGTGTATCAGCAGGATTCATATTCGAGTTATTGATATAATCGAACTCGTTTAAACGACACTATAATTGGTACATAAATTAAAAAGCTTGTTATCTAATGAACAAATAGATAGCCTTGAATATTCAGCAATGATGCAAAGGCGATATGCTCGTATTTTTTTTAAAATTCAGTTTTTAGATGTAGAAGAAAAAACTATCAGGATACAAATACATCAAGAAAAAAGTCCGCATGAAAATTATGCTGATGATAAACGTTTAATGGAGATTGTAGAAGAAACTTTTAGAGCTTATTTTGAGGATTGGAAAATACAAAAAGTTACTTTTCCTTATATTGAAGCTCCTGCGGAAATAGTTACTCCTGAATGGATAAAAGAACAAATGAATAAATACAAAATAGGAAGCAAAAAATTAGTTACGGACTTTGGTATTGCAAAAGCGGAAGTATCTGCAATTATAAACGGACATCGTGAAATGGGTATCCGTACAAAAGGATTATTTTACTATTACTTCAAATATACAGAAATTCAGAAAGGTATTTAAAATACCTGAAAAAGCCCTCATTACGAGGACTTTTTTCTTTATCTATTATCAGAAAATATGTCAAATAGAGCTTATAATAAATGAATCTCTGTAACTGTTATCCAACAAGTAGGCATACTTCCACCATAAGAGATAATCAAAACAATCTGAAAGGTGTGTAGCGTGTTCTTGTGCTTTTTTTTTGACCGCTCAGAGCTTTTGTCTTTTTCAAAAGAGTCTTTTTTTGTTTTAGTCCTGCATTTTCGATAGAAACAATCAGTTTTGGGCAATTATCTTCATTGATACGAACAAACGGCAAAATTTTGTTATTTTCTTCAAAAATATCGTTTAATAAACGAAATTTGAGTATATGGCTTGGGTTATTTGTGTTTGGTGTTTTGTTATATACTTGCCAGCCTGCTAATCGAAGCATATTTTTAACAAGGTCTGAGAGTTTTTGCGGGTTTTTTACAAAAAAATCTTTGATGATATTCAAGGTATTCATTACCTTACTTTTCTTTTATGTAAGATAATAACATGTGATAAATGTATACTATAAATTAAAAAAATCTTGTTTTTTATTAAATTTAAGTTTTTAAAAATATAGGTTTTAAATATTTAATGCAAAATTTAATGATAAAATTTTATTGTAAGAATAAAAAATAATTAAAATATAGGTAAAAATAATAAAAAAAATCATTCTTGTTATGATTTTTTATATCTTTGTAGTGATTATTCAATCATATCAAGTCATTGGAATTCTGTCAATATATAGTTGAATAAATTGTTTTTTTACTTTAAAATATCCAAAAACTTAGTAAAGTAGAAATTTACTTCTCAAAAAAATGTAAAGAGAGAATATTAAAAATTTAAAACTAAAGAAATGCCTACCAATAAAAACGCCCAATTACGCTATAAGATATTAGATGAGTGTTTTGCAAACAGATATAAGACCTTTGGTATACAGGATCTTATAGAGGTTTGTTCGGATCGGCTTTCTGAATATTATGGGGAGGAAATTAGGATTTCCCGCCGAACTATCTATGAAGATATTCGTTTTATGGAAAGTGCCGATGGTTTTGATGCTCCTATTACCCATATCAAGGAAGGAAAAAATGTATATTTCCGCTACGAAGATCCTCATTTTTCTATCCTTAAAAAAGAGTTGAGTGCTCCTGAAAAGGAAGTGATTACTAATGCGCTTTCTATTTTTGCACGGATTAAAAAACTTCAAGGCTTTGAAGGGATAGAAGAAGTGGCTACTAAAATACAAACTGTATTGGATATAGATTACCAAGAACAAATCATTGATTTTCAAGACAACGAATATCTTAAAGGTACTGAATACCTCAACGAGCTATACCACTATATACTCAACAAGCAAACTATCAAACTCTCCTATAAGCCTTTTACCGAGGAGATTAAAGAGATTTCCCTTTCTCCCTATTACCTCAAGCAGTATAACAATCGTTGGTTTCTCTTGGGCTACAATGCCACTACGGATAGGTTGGAAACCTTTGCCTTGGATAGAATCCAAAAACTACAGGTAGACAAACATCCTTATCAGGAAAATACGATAGATTTTGAAGAATATTTTGAAGATATCATCGGAATTACTAACTTTGTAGATCGAGAGGTACAGACTGTGGAGTTGGCTCTAAGTCCTGAGATTATTCCCTATATAGCCACTAAGCCCCTACATAGTTCCCAGCGGCTCAGGGACAACAAAGTGAGTCTTAAGGTCAAGCTTAACTATGAATTGGAAACCCTTATTCTCTCTTTTGGAGAGAAAATAACTGTTTTATCCCCTGTGGAGCTTAGAGAATGTATCCAAAAGAGATTACAAAATGCACTAAATCAGTATGATACAATAAAATAAAAAATAATTGTTCGTGTGCAGATACCTTGCACACAAGGGTTATACCTTTGCACCGTTCAAGAAAACGTTCTTTAAAACACCTGTGAGTATATTGATTTCTTTTTGGATTGCTGGAGGCTTGATTTGTCCCTTGGGATGACTTAAGTTTCAGATCGGCAATTAGCTTAGGAGACATCCTAAGTATAAGGTTACCAATAGATTAAGATAAATATAGATATTGATATTTTCAATATCAATTTTCTTGATTTCATAAGAACCTTCATTAGTTTTTCTGATATAATCATCATACAAGTAGAATAGAAATACAGGTGTTTTTTAGAACTATTTTAAAACGATAATATAATGAAAACCCTTACCACAGAACAAATTAGCTATATACAAACTACCTTTTCTTCCTTAAAACGTAAGGAGGATTTCTTGGATTTACTCAATGCAGTAAAGAAGTTTATGGAAGGGGAGAATGCAACGCCTTTTTCTTTATCTTTCTTTACCCAATATGCCAATCCTAAGTTCTGTGAGTATGATAGGTATTGTATCTTTAAGATCAAGAAGAAATCAGGAGGAGAACGTACCATTATGGCGCCTTATGATACATTTGGAGAGCTTCTACAATATTTTAATGTTATATTACAAACCCTCTTTACCCCCCATCCTAGTGCTACAGGCTTTGTGTTAGGCAAATCTATTGCCACAGGTGCCCAAATGCATATAGGGAAGAACTATGTATATAACATAGATTTGAAAGACTTCTTTCATTCTTTTGAGCGAAAGAGAGTCAAATGGATGTTTACCCAAGCTCCTTTTAACCTATCAGAGCCTCTGGCTTTTCTTTTAGCCTCTCTTTGTACCCACCCTATAGAGATAGAGGGTCAGACTCGTATTATACTTCCCCAGGGAGCACCGACCTCACCTACCTTGACCAATATCCTCAGCTATGCTTTGGACAAGAAGCTTAGTGGCTTGGCCAAGCGTTTTGGAGCGACTTATTCCCGCTATGCGGACGATATTACTTTTTCTTCTAACAAAAGTATCTTCAAGAAAGAGGCTTTCCTAAGTGAGTTGCAACGTATCATCACCTCCCAAGGGCTAACCATTAATGAAAAGAAAACGCGCTTACAAGAAAAGGAATACCGCCAAGAAGTAACTGGCCTTATCGTAAATGAAAAGGTCAATACCTATCGCCGTTATGTAAAGCAACTCCGTATGTGGTTGTATTATATAGAAACCTATGGATATAAGAAGGCAGAAAAGATTTTTAGACAAGACTATATCAAAGAAAAAGGGCACGTAAAGAGTTTTTCTAACATGTATAATGTACTTGAGGGGAAACTCCTTTATCTTAAAATGGTAAAAGGAGAACAGGATCCTACTTATCTAAAGCTACAACAACGTTTTGATAAGGCCTTTGGTTTGGATATAGAAAAACTATTACAAGTTTGGGAGACAGAAGGCTTCGAAAAAGCAGAGGAGTTATATAAAATAATGATATTAATTAATCGTATCATTAGGACTACTAATATTGATTGGACAGAGGAAAGAATAGAGAAGGAGTTTGAAAAATTAGAAAAAGTAGATATTAGCTTACTTAATACTGCTGTATCGCATCCTAAAATATTTCAGAAAATAAATCCTAAAACAGCTTGGATATTTAAAATAGCGGATGAAGAATATTATGAAAGAGAAATAGCTCCGCATATGCAGGAAAAAATTTTAAAATAGTATGAGTAGAAATAAATACACCTTTGCCCAAGAACTTCTTAAAAGTTATAAGCTAACTTCCGAGCAAAAAGAACGTGTCATAGCTTTGATAACCCGTGAACGCAATGAGGATATTACATGTTTGGAGGAAAAAGTAGCTTCTTTGGAGAAAAATTATGTGCTTATAGAGAAAGAAGAACCTATAGAGAAAGGAAAAGTAGGAGAAAAGAGTGAAAAAAAAACTATATATTACACAGAAATTAGCATATTACCTGAATTTTTAAAAAGCTTAAATGAAGGTAAATTTACAAATCTCCTAACTCATAAGATTGATAATACTGAATATTCAGATCTAAAAAATGAATTAGGAGGTGAATATACTTATACAAGACATCTTGAGGAAATAAAGAAGGAGTTTGACGGGCTGGTAAAGAAAGGATATTTAGGTAAAAATATATATGAAAAAGTAAATGTCTTTATAAATGGAGGAATTTACGAGAATGGAGAAAATAAAGGTAAACCTAAAGTTTGGTCTAAGGATAGATATCAAATGAATTGGAGTCATCCTGATTTATTAGCTTGGTCAGAAAAAAATCCTCATATTCCTCCTTCTCCGGATGATGATTTAAAAAGTAAATTACAACAAGAGGGGTTCTCTTTTAAATTTAAGGAAAATATAATATACTTTTCTGATTTAGTGATGCGCTTTAAAAATGATACACGGATAAGACAAGGTAATAGTATCCGCGATATTATTGAGAATCTTAACTGGGATTATGATTTTAATATAGAGTATAAAGCAAAAGATGATAAAGATAAAACTATTAATATTGATACAATTGATTTCTTTACAGATGTTGAAAAATTAACACAAATATTTAGTCTTTGCCTTCATAGGATAAAGAAATATGATAATGATATTAATAAAGATATAGAGGTTCGTGTTGTTTCAAATAAAAATAATATTTGTATTGATATAGTACATTTAAAAAATTCTTTTACTATAGAGAAGAATTCATTAAAATTTGGAGATACTTCTAAAAAATTGATGAGGTTAGCTAATGGGGTTTGCGATGTGAGTATTATAGCTAATTTTCCCAACAATGAATGTTATTTATGGCCTATTTGGGAAAACTATAGAATGATTGATGAAAAAGGAACAGTACGTTTTAACTTTAAAGAAAAAAAGGAAATTATTCCTTCAGAAACATTAAAAAAAACAAAAAAAGATAAGCAACAAGCGGTTATTTATAGATTAAAAATAAGTAGAGGTCTATGAAGTTTTATATAATAGATGAGAAAGCATCCCGACAAAAAGAGTATGGCTGGGAAGATAAAGATTTTAAAGATAATGATATAATTCCTATAAGAGATTCTGATACTTTAAAAAAGATAGATCTTAATCAGATTTTCCAAAAAGAAAATATAATATGTTATCATGATTCTTTTTTAAAGAATTTGGGTATAGAAAAAGAGTATCAGGAAATATTTGATGAAAAACTTCCCAATGTTTATAGATATATTACATTTGGAGGAGGTATTAATATTACCAATATTACAAATAATAGAGCTGTACTTCCTGTGAGTAGTTTTTATGCTCATTTGGATAGCTTCCTAAAGAGTAAAGATAGAGGATATATTCTTGAAATAATTGCTTATGGAGAAAACTATGAAAAAGAAAAAAAATTAAAACTAAAAAATATGATTTTTGAAGAACTTTTTTCAATGAAATCAGAAGAAATACTTTCAAATGATAAGAAAAGAGATATTTTAAAGAATCTTTCGAATGATAATGTTATAAGAGAGATATTAAGAATGAATAATACTGTATTAGAAATCAAAAATGCACTTAATCAATGGAAAATATAATCTTTTATACAAGTAATCGACATCGAAGAATACAAAATATTCAAGGAGTAAAGTTAATTCCTATTATTGAAAATACTAAAGAATCAAATATAGATAAATATATTAATGAGAAAATTATAAAAGAATTAGAAGAAAAGGAATATGATAATATTTTTATTCCTCTTTCTCCGCTCTATTCTTTCTCTGACTATTTAGGGTTGTATATTGCTTTGACGATAAAAGTGAGTAATACTAAAAATAAGTTAGCCAATATATTTATCTATGGAACAGAATTTCAAGGGGATGTCCTTAAAAACAGATACTTTCAAGTAACTCAATTTAAGGAAGTAAACCTTATAGAATATTCAAAAAGTAGTATAGAACAATATCTTAATGATAAGCGTAGCTGTACAGAAGAAGAGTGGTTTAGGCAGGTGAATCAAATTAATATTCCTGTTCCTTCTAATTATTACGATAACCATAGTATAGCCAACGAATGGGGCGTGTATCAGTTGGCACGTAATGCTGGTCTTAACATAGAAGATATTACAGATTTTGACAAAAATAAAATAAATTCTTTATATTTCAAATGGTTGATTTCTAAGAATAGATTATTTGAAAGTATTCCTGAAATTCAAAAACAAGAACAAAGAGAATATAGATACAAATTAGAAACGAATTTCAAACCAACAGGAGAAAAAATAGATCTATCTAAATTTTCTCCCAAAAAGAAAAATAAACAAGATAAAATACTATTGATTGATGATTTAGCAGACAAAGGATGGAAGCAAGTACTTGAAGAAACAGTAACGAAAAATCCTATAGATATAGCAGAAAATATAGAAAAGGCTAAAGAGAAAATCAAAGAGAAGTATGATCTGATTTTTTTGGATATGCGATTAGGAGAAACAGATCATAAAAGCACCTTACAGGTAGAAGATTTTGGAGGATTTAAGCTCTTAGAAGAAATAAAAAGTGATTTTAGGAATACAAATTTTTCTACTCCTATTATCCTAATTACTGCTTCTAACAAAATATGGAATATAGATAAGTTCAAAGAATACGGAGCAGACTTCTATTATATCAAAGAACATCCAAACTATTTATATAGTAAGGAATATTCTATGGAAAATCTGAGACAATTGCAAAAAAACTTTAAAAAATGTATAGATATAAACAAAAATAGAAATGAAATTTGGAGTTTATGTGATGCTATTATTTCAAAAATAGAAAAACATCCTTATTTTGATACTCAAAAAGATGAAAGATATTCTAATATAAAAGGAAGGATCATTGATAAAGTAAAGTTAGGCTACTATTATCTTTTCAAGAGACCAACAGAAATGGAGCAAAAAATATTGTTAGTTAATAATGAAGCTATGGCTTTTATTGTTTTTTGGTCTATTTTGGAAGAAATTGTAAAAGGATATACAGATATAGATGAGACTTGGATGAAAGTAAGAAATGAAAAAGGGGAAATAGAATATAAATGGACTGGAAATTGGAAATTTCGTAATGGAGAGGATTTTATTTTGGACAAAAAGGAAGCTTATCAAAATAAGATGATAAGTAATAAGCAGGAAAGAGAGAGTAGACAAGATCAGAAGGAAGACCATAAAATCTATCAAGAAGAGAAACATATAAATCTCAGTGGACAGATGTATGCACTACTTAATTGTTATATATTAGATAATCGAAAACAGAAAGAAATTCGTAATAAATTTAAAGAAATTAATGAATACAGAAACCAAATAGACTATATTCATAGTAGTGTCCGTAGTATATTTGCTCAAAAACTAATAGACCCTAAACAAACAGAGGAATGCTTTGAAAAAAATGATGAAGTACTCCATTTTATTATAAGTATTTTGGAAAATTGCCAATGACCAATTCTCCAACAACCAAGAGAAAAACACCTCAAAACCTCAACATTAACCACTTAAAACTAGCAACTATGTCCACCATTTTTAACTATTTTCAAGACCTTACCCTTACCGATGACCAGCACAATGCTTTGGAAAAGATAGAAAAATTTCTCTCTTCTGATACTCCAATATTTATCCTTAAGGGATATGCAGGAAGTGGGAAGACCACCTTGCTCAAGGGGTTGGTCATATACCTACAAGAGGAAGAGAAACAGTGCCAAGTAATGGCACCTACAGGGCGTGCCGCTAAGATTTTGCGTAAGAAGGTAGGACAGGGAGCTACTATACACAAAACAATTTATGCTCTTGAGGATATTCATACTGGACATCTTGAAAATGAAGAAACAGGAGAACATAGTTATCCATATCATTTTCCTATTAGGAGAGAAGGAGATAACGAGCAACGCATTCTTATTGTAGATGAGGCTTCTATGGTTTCCAATGTTAAGAATGAGCAAGAGTTTTTTCAGTTTGGTACCGATATTCTTTTAGCAGACCTGCTTACTTATAGTAGGGTAAGAGAGTCGCATAACAAAATTATTTTTGTAGGAGATCCTGCACAGCTTCCTCCTGTAGGTAGCCCAATATCTCAGGCACTAAATACTGATTTCTTTGAGAAATTGGGATTAGAATATATGCAGGCTGAGATGACTCAAGTAGTGCGTCAGGGAAATAATCTGATTCTTAAAAATGCTACAACAATTCGAAAAGTAATAGAACAACCGATAAAATCAGAGCTAGTATTGGATTATGACGATGATTTTGTTAAAATAAATATAGAAGATGTAACTACCCAATATACAGAGTTATTCCCTATGCCTGAGTTGGGACAAGGTGTTGTAATTGCACACTCTAATGAACAATGCTTACACTATAATCAAAGTATTCGCTCGAAGATATTTCCCAATACCCCTGATGTGGTAGCAGGAGATATTCTGCTTATCAATCAGAATAACTATACCAAAGGAGTTGGACTTTTCAATGGGGATATGGTAAAGGTTATAGAAGCCGCTAATGAAGTAGAAACCCGTGAAATTCCTTTAGAAAAAGATGAAAAAACAGGCAGAAGAAAGCATATTATCATCTCTTGGAGAAAAGTAAAGATATGCCCAGAAGGAAGTGATATGATATTGGACTATTATATTATTGATACACTGCTTAATTCTATAAATAGAGATCTCTCTATAGACGAGAAGAAGGCTCTTTTTGTTGATTTTGTAATTCGCTTTGGGGAGAAATATGGGGATAAATATAAGGAAGGCTCTCGCGAGTTCAAGGAAGCGCTGAAGAATGACCCTTATTTCAATGCACTACGGGTAAAGTACGGCTATGCCATTACTTGCCATAAATCACAAGGGGGCGAATGGGATACGACTTTTGTGGATTATTCTGGGCGAACAGGACTTAACAATGATGCCTTGCGCTGGAGCTATACCGCTACCACTCGTGCGGTAAAGAGGTGTTATGCGGCTAATGCTCCCTATACTACTTGCTTTTCTTTTTTCCAAATATCAGAAATAGGAGCGGTTTCCAAAATGCCGAATGAGACTTTTAGTCTAAGAAATATTCCATTATCTCCTTTCCATAAGGAAGGACAGTATCGAGCTAAGAGTTTGAAATACTGGGAGATAGTGGCCAATTTGGAAAATACACCCTATAGGGTGGAACAGGTAGAGAGCAAAGGAGACTATCAAGAGCGTTATACCATTAGCAATGGGGAGCAGGTGGATGTGTTTGATGCTTTTCATTCTGGGGCGGGTGTTTTCAAGGATTTTACCCCACTACATCATGGGGCTACTCCGTGGCAATCGAAAGTGCTTACCCTGCTGAACAGGCCTAATGATGAGATGCTTTTTGAAATTGATTATACCCCATCTACACCGCTTTTTGAAAAGCTATACGGACTGATGCAGTCTGCTTGTGAGGATACAAGAGTTGCCATTACCAATGTAGAAGAAAACCCCGCCAACTATATAGTGCTCTATTGTTTAAGGACAGACGAGGGTAAGGGGGCTTATATACAATTTTATTTCAATAACAAACAGCAACTGACAAGGGCAATGCCTAAATCCATGAAAGGGGCAGACGACCAAAAATTACAATTACTAATCCAAAAACTAAAAGAATATGTCATTTAAAGAAATAACCCAACTACGCAAAGAAGGTAAATTAGAGGAAGCACTTACCTTTGCTCAAGAAGATTATAATAAAGAGCCTGAAAATATCTGGAATAAAAGATCTCTAAGCTGGGTGTATTATGAGTTTGCTAAAAAGGCTGCAACAGAGGGTAATATCAATAGTTTTTTAGAAAATGTGCAGAAAATCAAAGACCTACAAATGCCTTCTGAAGAAAAGATGGTTTTTGATACCCTCATATGGGAATACCGAAAACTACTGGCGAGCACCAAGGTAGGGGAGAAGGTGGATTTCCAAAAGGCCAATAGCTTATATCAGAGTCTTAAGGGAATGCATTTTACATTTCCTTCTAAGGAGTTTTCTGTACTTCTAACTGCACTACATAACGTGTTTAAGGAGAGTTATCAATATACAGAGGTGATGGGCAAGTGTATCAAATACCTTTGTCCTGAGGATTTCTTGCCAGAGGTATATAATGATAGAAAACTGATGCCTTTGGCCGAGCGTATTTATTATGCTTATGGGAAAAACATCCTAAAAGGCGAGCCTACTTCCAATAGTTTTGGAGGGATAGGCTATAATGTGGATAAGGAAAAAGTTAGGGATTTTCTTCCTATCTTGGATAGTTGGATAGAGGCACATCCTGAATATACTTTCTTGCCTTATTACAAAGCAAAAATGGAGCTCCTTTTGGGAGATACCGATACACTCACTACTTTCTTGCCTTTTGCTAAAAAGAAAAAGAATGATTTTTGGGTATGGCAACTCCTTAGTGAAATTGTAATAGACAAAGAAAAAGAGTTTGCTTGTCTTTGTAAGGCCTTGACCCTGAAGACACCTGAGTCTTTCTTGGGAAGAGTGCGTACAAGTCTTGCTAAGCTCCTGATAGAAAAGCAACTCTATAATGAGGTACGTACTGAGATAGAAGCGGTGCTAAATGAGAAACAAGAAAGCGGACACAAAGTGCCTAATCAGTTGCAACAATGGCAACAAGAATCTTGGTATGCTCAGGCGCAACTACTTAATGATAACAAAGCCTTGTATAATAAGTATAAAGGGCAGGCAGAGGCTATCCTATATGAGGATATTCCTCAAGAGGTCATAGTGCTTTCTTATGTAAATCAGGAAAAGAAAATAGCTAATTTTGTCAAGAACAAAGAGAAGCAGGGCTATTTTAAATATGATAAGATACTCAAAAATCCTCAGGTAGGGCAGGTGCTAAAAGTACGTATGGAGGTCTTTGACGAAGAGAAAAATGCTTATACCTTACTTACCACACAAGAGGATAAAATGGCTACATGTGAGGCTCTAAAAGAGCAAGAGGCAGTACTTAACATAAAAGCTTCAGGAATTGGTTTTGTGGGTGATATCTTTGTAAGCCAACAGCTTATAGAGAAAAATAATTGGATAAATGGCCAACTTGTAAAACTGACAGCCCTTCTTTCTTATGATAAAAAGAAAGGCAAATGGGGCTGGACAGCTATTTAAGTATTTTTGAAGAGTGTAAAGTATTTGCATATTTGTTTATTGTAGTAGACAAGACTTTGTTGTTTCAAGATTTAATTCATTAATAATATGTAATTAAAAAAAAGTATTTTTAAATGACTGATTCATAATATTTTATATTTTATAGTGGTATTCGAAGTGGTAAGTTTTGATTTTTTGGGTATGTTTTTACTGCTAAATCACGTATTTAATATATTAACAAACTTGTTATAGACATCTGGATTTTGTAAATCATTCCAATATACTTTTTCATAATTATATCTATCAAAAGAACCTTTCTTCAGATAAATAATTAAACCATACTTATCACAAAGGATAATCTTTTCACTTTCTAATAAATTAGCATATGAACGAGCTTGTTTGAATGCATTTTCTATTTCCTTATTATTTTTCAGATGATATTTAGCCTCAATAAGTATTTTTACTTTCTCGTATCCTCTTTTATTGTCATAATGTAAGGCATAATCAGGATATATCCTATTACCTCTACCTGCCTTTATTGGCAATTGTCTTATGAAATCTTTGTTTTCAAAGTATCCTATCTGGTTCAGATAATATTCTAATAATTTCACTTCCACATCTCTTTTATTATGCAATTCAATTCCCTGAGGTGGTTCAGGAGCCTATAATGTTGGTAACACAGATGTATCAAACTATCAACTGCAATAAATGTGAATAATCGTCATTAGATATACCCCAACCATTTACTCCTTGAAATTTTTTACGTATTAGAGGGTGTTTTGAAAAATATTCATCAGATTCTAATTCTTTTAGTGTTATGTATGGTATCTCAATTCCATCACCTATATAAGAATTGGTGTAATAATAGAAAAAAGGATCAACAACCCCGTCTGTTTGAGCTATCCATATATGAGTAATTGCACTAATAGGAGAAGTTTCATAATGTACTAAAATATCTCCTTTTTTAGTTTCAGGATTTGCTTGCCAAAATTTTACTTCTTCCAATCGTTCTTCCTCTGAGATTAACCCTCCTATGAACCACGCTTGAGTTGGTTTAGATATTTCCGTTTTTTCGTTATTTACATAGTTAGGGGCAAAATCGTACAAGAAAGCACATAATTTATTAGGGGTAAGATTGTTTTCTATTCTAAACTTGTAAAACACCTCACAAAGCTCAATGTAATACATACAACGGGAGTGATAGTCACTTTTCTTAGGTAGCTTTGGAAGCTCTATATTAAAAGTGTCAGCAATTTTGTTTAAGTCAAAAAATCGGTATGTAAATAGGTAAGGAAATGCATACTCATAAGCTATTGCATAAAAATAGAAAGACATTACTATGTGCAGATTTAGAAAAATTGCATAGTCTTTGGGGTCTATAACATAGCGTTTTTCATCATTATCAAATATGAAATAAATTCCCTCATCTAAGCAAGTTTCAAACTCCTTTCTTACTTCCGAAAAGTCTTTAAAATCAAAACAAGGATTTGTATCAAGTGAGCTATCGCCTATTTGTTGCATAATGCTTTCATAATCCCTTTTTTCTATCCATTTTCCATAGATAGGATTATACTTATTGATAACCTTTACATCGTTCCAGAAAACATTATGATATTCAAAAAAATCAATAGGTTCTTTACCTTGCTTGCTTTCTTTGTATAAATCCCAAATATATTTAGATAGTATCATCAATATAATTTTTTTACATTATTTTACAAAATACTTTACTTTTTAAAAAGCTAATCTTTCAAAGAAAGCATAAGCTCCTACTTGGTAAAAATCCACTACATAATCAATTGGTATTATTTCAGGCTCATAGGAAGGATTATTAAATTCGGGTAAAGCGTCAGGGATTAATTCTAAAAAACCTTCTTTTTTACTTACTTTTACAATTTTAACGGTTCTCAAATCATTTTTTGTAATTACTCCATATAGTTCATTTGTTGGAAAATATACTTGCCAATCTACTATTCTACGTAGTCCAATAATAGAGGGCTTTTGTTGGAAAGATGTAAATAGTACTTATCTAAAATCAAGGCTCAAAAAGAATGGTGTTTTTGATGTATTAAGTATGAGTTATTACCTGATTGGTATTATGTTTGTTTAATAAACTCAAGGTTAATTAGCTTATATGTGGATAATTTTATCAATAACATCTCTCACTTTCAGATTAACGATGCTCGGCAATTACCCATTATCATACCTAATAAAACTACTTTAGACAAATTTAAAAAACTTTTTAATCAGGCAGTCCAAATTAAAAAAGGGTATTCAAATGAGGTAGAACTAGATAACATTCAACAAGAAATAGATATTTTAGTAAAAGTAAATGAGCTATATGCCATATAGTTCATTTACCATTGTATCCAATTTTTCTTGTATTTCTAAGAGTTGATTTTCTGATTTATCTGATGATATTTCTTTATCTATTGTAGCTTTTTTTGATTTTAAATGCTAAATTAAATAACTCTTCAAATTCTTTTTTTGTTGGTATTATTATAGGAATTTGACGAGCATCATTTATCTGAAAACTAATAGTATTATTTATGAAGACTTTAATATATCCCCCTATTAACGATGAGTTTAGCAAAGAAACTAAATACGAGTCTGAAGTTTCATTTAAAATAGAAAATAAAGACATACTTTTTACATCATGTATACTTTTATTTTTTAGTCTTGTTCTTATTCTTATTCTT